>Ga0214542_1004347_pt1 | contig 28219 bp, 12 predicted proteins | sample CNSS1metaG_FD_160096 | JGI IMG/M metagenome (GOLD analysis project Ga0214542, IMG submission 160096) | Root nodule microbial communities from cowpea collected in UCLA plant growth center, Los Angeles, California, USA - CNSS1 | ecosystem: Host-associated > Plants > Roots > Nodule | place: USA...
TATATATATATATATACCATTATTTTTTATGAAAACTTAAGTTTAAGTTTGATTTTAATATGTCAGCTAAGATATACAATAATATCCGACATGAATTTATATAAAAAGTTACAATTAGAAATTATTATAATGGTACATTTAGTGAACAACGACGACTATATCACATGAATGGTTATAACTCCAAAAAAAAAATGAAATGACAAGGAAATAATAAGAAAGGAAGAAAGGATAAATTATTTATTTTTCTAATCACAATTATTGTTAAAAGGGCTTTTCATATAATACCCAATCAATTATTATGAAAATGACGTTTTATTCTGTAGAAAATAAAATTCCTGAATATTCACTACATTTTTGTAGAAAATAAAATTCCTGAATTATTGAAAATGTTATTTTTATTCCCCTCTCCATTAACTTTTAGCAGTCTTTTATACTCTGAACAAGTGACCCTCTCTTTTCTTTCTATACCACTTGATTAGAATGTCCTCTCCCTTCATTTAAATCAAATAAAGTACAATAAAATGTTGCCATCTTATGATCCAACCATTTCTGCCCAATAATTAAAACGTAACGTAAGACCTATTTCAAAAACCCCTTTTAGTTACTCTCACAGTTAACCAATAATTTCGGTACAATTATAGTATTTCTTTTAGTAATTGAGATAAAATTTATGTAGATTTATGTAGGACTAATTATGAGAACTTATTTTGATATTTTCCCAAAATTTTAATTAATTGACTCTACAATTTAATTTTAATTTAAATAAATATTAAAAATAAAAAGGTTAACATAAGTTAACATATACTAACTTTAAAAAAAAAGATTAAAATTAGACAAACTTAATATTAACTAAACCATCTTAACTATCTAAAAAAATTAAATGAACATTGAATGAGATAAATAAATAAAAAATATACATAAGATTATGATTATAATTTTTAAATAAAGTAATGTTAAGTATGACTATGAATTTTGAGATTTCAGAGTTATATTGACACCTAAAACTCATAAGTCATTTGCTCATAAAAGTTTAAAATATATTTTATTAGTGCAATAATTTGGACTAAAATAAATACAATGTTATTAATACTAATTTAAATAAATAGTAATGTCTAAGTAGTAATTAAGTATTACTTTGGCAAGTGAAAAATAAGGAATCAAACACATATGAGAAGACTAAAAATCTTAACCTTTTTTCACTTTAGACAAGTTTTAATGTGATGGATGTTGTTTGTAACTTGGTGGTGGGGCCATGAAATCGTGTAAATGGAAGAGTACCCTTTAGTTGTGAGCATGTGGCCCTTTGTTGAGGTTGTCAAAGTTGCATGGGAGGCTGTCGATGGTGGCTCTTCGGTTGTGAATTCTATAGTTGAAGGATTACTCTACCTGTGAGGAACTCATGTATGAATGATGGAATAGGTTGGAATTTCAAATTTGAATAACTTACCTATATTTAACTCGTAACTCGAATTATCCATATCCAAATAATTGAAAAATTAAATGGTTGGATTAGATTTTAAAATGCTAAATTTAGATTATGTTGGAGTGATCAGGTTGGATCCGAACTTGATCCAACTTAATCGTTGCTCAATCCTACTAAAGGTCATAAAGTTTTGACCTTGTTCTTAAAAGTTACAACTTCAAGGTATTATGAGAATGGAATCTTCAAAATGGATAATTATGTTAAAGCTTAAAGAACGATAAAACTCATTCATCCATTAACACGAGTTACTTATATCCAAGGACGACTTAGTGGTTCTAAAGGCCTGAAACAAACTTAAGAATGAATCTTTTTTTAGGTCGTTTTTCTTGGAGACCTCAAGCAATTAGTACTAAAAATAAAAATTGAGGCCTTTTTATCTTAGAGACCTAAGTAGTGGCATCACCTCCTTGAGCCTTGAACCGACCCTTCTTGTACCGTAGTTTTAGTTTATGATCTTCAAAGACTTGTTTACCTAACCGAACTCTGATACTTGATTTCGTGATACTTAAAGTTAGTCATGACATACTTAAAGCTGACATCAAGATACTTAAAGTTGAATACATAATAGAGATAAGTTATTTTTGTTTTACCTCAACAATTCCAATAAAAGTTAATTTAGATTTAAAGGAATAAATATTCTAGGCAAGTATATTTGTTCCTAGTCTTTATCCAACATAATCTCAACAAGCATTTTATAATACATATTTAAAATTAAATATAATAACTAGGTTTAATTATGTTTGAAGTCACTAATCAATTTGTAAACTGAAAATTGCTAATAAATTGTTCTGATCTATTGAGTCCTTAACATTTTAAAAATTTTCAATTGAGTCTTTATCATTTAATGGTGTAGTTAACTGTGTGATGTGGCAGTTATCTTGATTGTCACCCTCCTAGAATGTCATCACATAATATATATTTTGTTACAAGAGGCCGTGATATGAGATATTTTCCAAATATTTACTATGTTGAACGAAAATTGTTTTTAAATTTAACTAAAATTATAAAATTAAAAATAAAAAAATAAAAAAGAATAAAATTATAAAAATATAAATATGTAATCATAAAATTATGAAATACAAGATTATATAATGGCGATAACTTAGCAAGGTGACATAACAAGACAATAACCACGTCAACGACTTAAGAGCCACATCACCCAATTAACAACAAAAAATTAATACTGAAACTCAATTCCTCAATTCAAAAAATTAGATATATTAACTATTCAATATATCACAAAAATTCATCAGGAACTGAATTGACACTTTCCAAATTTACGAAAGACTTAAAACATAATTAACCCTCTAATAAATAAATATCTATGATTCCTTCGGGATAATTATTTATACATATTTCACAATCAATTTTTTTTTATTAATATAAATTATTTTATTAATTATATATTATCTTCAATTTTTATATTTCTTTTTATTATTGGTTAAGAATTTATTTTTATAAGTTTAATAACATATTTATTTTAATAATAATCATAATAATTAGACTTTTAATTTTTATAATCATAAGACAAAAGTGGGTGCATGTGTTTTCATTTGTCATATTTAATTTAATGAGTATATTAAAAAAATGGTTAAAATATTTAGTATTCATATTTGTTCGAAAATTTCAATAGGTCACTGTATCTCGTCATATTTATTAAATTCATTCAATTCGGTCTATTTTTTTTTTAAATTGAGTAATTTTGTCTCTAACCAAATTGAGACTAAATTTAACCTTTATATAGATATTATAGTGATATTTTTATTAAATAGTTTTAACAATATTATATTTATTTAAATTTATATTTACATCAAATTTTATTTTTATTTTGTTTTAAAATTTTAAATATATTTACATCAAATCTTCATCACTTTCACTTGTGTTGTCAACCTGAAATTGTAGGGAGTTAACACCAATAGAAACACTACCACGTGATGAACAAAATTGGTTCCACCTCACCCTTACTGTAGAATGGTTCACAAGAGTCTTTAACTGTGTGCGTGGTTGATATGATTGGTGTCCACCCTCCTATAAAAATGGTCTTCATCGATTCCACCATTTTGGTCGTCAATATCCACTAAAGGAAGAATAGGATCCGAGACCTTCTTTCTTTCATTTTTCCTCTCATCAACCACAACTTCTAAATTGGCTAGGGCTCGTCAAAGTTCAGCAATTTGATGTTCTTAGTTTTCAATAACAACCCTAACTTCATCTTTATTTGTGGCTCCACCTATTGTAACATGTTGTGTTTTACTTCTCTTAAATTGATGACCAAGTACTTCATACGCTTCTCTCACTACTGAATGAACAAGCTCTTCCTTTGACACAGAAATCAGGAACTATCTGCCAAATAGGTCAAAAAAACCACAATTCAAAAATCAAACCATAACACATAACTCTAAATAAATAAACCCAATACAACTTACCACATTTTTTTCCAAACTAGTTTTTAAAGCACTGTCACCTACTTTAATATTCATCCTACGTAACAACCTTGGATATTTCTTTCCCACACATGCAGCCTTTCTCTTCACAAATAAAAACTGATCAAAAGCCCAAAGCTGAAACAAAAGAAATACAATATATTTAAATGAAATAAAATAATTAATATAAAATAACTTATGTATGTTCATGTAACTAACTATGGTTCACCTATAATAAATAAACACAACCCACAACATGGAAGTGTTTTCTATGTCTTTGCTTCTTCAAAACCATGGACCCATTTGCACAAAATCCCAACCAAATACTTGTAAACTACACCATCCTAGTTATATTTACCTAGACTTTTCAAATCGTCCACAATTTTGAAAAGTATGAGAAATATTGTTCCATTTCTATTAGGCAAAAGAAAATCTGATATGCCTAATAAAATGTAAAGCCTGCAAAAATTATCTTCACCAACATAGTGAGACTGATTCAAAACATAATTATATATGAGGGTAACAGTAACCTTCTTCTCACTAAAATTCTTCCTAAATACACTATCAATGTCAGCCTCATCAAATCCATTCCATCTCTAATAATCCTTAATCTCAAACCTAAACATACATCTAATAACTTAAATGGCACAACTTTAGAGTTAAGTAAAAAACCACATCTTTTTTCTACCCACAAATTACATAACACGCTAAGAACATTTCAACTTATCTTAACAAACTCATTCAACAAAGTGAACCACCAAAATGGTGTTCCTTCAATACATAGCTTTTGCTCCTCAATTAAGTTCTTATTCAATAAACCTAAATATTTGGTCTTACAAGAATGCCTGAAACAAATCTGCAAAATAACAATAACATATAACCAAAAATTAGATCCAAATATGTCAAAACACAATGAATAGATGTTTAGATGTATCACGTACAACTCACTTACCTCAATTGCATCATTGAATCCCATTTCACTACCTTCACTCTTGTCATTATCATCACTACAATTACTATCTTGACTCTTGTCACTATCTTCACTCATGTCCACTAATCTAAAATAAGGAACATAATACTCAAATCACTTCACAACAATCAAAAGTTAAAAATAAACCATCAAATGTAATCATACAAAACAACACAATCTCAAACATATAAACACATCATCAAAATTAATTGAAATACAAATGTAAAACCCCTAAAATGTAAAGAACAACAATGTACCCTAACAGAACTAAATGAATGACACAACATCCACACTAGAAAATTCGTACCCAAAATCGAAAAACTCACAACCCACAACAATAAAACTTCAACTGCTTTCAATAAGTGTAGGGTGACCGACAATGAACCACGCAAAACCAATGACATATGTTTTCGTCTTCTTCCAATGTGCGGGTCAAAGTTCTGCAACCACAACAAAGATTTAAATGCTTTTAGTGGTTCACGACTTGCATAACATGAAGATCACAATCATAAATAAACACCCAGAAGGGTTTCTGATCAAGCACGAAGGGTTTCCGACCAAGCACGTAGGGTTTTCGACCAAGCACGAAGGGTTTCCGACCAACCTTTGAACAACACAACCGGTGAACCTTGTCGCATACAATAGAGCCTTCGCCAACAATGATTGATTCAGACAACTTTTCTTGCCCACAACTTTTCGTGCGAACTACTTTGCTCCATAAGTTTTTATTTTGTGACCACCGTGAACCGCTAACCTAAGTTGTTATGTTTCTTTACACGAGCTTTCCCCAACCCTTTTTTCACTCTCACACTTGTAGGTAGAGGACAAAAGAGAAGAAATAGGATGTGTTGTAGCCATGTTGGTCTCGTGAAAAAGGTCTTTAATGTATTTGTTTTCAGTGAGGAGAAGGGACTTGTCAAGTAAGTGCTTAAATTCAATTCCAAAGAAATACTCTAGCTGACCAAGGTTTTTTGGAAAAAAGGTAGAGTTTAAGCTGAGTAGTAAGTTGCTAAACGAGAGAAGAAGAGTTGCCTGTGATGATGATATCATCCATATAAACCAAAAGAAATACAATTTGAGATTGATGCTTGTAGATGAACAAGGATGGATCACATTTACTAGCCTGAAAACCAAACTGAATCAGTGTAGGTTTGAGTTTGTAAAAACATTGGCATGGGCTTGCTTCTATCCATAAATAGCTTTATTTAGTTTACACACAAGAGATTTATCAGCAACCTCAAATCCAGGAGGTTGAATCGTATAAATTGTCTCTTTGAGAAGACCATTAAGAAAGAGATTGTTGACATCTAACTAAAATAACTCCCAATGATAAGATAGAGCAAGAATAATGATAATTCCAATAGTAATAGGCTTAACAACTAGAGAGAATGTGTCATGAAAATCAAAGCCAAGGACTTGATGAAAACCTTAAAAACTAACTAAGCCTTATAATTGTTGATGGATCCATCTACATTTTCTTTTATTCTAAACACCTATTTACACCATATTGCTTGTCGATCAGAGGACAAAGGAACTAAATCCCATGTGTGATTTTTTAATAATGCATAATACTCTTGTTGCATAACAGAAAACCAAGTTGGGTCAGACACAACTTATTTAATTCCTTTGGGTTTAGTATGAGCCAACAATAAGGAAGGACAAATTCATGGACAATGAATGTCTGATTTGGACTTGGTTTGCATAGGATGATTATTAATAATTCTAGGAATAGGTTCAATAGGAGCACTGGACTCAAGATAAGAGGGAGAGGGGGATGCATATTGTGACACAATGGGTGACACAAACAAATCAGTATTTTGATTAAGAGGGAATATGTATGAGAAGATACAAGAGATTGTTGTAAGGAACCTGCAACTGAAATAGAATTTGGAGGGGTAAAAGGAGTGAGGGACATTGGTAATAGATCATGATTAAGGTTAAAGTATGGTGAGAGAGAAGAGACAAGTATAGGTTGTTATTGAAAAATATCACAATAAGGAAATTGATGTTCATTGAAAATCACATCTTTAGAAATGTAGATTTTACCTGAAGAGGAGATACATTTATAACCTTTATGAGAGGAAGAATACCCAAGAAAAGCACACTCTTGTGATCTGAAGTTAAGTTTGTGAGCATTGTAAGGATGGAGAAAAGGAAAATAAGCACACCCAAAGGTTCTAAAAAACATGTAATCAGACTATTTTTGAAATAAAATAGTGAAAGTAGTGTTAAAACCCTAATGTTTTTTATAGTGGCTTACTTTACACCTACTCCTTCTACATCTTCGCCCTTTCTCACTTCTCTTACTGAGAAGCTTCATAACACCAATTATCTGTTCTAGCAGCAACAAATTGAACACATCATCAAAACTCGTAAGCTTCAGCATTTCGTAGTCAATCTCGTCATTCCTCCACAATACCTTATCGAAACATATTATCAAGATGGCAAAGTGAATCCTGCCTATGAAGCTTGGGAAGTTCAGGACCAATTGTTACTCACTTGGCTTTATCATTCTTATCGAAATTCGTTCTCTCTTGGGTCATTGGCTACACTCATTCATATCAGGTATGGGACAAAATTAATGAGTACTTTCATTTGCAGACGAAGGCACACATTCGTCAACTTCGCACCTACCTTCGAACCACCTCTCTTGATGACAAAACGATGAGCGAGTTCTTGTCTCAGATTAGGAATCTTGCTGACAAGCTTGCTGGTGTGGGCAATCAAATATCGCTTGCAGAACATTGGATGCTATTTTAGAAGGATTACCACAAGATTATGCCTTTATGATTTTTGTCATCGAAAGCAAATTTACGACACCTCTTATCACTGAAGTTAAGGCTCTTCTTCTCGCCCATGAATATCGCATTGCTCGATTTAACAAAAAGTCCTTATCTCCCTCTGTTAACTACTCACAAGGCTACCGCATCCTAACTCCTTTGATATTGCCACTCGCTCTCATTTTGTTGTTGGATTTGTTCATGGCGGCGGTGGTCGTGGTAGTTATGGAGCTCGGGTGGTAGTAATAAGGGTCATTGTGGTGGGGTACTAGTTGAGGGCGTGGAAGTTGTTTTGCCAACTTCCAAAGTCAAATCTTCTTGAAATATGGTCATACTACTAATATTTGCTTTTATAAGGTTGATTCAAGTTATCAACCTCATGTGTCTCTTGTGCTTTAATATCATCTTAGATTAAAATATTAAACAATGTCTTTATTACTTTCAATGCACCGAAAGTAAAGAACAAAAGGGAACATTTATAGTAGCTACCCTTGTTCAACAACTGTCTACAATGGCGAATCTTCATAAAAAATTTTGAAGGGACCAACATAATATATTTAAAATTTATATATTTAATTATTGCTATTAATTTAACTAAAATATATATAATTGAGTATTGAATTTCTCCTTAGAAAAAAATGAAACTTTTTAAGTTATATTTGATATATAATCCATTTTAAATAAATTTTTCTAATTTCACCTCTTTCACTTTTTCACTTATCGGATACTCTCATATTTTAGAATGTTTCCTGATTAAGTTTAAAGAATTAATATGAAACCCCTACCTATAATTCTTCAAATCTTAAGAAATGATTTCTCTAATTCAATCATTGGATCTTAGTATCATGTTTGAAAATATGTAAAGAAGGTAAAAAAGTAAATCTATCTTGTTTCCATCTTCACGGATATCTTTCCTTCTCTCACTTTAAAAAAATAAATCTATTATTTTATTTTTCATCAATATACTTATTTAAAAAAAAATAAGACTAAAAATAATTTATCAAAATTTAATCGAAAATTAAGAGACTTAAATACTAAAAAAATTATATGATAATCAAGCAAAAACTAAAAAATGGTTAAAAAAAACATATATTATATAACTTTTACTTCTATATTCATAAAAATATAAATATACCAAAAACTTATGAGATGAAAAAACACTGACTATTAAATTAATATTTCACTATCAAGAGTATCAAAAGACAAGAGAGAATTATCTTTTTATCTTAAAAATGCAAGAGAACACATGAAAAAATGAGAGCATAAAGAATGAATTTGTGTCTAACTTCCTTTAAAAAAAAACAAAAGAAATCATGCAAAATTGAAAGATGAGTAAAATATGTGAGAGACTTAAAAATGAGAGAGAACATAAAAAATATCTTAATAATTTTTTTTCTTTATTATATTTAATTTTATGTTTTATTATTTATTAACATTAAATATTTACTAAATATTATACTTTATAAAATAAAAAAAATGGAATATACTTTTTAAAAAAAATTTAAAAATTTTGGAGGTAGGCCATTCTCCCTTAAAGATACACAAAAATCCACAACTGACAGTCTAGGTATAAAATCACAATATTACAATTAGCAAAACAAAATCTCATTCTATTGTAATTAAGGGAGAAAAACCATACCATAAAAAAGAAATATTTTTCATATTTTATTCTAATAACAACAGGTATTGCCACTGTTATATTACACAATATTAGCTTAACAAGTGACATCTTTTTATTTTTTATTTTTTTTTAAATATTTAAAATTAAAAACTTAAAAAAATTGGTTTTTTTAAAAAACTACACTCACACATGATACTTTTTTAATATTTTAATATTATAAATTCGTACTAATAAAATCTGATTGCAAAAAATATTTTAAAATAAAAATCAAATAAAAACAAGCATGATAATAAATAATAACCATTAACACGCATGATTTCTGTTATTTGAATTAAAGTAAGAATTATTTTGTCTGGATTAAAGTGGGTTGATTTGTTCGGATATCTATGTGGAATTTTGTAAGCATTTATGAAAGGTGGAGGTTTGACTTTGTAGGTTAGTATGAGAAGGTTGTTTTTGGAAATTGGAACCTGTGGATAAAGTGTGATTTGGGAACTTGGTGTTTCTAGTTTGTTTCATAATAGATGAAGATATCAAAGTTCCACCGGTTGGATTATTCTAGTTCCAGATGAGGATTTTTTCAGCATTCAGCCAAGGACACAACATATTTCCAGTTTGAAACCAAGGTCTGGATGTAACTTTTGTTTCATAAACCTTCTTGCGGGTTTAAAAAACAGACCATAACGAATCAGAGATCTTTGTTCCCTTTGTCTAAAACATCTCTCTGAAACCTTCAAGTAAGCTAGACATGAGGGAAGGGATTCTCTACACCTGCTCCAAGGAAAAAGCATGATAAGAGAATCATCCGGAAGAAAAATAACTCAACCTTGAATTTGAAAAATAAATAATTAAAGATGTGAACAATGGAGAAAATTTTGAGTTATGTTTTGTTTCAGATGAATGAGATATTTATAAGGAGTCATATCAATTTAATTTTTGTGGGAGGTGATACTTTGAAAGATATTTCTTATTGTATAAAATGATAAATGGTCAAAATATCATGACTCTTCAAATAAAATTGAAAATATATCAAACGAAAGTAGAAAAAAAAAACCTAAAATATCATGACTCTTGAAATAGAATTGAAAATAGTAGAAAAAAAATTACTAAAATATATATGGAATTGAACTTTTCTTTATTTAATGTAATGAACATGTTTATATGGAGGATGGAAAAGTGGGTCGTCACCCTAAAATCAGGCAAATCAGGTTGAAAATATTTTTGTTTTGGCTCGACCAGTTTTGCCCGACTAAATCGACATGAACCGAGTTAAATTTTCAGTGCGTTAACCTATTTTTAATGGTTTACCTATCCATCAACAGCGGATCAAAGATAAGATAAAAATTGATTACCTTTTTTAATTTAAAATTGAAATAAAAAATAATTTAAGAAATTGATTTTTCCATTTATATTTTTTAAGGACGCAAATATAGAATATAGTTCTAACATAAATTTTAATCCTTACCAATTAAATTTTATTTATTAGTTAAAATAAAATAATTTAACATAATAATTATTTTATTTAAAAAAATCAGTACATCGCCAAAATAGTGAGAAACCATTTTTGTTTATTAAAATAATAATATAATTTCTACGATAAAACAAAAATCACAAACATATAGTAAGGTAAAACGAAGTTCAAAAACAAAATTAAACTAAAAAAGGAAAGTAAAAGAAATAAGAGTATTTTATGTGTTGAAAAAATTTAGAAATATTAAAATAATCGAACTATGTTATGCGAATTATATATTTGTAGTTTATCTAATATATCTGTGTTTTATTGAGTTCGATAGTTTTATTTTCAAGAAAAGAAGCTTGAAAATTAGAAAATGTAGCCCATTTCAAATGATTCGGGCTTCATAGCTTTCTAATAATCCAGTCCAATTCATGACCAACTCATAAAATAGGATCTAGAACCTTCTCGCAGCTGAGAAGAAATTCCGGAAGATTTCCGAATTTTCTGAAAAAATCTTCAAACATACGAAATCAAAAAAACATTTTTCTGGAAGATACGAGATTGACCCTTGCTTTCATTTAAATACCTCATGTGTCCTCTCAGAAGCAAGTACAAGAAATTCAGTACCTGCTAACAATTCACACCTTTGCAAAGTTGACAACAAAGCATCAGCTAAGGAAAGAAGAGAAAATGTCGCTTATCCCAAGTTTCTTCGATGGTAGAAGGAGCGACGTCTTTGATCCTTTCTCTCTTGACATGTGGGATCCGTTCAAGGATTTTCAATTTCCATCTTCGTTTTCTGCTGAAAATTCTGCCTTTGTGAACACCAGAGTGGATTGGAAGGAAACCCCAGAAGCGCACGTGTTGAAGGCTGATATTCCAGGGCTGAAGAAGGAGCAGGTGAAGGTGGAGATTGAAGATGACAAAGTTCTTCAGATAAGCGGAGAGAGAAATGTTGAGAGAGAAGATAAGAACGATAAGTGGCACCGCGTGGAGCGTAGCAGTGGTAAGTTCTTGAGGAAGTTCAGGTTGCCAGAAAATGCTAAAGTGGATCAGGTGAAGGCTTCCATTGAAAATGGGGTTCTCACTGTCACCATTCCCAAGGAAGATGTCAAGAAGCCTGATGTTAAAGCTGTTCAAATCTCTGGTTAAACTTGAACTTAGAAATCTTAAGCTCTGCTACTCTGCTAAAAGAAGTATGGCGTGTCTGGTAACATTGTTATATATATGTTGAAAATCGGAATTAGTGTGTCTGGTTGTGAGTGATGTTCATGTGTTAAACTTCAAATGTTTTAATTATCGGATACGCTCTTACCTAAATACATTCATGCATTGTGAATAACTCCATCCATCTCTGTCTAAATATATTAACACCCAATTTCAATTTCAATTTCCCATCATGAGAAAACTCGTGGGATAAACATTAACATTACTAGCTGATATTTACTTTAACGCATATTCGACAACATGTTCAGTGTATATTGCTTGGTCCTACAAAGAATAAAAAATTATTTGGAATTCTCCGAAGATGTTCTTGTTAGAGAAAGGTTCATTATTGGAAACTAAAATTGTTACATCAAAATTCAGATCAACTGATACCACTAGTTGCTTGAAAATATTAAATCAGAGAACATAACCTTATCTGATGAATTCATCTCAAAACTTCAGATCGAAAAACTTTCTTAGTCATGGACATATGCCACTGCCATATCTTATATGGTCACTGAAAATACCAACAAAAGTAACGTGATGCTAAATCTAATTCTATTTTTCTTGTAATATACTTTGGTTCGATCGCTAATGGAAATCCCAAGGAACTAAGATGAGAGAATTATTTGGTACATTCCCATAATATTTCAATTCTAACCTTAAGAAGTTCACACCATTGATCCTAAAGAAGTATGACAAAAATCAATAATCAGAAATCAGGTATTTTATTATTGAGACAATCCTCATGATTCTTGCTGGTTTGGGGTCACAGACAACCTACACTAATGATTGATAAATGTGCATTCATAGGTCTTCTTCTTCACTGAGCATTCAGAGTTCTGAAGTGATGGGAGCTATAAAACCAAAAATGGATAAATATATTCCATATTTGTCCAAAAAAAGCAAGGGAATTCAAGTGATTATAGACCCCGTACAAGCGTTGCCTGTGAATAGATGGAAACAACAGCAAGACATGGTATCGTTGACAGCAATTATGTTTTTGGTATTTTAATTACAACTGCAAAGATGGAAACAACCAATTCTGTCATTGCATATAAGCTTTTGTTGAAATGAATGGTTAGAATTTCACACAGAATAAATGGTATTATCAACTTTTAGTCACTTTAGTTATTGAAATGTGCGACATCTTTTTGGCTAAAGAAACATAGATGGATATGAATATAGGTGGCTACAATTATATTTAGGGAGTTGTAGGTCTTAAGGTAACACTATCTTAGAAACTTGCATTACCTTTAAGTAGCTCTAACTGCATCCATACATCATCTTCCAGATCTGCATTAGTGTGGTGTGGTTAAGGTTATGCCCCTTCCAACATTTCTTCCAACACCACCCCCATTACAAGACAAAACCAGATGAGCCCTTTTGTTGCCCATCTCTTCTCATCATCTAACAACACAGCATTTTATTTTTCTCATTCAAATATTTTTTAATCAGAACGTAGTACCAATTACACTGTGAACCTATCATGAATCATCCAAATCACAAAAATTGCCATACATCATAAATGGCTGACTTTTATAGCAACTGTAAAAGTCGGGTGATTTCCAACAAAAAATTCATGAAAACTAAAATCTTGAAAAAAAAAAAAAACCTAAAGTAATAGAACACTTACGAACATGTCATGCCAAACAGAAGATGTCACCAGTCATCAACAAAATATACTGCAAAATCCTCAACGGAGCATTTCCAAAATCCAAGTATGGTAGCCTCAACTCCCTCACTCTGCATGCCCCATCCACCGGTGCTCCAAGCCGAACCCGGTTCACATCCACCCTTCTGAAGAGGTAAAAAGCGCCGCCGCGCCGCTGGTCGGAACAAGGGTTTTTCTTGGTTTTATAAAAGCTCCAACCTTTGCCAGCAAGAATCCGACAAAACTCCTCCATGGTGCCGACCCGATGGCCGAGGTCCCGCGAGTAGAGAGAGAAAGAGTCGCAGTCCCAGTTGCCGGCGTTTCCGGCGGCAGCGGCGGCGTCAGGGTGGGAGCTGAAAAGGACGATCTTGAAGGCGCGTGGGGAGAGTGTGAGGAAGCAGCGAAGGTGGGTGAGTGGGGTTGCGGAGAGTGAAGGGAAGGGAATGGGAACGGCGTCGCTTTGGCGGGAGCATGAAGAAGAAGAGAAGGATAATGATGAGGGTTTTGATGATGATGATGATGGGTTGGAGAAGATGATGTGAGAGAGTGAGGGTGTAGGGTACAAGTCCAAACCCAAGTCCCTTGCAATGGTAGCAAGCCTATATGTGTCTGTAATAATCTCTTTTGTTGGGAGAAAAATCAAACCTGGGATTTTGTACCTTCTTCTTCTTCTTCTCCTTCTTCTACGATGGTGGGGTTGGGACGTGCCACGGGCTTCATCATCAATTTCACTATCTTCATCATAATGGGTGTTGTAATGGTGGTGATTTTGGGTTAGCATGTGATGAGGGTTGTGGTTGATGGTTTCCCCTAAGACCAGAGAACGAACCAGCTTTAGTGGAAGCATCTTTCTTTTTCTTTCTTCGCCTTGTATGTGTGTCCACTTTACCTTGGCTTAACGAATCATAAGTCACACCTCACAAGACATGTCTTTGTCCTTCTCATTCTTTTTTTTTTTTTCACCAAATCTTCACTCCTACCCGGTTAGTTCTTTGACTTTTAGTAAAGCAACTCTGAATTAAATTAATTTTTCGGTTCTATTCATTATCCTTAGTATTGCCACCTTAGTTGTGTGTATTTTATCTTTCTAATGCATAAATGAAGGCATGGTATAATAATACCAATACTATAATTACCAACCGAAAGGTAATAATACTTTGCACTCAAAACCCTCTTTACAAGGAAAGAGATGGGTGCTATATACATGACTGTTGGTATATGGGACCGTAGCTTTATTAGACTAATTATTATGTTGGATTTCTGCATATAGTCAATGAATGAATGGGTATTTTTCCTTCTTTGTCCAATATAGATGAATGATTTGTAAGTAATTTTTATTTTTTATCCAATTACACGATCTATTTTTGATATAATACTCATAAAATAAGATAACTATACTATATTTAAGAACATAGAAATAACATACTGAATTTTTATCAAATTTTTATTTTATTTTAATTTAAAGATAAAATAGTTAATATGTTAATTTAGATTATATTTAAGAATGGAACACTTTCTTCCAAACAATAATTAAAAACTAAGAAATAAATAATTACCTGTGTCACCGGCTAAACTAAAACTTTATCCTACTGACTTTCCTAGTTCTGTCGTTGGGCCTTCCTGTTGTTTCAATTGAATGAACAACCGAAGACATCAACGCCTGGGTTACCATTCAACTGCAAACACATATTTCTTCCTATACCCCCATAATTTCAATCTGTACTTCCATAAATTTAAAATTTCAAATTTATCCTTCAACTTAGGATTTTTAATTTTCATTTTGGATTGTGTATTCCAAAAATATTTTATATTATATCATCTGAAATATTAAAAATTAGTATTTTTTATTTCGAAATATAATATAAATTAGATCTAGCGCTGTTATGGGATTTCTCCTAGCTGCAAGTACATGGCCATCAACGTGTTTAAGATATATTATGGTGATGGCTGGTCTTTTTGAGACCATAACTGTTTATGGTGTTGGTGGATCTTCTATAACTTTGTTTGGAAGAGTTGATGGAGGTATGTAATGTTGGTGTTGATTCCTCACAATGTTGGTGACAGTGTATGTATGGGAATGTACTGAGAAGAAGAAGAAGAAGTGGAAAAGAAGAAACGAAGAACATAAGGTTAAACTAGCCATTTCACCATACCATAGAGGTTATCGGGTGAGGAAGAAATACTCCGACCAAGTATGTGGTTTTTTTAGACACTGTTGTTATATATATTTTTTTTCTTCACAGTATCTAAGTTTTTGGATAAAATCATAGGAGTATGATACAAATACAAAAGAAACTGATAATATATTAGCTTTAATTCAATAATGTATAAAATTGATCATAATAAGTGATAAGATTGGAGAAAAATCAAGTTGAATGGATCAAGTTAGGGTTGGAGTTTATTTTATAAAAAAATTCAGGTTTACGGGATTAAATAGAACAACCCTCACCCGAATCTCGATTCTTTTATTAAAACATGATAATTGGAATTTGTATATTTATAATTATATTTTAAATATTAAAAGTTAGAAAAATTGTGTTAACTTTTTTAGAATTGCAATCTAGAACTAATTAAAAGTAATGTCATTGCTTTTATTTTTTATTTTTTAGGTTAAAGTATTCTTTTTCTCAATTTTTGTCAAGTTTTGTCGAATCGGTCTTTTTTGCTAACATCGTTTAAATTATTTATGATAATGACTGTCACATGTCATCGTAGTTTTTTTTTTTAATTTTTAAAATTTTTTTAAATGTCACGTGTCAACCCAACAATGTGTCATGTGTTATATTCAATTTAGTTCTATATTCGTTATTTTTGTTCAATTTAGTCTTAATTTTGTTTTAATAGAACTAGTTTTGTCCTTTTTTAAATTGAGATCAAATTTATTTTTTATATTAAATTCATATTTTTATTAAATATATTAAAATTTACATCATTATAATTTGTATATAAAAGTTAAATTTGATCACAATTCCGAGAGGAACAAAATTGTTCAATTTTAAACAAAATTAGGACTGAACAAAAATAACAAATATAGGGACTAAATTAAATATAAAACATTGACTCTGACACGTGGCATTTAAACACGTAGACATTTAAAAAAATAAAAAAATTAAAAGTTTAAAAAAATAAAAAAAATTTAAAAAAATTATAAAATGACACTGACAACCACTATTCATTACCATCAATGATTTAAACGGTGTTAACAAAAAAGAACCAAATTGAACAAAATTGACAAAAATTGAGACTTATTTAAGCACAAAAACAAAATTATGGTTGATTTGACAAAACTTGACAAAAATTAAGACAAAAAATATATTTTAACCTATTTTTTTAAGTTAAAATCTATTAATTTCAATCTACATTGATAAGTTTTACCGTAAGAAAACTCATGCTTCTTTATTCATCCAATCATCAATGTAAATACATATTATAAGATCTTTACATAAATTAAGTTAAAATTATAACCACTAAAAATGTCAATCAAATAATGTTCATATAACTATAATTTTGCTCATAAGAAGAATAAGAATATATCTCCTAATCAGTAATAAAATAAAATAAATATTCATAATAATAATATATCAATATCTTCTAATCAAGTTCCAACATGAAGATCTTGAAGATCTTGAGTGTTTAACTGCATAGAAGAGACTCAAGTTGTATTTTTTCAAAGTCTTTGAAAAAAATGTTTACTTGTTGTACCTTGGTAGGAACATGCTAGGGACAAATGATGTCAGTTATTATTTCATTACAAACAAAATGACAATCGATTTCGATATGTTTTGTTCTTTCATGAAAAATTGGATTTAGAATTACATTTAGAGTTATATGTAATGTTGATTGACTATCATAATACAATTGTATTCCTTTAAAATCAAGAACCCCAAATCACCAAGTAAATGTTTAAGTTATTTTAACTCACATGTAGTCGTAACCATAGGACAATATTTAGCCTCTATAAAAGAGTGAAAGATTATTGATTGTTTCTTAGTTTTCCATGATACGGGAGAAGAACCAAGAAGTATCACCTAACTAGTCAAAAGATGTCTTGTAAGTGGACAACCTGCTCAATCAATATTAGCATCTTGTAGTCATAATTTACTATCAAATTATAGAATACATTGACCCCAAATGTTTCTTCAAATATCAGATAATCCTTAAGGCTTCTTCTTAATGCTCTTTATGAGGTTTCTATATAAATTGAGATAAATTGTGTATAGAATAAGCAAAATCACGTATAGTTACAAACAAATAGATTAATCTCTCAATTAGTCTTTGATAGGGTTTTGGATCTTCAAAAGGTGTACTAGAAGCCGACACTAGCTTTTGGTGTTGTTCCATTGAAAAATTTACATGCTTGACACCTACTAAACTTGTGTCTTTCATAATTTCCAACACATATTTTCAATGACAAAGATGAATCCCTAAGGGATTACAGGCTATTCCAATCCCTAAAAATATTTTGAGGCTTCCAAATCCTTCATATGAAAACAAGCATTTTTGCAATAATTAAGTCATCCACGTAGCACATAAAGATGTGTTTTTCCCTTGTGCAATATAAACAACAAGTAATCTAAATGGGATTGAACAAGCCATAACATTCCAATGTCGTAACCAACATAGCAAACCAAACAATGGAGAGCTTGTTTTGTGCCATACAATGATTTTTTCAACCTACAAACTAAATTTGGATTAAAAAAATTTTACAACACGTTATGTATGTGCAGTTGGTGAACTTCTCACTTTTTAATTGTTGTCACAACCTAAATGGTACTATGGTCACTACTTTTTCCACTAAGGAAAATGTTTCATCATAGTATATTCCCTTTCTTTGATGATGTTCAAATATAACATGTCTCATTTTGAAGTGTTTTATCCTTCTGAGTGAGGTTTTAGTTTGTATACCCATTTATTTTTGAGAGCTTTCTTTGTTGGTAGTAGTTTCTACAAAACTCAGGTCTCATTTTCTTCTAAGGCTCATATCTCATTAGCATTACAACACGCCAACCAGAATCTTTTATGTCTTAAAATTTTTAGGTTCAGTCTTTGTTGTCATAATTGCAACAAAATTTCAATCTCTAGTAAGAAATCGTTTATTATTTACAAAATAGGGTAAGGAGTACATAAGGCATGTTACTAAGTAGATGAACTTTCTAAGGACTTTATTTTTCTAATGAAATGAGAAAAAAAAAATCCATCGACTATGTATAAGGAATTTTTCACTCATTTCTTTTCCCATTTTTATTTCCATACTTTTTTTTGCATCACCATGACATCATCCTCATCAACTTCGTGTGAGAATACCACCTCACCATCCACACCAATCATACTTTTCACTCATTTCTTACCCCACCCTTCACACCATTCATACTTCCTCCTTCAATTCCATGAAAATCTCCACATAACCCCCTAAAATTGTGAGTACTCTTCTCAAGGCAATGAATTAATAAGTCACTACACCATTTTTGACTTTAGGCCACACTAAACTAGTCAACGTGTATAAAATTGTCACCTAAATATAAAAAGTCACAATTTTATAAGGGTAGGTTAAAAACTACTAAAACAACCAATTATAAATCGTTGATGAAATATACTACATTTTTTAAGAATTGGCTTTAAAACACGTTACAATAAAACCGTGGCATATGAACTTAAAAAAAAAACTTATATTTCTGTCCCAAAAATAAAATATAAAACAGTAACCTATAAACATAAAAAGTAAAAACTTCTTTACTTCTTTCTCAAAAATTACATTTAACAAAAAGCAATAGTACATCCATTAACTTTACATTTTCATGAGATTTCCCTCCATATTCTAAGGATCTTCTTCACGTTGCACTGCCCCCTTCTTTTTCTCACCCTCAACAATGCAAGGTTCCTCTAACACCACTTCCTCTAACACCACCGTACTGCAATGTCTCTTCCCACTACAAGAAAATCCTCAATTAGAAACCAATTTTAGAATCCATAAATAGTTAGTTACTATAGTGACCAATTTAGATACCAATTTAAAAAATTAAAAATTATTGGTTACTAAAATAATCACTACTATAAATAAAAAATTATAATAGTACACTAATTAATTAGAGACCAATTTAAAAACTAAGTCATTTTAGTAGTTAAAACTAGAGATGCAAAAATGGGTTTCAACTCGTAAGCCAACTCGACTCACCACGGGTTTGAGCCGGGTTGGGATTCAATTTTTTCAAAAGTGGGTTGAACTAAACCCGACTGACTTAACTCACGGGTTCGAGCCAGGTTGAAGGTGGGTTGACTCACTTAACCCACACTAACACAAAAAAGCCCTATAACGTCACCCATATAACGTTTGTCCAGAAAAAGTCCCACGTTAAAAATGACCAGTGTCATTTTTGTAAATTATTTGACTTTTTTAACGTATGTCCATTCCAACACAGACGTAATTTAATGTTTGACCCACAGTACCCCGACGTTATGCTAAAATTAACGTCTAAGCTCTCTACCCCCGACTTAATTTAACATCTGACCCACTCTGCTCTGACTTAATTTAACGTCTGACCCCCTCTGCACCGACGTTAAGTAACGTCTGACCACGCAGCCCCGACGTCAATTTTTGGGTTTTCTTTGCACGAAACGCAGAAATCCTATCTGTTTCATCGCGCCACCAATTTTTCACGAAGTTTCTTCGTCGGCGACCACCATTCCGAGCTCCTCCAAGTAATTTTGGAACGTTTTTCACCACCAAACTTGTTGGGATTTGATTGTGGATTGATTTTAGGCGTTTTGAACCGAATATTTTCCGTTTTCATCCCCATTTGTAGTGTTTCGCGATCCTTCCCGTCGACGACCATTATTCCGACCTCCTCTAGGTGAGTTTCGAATATTTTTCACCACCAAACTGGTTGGGATTTGATTATGGATTGATTTTAGGCGTTTTCAACCGAATATTTTGTGTTTTCATCCCCATTTGCATCGTTTTGAGATTATTTTGCTTGTTATCTCTTTTTCATTGTATGTATATAATTGCTTGTTTTTTTATTTGCAATTATAATTTTTATCTTAGACTATTTTTCTTTAGTTTGTTTTGGCCTATTTCTTTTTTTAATTGAATTTTTATAATAATATTTGTAAAATTACGAAATAAAATTATAGTTATTGTTTTTTGTAAAATTGAACTAATTGTATTTAACGTCCTAACTGGAAATTGCTTTAATAAAAGAAATAATATATAAATAAAACTCAATAGTCATAAAATACTCTTCCCAAAATGCGGGAATCTTTAAAATTTGTTCGACACGCTTAAATTCAAATGAACATAACTATGAATTTTGTTACAAGTTCCAAAAATCAACCGAAGGTAAATCAAATAACTATAAATAGTTCATAATAAAACTTCCAGTATAGCCCCCTCTCCGTCTCTACGCGTCCTTAACATCACCTGGAACATCATCTGCTCTTGTGTGACAAGTCACACGATGATCGCCAAACACACACAGAAAGGGTGAGCTCATAACAATACAAATATACAATTAATAAATTAGAGATTCACCCTAGACTACTTTATTTCATCTAAATTGTTTAATCTTAGCACTCGATACCCAAGGATTTCAGATCATCGTCTCATTATACAAATGAAACTACTAATCCTTTTACCCATACAATTACTTGACCATGGACCCAGGATATATCATGCTTCCACGAATCTGCTTGCTCGCAGCAGCCCTTAAGTGTGAGCACGAAAACATACGAACCTCTCCGCTCGTATCTTCACACAAGAGCATCATTAATATGAACCTCCCCGCTTATATTAATCATGTGTTCACCACCAATCATGAACCTACCCACTCATGACCCTATCAAGCATCTCCTGGTCCAAGTCCACATCTCAACACATCAAAACAAAATTAAGAAAAACACATTGCCCTATACAAGATACACACTAAAGCTAGTCTTAGGGATTTCAATGCTTCCACGAACCTGACCGCTCGTGGTCCAACTCTACGAACCTCCCCGCTCGTAGTCCAACTCTACAGATCTCCCCGCCCGTAGTCCAACATGCGTGATCCATCCAACTACGAATCTCTCCGCTCGCAACAACTTGTAAGACCCGTGAAACTTAATTAATTAAATAATTAATTAATTAATAAATGCGGGTAGTGAGAGCCTTTATGGCATTTATTTCTAACTTGTATGACGTGGAAAAGTGCTAGCTCATGTGTTTGAGAGTACTTTGATTGTGTGAAAGGACTTAGGTTCAAGTCTTATGTATGCCTATTGTGTGTTAGTTAAATTATTATTATTTTTAACAATAAGCTCGACCATGTTAAGTGATAATATAATCATAGAATTATATTAATTATCACGAAACATGAATTGGTTAAATGGTTAAGCATTGATTTGACATTGGCATGGTATGGGTTTGAACCTTGGTGAACCTAAACTAAACTTTCTTTGTCAAAATTCCTTTAGCATGAAGGTGAAAATGTAACATCCTAACCGAATATTACAGATTTAAAATAATAAAATAAAGAAAAAAATAAACTTCATTTATTATAACTAATATTCCCAAAATGCGAGAAAATTAAAATTTAATAAAATAACTAAAGTACCCTAAAAACCAGAAATAAAATAATGAAGTCTTATCAAATAGGCCACAAGCCTTTACAAATTATTTTTCCAAACATAAAATAATACAAAGATAAAACTCCCGAGCTATCCCCTCTCCGCCGCTAAGCTCCACCAGAACCACATGCATCAACATCACCTGTTCACATGTACCGCGTACACGATCATCGCCAATCACAAGCAGATAGGGTGAGCTTAACAGATAAAGCATATAAAATGGCATACACAAATATAACACATTTATATATAGGAAACGCATTCATCCCAAATGAATTCCATCCCTTTTAATTCATACCACATGGCCACAACTAGGTTATTCGTGTTCTACATCTTCTAGTGATTACTTCGAGGTGACTTGCTGCCATACTTATCGACCACAACCGATAGAGCACGTGCGAGAAACCATATTACGGATCATACACCGTAACGCCAGGTGGAGTTCCCAAATACGAACATAGTTCGCAATGTCCCAAGACTACCAAATTCGTCAGTCAATATAACATCCCTGCTAGATATTATGAGTTTAAATAATAAAATAAAATAAGAAAATAAAATCTCATTAATTACCTCAAGATGACCTGTTGCCATACCTATCAGCCACAACCGATAGAGCACGTGCGGGAAACCATTACTATGGCTCATACACTGTAACGCCAGGTGGAGTTCCCATATACGAACATAATTCTTAACGTCCCAAGACTACCAAAATCGTTAGTCAACTACTGAGGAGGACAATCTATCTGGACCCATCCGTACTGGCCACAACCAGCACACTCACACCGACAACACTCACCAACCCGAGCTCAACTCAAGGGTTCCTCGTGTTCATCCGCCATCCCGAGCTTAACTCGAGGGATGTCATTCCGAGCTCAACTCAAGGAATGCCACGTGTTTAACCCCTATCTCGAGCTCAACTCAGGGGATACGTTCTGAACCAATATAAATACCTTGTGCAATTTTCTCTTCCCTACTCTCTTTATTGTATCTACTGTTTCATATCAAAAGATCATAGGTCCAGTTATTAATCTCTTCAAATAAAGAGATTAACTCAATCACTAAAAATATCATATTACAATAAGATAACAAAAGAGTAGGGGAAAAAAACACCTCTCTTGAAGACACAAGAGATGAACAACCTTTCTCTAAATCACACAGAGAACTTGACCTAGTTTTCCTAGCAACAGCAGCAACCCTCAATCTCCTAGAAACGATGATGGTGAGCGGTGTGTAGTGTTTAACAGTGTATGATGATAGGAGTCGAAAAGGTGGAGTTTTCTTTTGAGAAGGAAAAGGTGTCAAGACCCAATTTTGTCCTAGTGAGTAAATTTATTTTCAAAAAAATAAAAAATAAATAAATAATGTTTTTTGTTAATGGTAAATAAAAAAAGGTGAAATAAAATTTTCTTCAAAGATTTTTAAACTTTAATTCTAGAAAAAACAAAAGAGAGAGATGAAAAAAAGAAAAAAGGAAAAGAAAAGGATAAGCCCATTTTGTTTTGAATTACCACAACTCTCCTCATGGACCCAACAACTTAACATATTTTCATTCTACTTTTTTTTTTGTACCCTTTGTTCCTAATAGAGAAAATAGTGATATGATTATAATAATTAGAAACAATATCTCTTCTAATTATTCGAATCAATATTACTGATAATGATTGATATTATGCTCTGATTTGGTGTGATTTGATTCCTGTAACGTGCTACTATAATGACCAATTCCTTCCTTATATTGTTCATTACAATTAAGGCTAGGATTGCATTGGTACTACAATTTACGGATATAAATACACAATTTGTCATATGAAAAGGGATTAGAATCGAAAAAAAAATTATCTATACTTCTCTAATTCTTTCTCATCACCACTCACACATACACCCCTGTTTTTTGTCTATCTTTTGAAAATAAAATAAAAACATATTGAAGAATGTAGAAAAAAAAAAGAAAAAAGAGTAGAAAAAGTAGTTGTAATGTAAAGTAAGAGAGTGAGATTGATAGAGAAGAAGAGGGATTGAAGAGTTTGGAAGGTACGTCACTCCTTTTTTTTATTTGTGAATTCACAATTTTTATTATATTTTGTTTTAATACCATATGTGTTTTTTTTACACATAACTTTGGCATTTTTTGTTAGAGACATTATTTTCTACTATTTACAAATATTTTACTCTAAAAATCATACACAAATATTTTTACTTACTTTTTTAGTGTATGTCCAGTCGTTCGCGTCGTGTTACACCTATTCTCAAATTTCTCTTTTCCAAATATAAATCAAATCTTTTCTCAAATCGGTTTTTTTTTTTTTATTTAAAACTTTGTGGTTCTTGATTTTTCATTTTGAATGAAAATACATAGGAAGGAGGTACATCCTTGACGCGCTCAAATAAAATGAAAATATTTTTTTATTCTTTTTTAACCGTGTTTTATTATTTTGGGGGAAAATTAAATATTTTGAAAATCACATACTTTTGCATATTTAATTAAAGGTACTGTCTTAGGACGAGCGTTATGGGATGCTAATACCTTCCCCACGCGTAACCGATCCTTAGACACAAAATCTAGTTTTTTGCAGACCTTGTCTTATCTTTTTGGTTTTTTCGTAGTTTTCCAGAATAAACTATGGTGGTGACTTTAAACTCTATTTTTTCAAGTTTTATTTTCAGTTCATCGTCTTGTCGTGATTTTGGTTGCGACAAAAGAGTTGTAAGTTAGGAAGAAGGTTGAAGGTAGAATTAGCAATGTGGAGGGAAGAATTTAAGCCATGCCTTTAAAATTATTGCCTATACTATGATTAGGCAACACTTTTATATTCATGGACAAATTTAGTGTTTTCTAAAGCCAAAAATGTTGTAGTGACATAATGGAAACTCTAACTCCATTATTTGGATACATGTAATGAAATCAAATTCACTGGAAACTTGCACTTGTGGTGGCCTCTACTACTCTGCAGAGTCATTGCCAATGAATTTCTTCCTACCACACACACGGTCCATGATCATCTAATGTCATTATCTTGCTTTAGACTAGAATCTCTTACTCTTACCACATGAACCATTCTACTCTATGTAAGTCTAAATGATCACTTAGAGTGTCAAAATGTAACCTTACATACACTACATTACAACCAAAGTAATTTCTCCATGAAATTCCCTTATCTTCCATATGTTATCTTAGAATAAATCATATATCATGCAAAAAACCTCAACTCAAGTCTCAACATACCAACATCATTCTCACTTAGGCAACAAGGGCTCTCGCTTGAAACAAAAAAGGAAGTTCCAATGGCTTTCTCGCCTAAGTGAGAAGTTTGTCCCTTGGGTGACACCTTTTGTCGTGTGAATGACAACTCGAACAAAGAGCGAGGTACATCCTTGTCAGACCCAAAAATAAAAATGAAAACAATTTTGTTTCTTTTTTAATAATGTTTTCCTATTTTTTGGAAAAAAAAATAAATATTTTGAAAACCACATATCTTTCTGCACATTTAATTAAAGGTATAATTTTAGGACATACGTTGTAGGGTGCTAACACATTCACTATGTGTAACCATCTCCTCGACCCAAAATCTAATTTCATAGATCACATTTTATCGTTCCAGTATTTTTGTAGTTTTCCAAAACAAACTATGATGGCGTCAAACTTTGTTTTTAAACCTATGTTATTGCACCCACATAGGTTACATGCCAACTATGATAGACTCTTTCACAATTTAGAATGAAATCAAAAGGACCTTTGTAAGACCCTAGAAAATTAAATAAATAAATAAATATTTATTCAATATATATGCAATTGAAGGAATCTCTATAGCAATTGATGTGGAGAGTTATGAAAAGGAACAATACTAGCTCAAGTGGTTGAGAGTACTTGGTTATGTTAAGAGGACTTGGGTTCGAGTAGCTCAAGTGGTTGAGAATACTTGGTTATGTTGAGAGGACTTGGGTTCAAGTCTTATGTGTGTTAATTTAATTATTTAATTGTTTTCCATGTGTGCTTGATCGTGGAGTGTGATAATATAATCATAGATGTGTATGAATTAGCATGAAACATGTAATGGCTTGCTGGTTGTGCATATGCTCTTTGATGGTGTGGTTGAGAGTTTGAACTTGGCTAGCGCAAAATAGTCTTTACTTTTACGTTTGGATTATTTTGGTCACTTGGGACATGCTTAGAAAACCCTAACCGTCTTAGAAAGAAGCTAGAGGTACAGAGAAACCACCATGACAATGAAACTTGAATGGCCATTATTTATTTTATTAAATTTCATTTTTTTATTTTATTTCTACATCTCGTGGCTTTTGTGATGTTTTGGGGGCTTGATAAGTGTCAAGAGTAAGTAAATTTTCCATTTGAAATCGACATTTATCATGTATCAGTTGTGCTATTTGTGTGCAAAACAAACCTCTTTAGCTTAAGATACAAGATGAGATATTGAGAAATGTCATTTTAGAAATTATAATGATATTTTGTTGTTTTGCAGTAAAAATAGAAAACAATATCAAGTATGCAACTAAGCCACAATACTAGAGTTGAGCCATGGAAGTAGAAAAGACATGACAACATATTTGGACTTTTTGGTTGAGCACAAGAAATGGAGCTAAGCCTCGTGAGAAAATCCTCTTTGCAAGGAAACCTGGAGCCCAAATCCATGAGGCTGAGCAGCCAAGAAAACCCTTCCAAGAAGGAAAGGTCATGTGCTAAGCACCAAGACAAAGGGTTAAGCTGAGAAGGAAACCCACTTGTGAAGTAATCCTTGTAGCTGAGTACCAAAAGTTGGGCTGCGTACCAAAAGTTGGGCTAAGCACCGCCCAAAAATTCCTATAAATAAAGAGTTTGTGTCCTCATTTCAGGCATTGAGTGGAGGCTCCACAATGTAGTAGTAGGATAGAATAGGGTCTATGAGGCTCGAGAGAGAGAGAGGTGCTCTTAGTATAAATCTTATGTGTAGATGCTACTGGAATTGCATTGTAATATTCTATGAGTAGTTAAACTCCCTCTTGTCCAAGTTTGATGTAATCAATTTTGATTCTATTCACTTCTCCTTTCGTATTTATCTTTGCTTTCATTCAATTATTTGTGGTTTGATTTATGCTTAATGACGACTTCATCACTCATCTATTTAACTGGTTTAGATTGAGTTGGAAAATCGGTCTCAAACTGTGGTCCAATAAAATCATCATACATGTACTAGATGCTCCATGGCATACCAGAGTGGATGCTGAAGAAGAGAGTCTTGCACATTAAAGCAAGGACTCATTCTATCAGGAGTTGAGGAATCACATTGGGTTTGGAGTCCTTAAGTTCTAGTGTATCAAGGATGAACCTAGATCTACATGGAAAGAGTACTCCAGGACATTGAATGATTTGTATAGTAAGTAAACAAGATTGTAGTGGTGTAGTAGAAAAAGATGTGATGAAATCAATTCATAGCCCCTACTCCATTCAATCTATCTAATTACTACTATCTAATTTTACTTGCACTCTTTATCACAAATCAAAAAACTCAAAAATCAAACTATTAATATACTTGCTAAATCCCTGTGGATACGAAACTTGTTGATACTACTACGTACTAGTACACTTGCTAGAAAATAGTTGCTGAGAAGCAATCATCATGACTTTCCTTGAAACTATATGTATGTTAGTGTGAATTGTGATGTGATTTTGAGAGTAATCATTACAAGAAAATCATTGAATAACAATTAATTTCAGAAATAAAAAATAATTAGTCACTATAATGATTCATTTGAATACTAATAAATTAAAAATTATTGGTTTTTGAAATAATCTCTATTAAAAATTAAAAAAAAATTAATTATTTGATCTCTAGTATTAGCTATCAAATTTAGTTACTATCACTAGTGCAGTAAGGGCTTTTGGCCCCAGTTGTTTTTGATATTTTGCCCCGGTTCCAGAACCGAGGCATATTAGGGTGAGGCCAAAAGGGATGGCTTTTGGCCTCGGGTGTGAACCGAAGCCATAGAACTACTCTTCTACCTCGTTTCTACTGTGAACCGAAGCCATTGT
>Ga0214542_1004348_pt1 | contig 28218 bp, 16 predicted proteins | sample CNSS1metaG_FD_160096 | JGI IMG/M metagenome (GOLD analysis project Ga0214542, IMG submission 160096) | Root nodule microbial communities from cowpea collected in UCLA plant growth center, Los Angeles, California, USA - CNSS1 | ecosystem: Host-associated > Plants > Roots > Nodule | place: USA...
GATTAAAACCTAATGGAACTACACAGAGGAAAGAAAAAATGAAACCAAAAAATAACCACTTACCTCCGTCGAAGAACTTCGCGACACGAACCCACCAATCTGTCTTCGAGCTGCAAACCAAAACCCCTAATTTTGTTTTCGAAATCAAAACCCTATTCCAATTCGCAATCACACTTTAAAGCTTCTTTTCCAAAATATCAGTTCCACTACCACTATCATGCAAGGCAACCTGGGTATCAGAAGGGTCGATTCCAATTCTTTTGTACACTTTCTGATTAACAAAACCAAAGCTTCACACTCACTCATGTTTACTTTTCGTCTTCCACGTTTGCACTGTAGCTCAAATCTGTCTTAAAGATAACGTGTGACCTGGAACTCCGTCTGCCAGCTAAAAAAAAAACTAACGACGTGCTAAACTAGGGACCAATTCCACGAGTTTCAGAAGATGGGGGACCAAAATAAATTAAAGTTTGAAGGAGGGACCAAAACCAAAAATGCTCAATAGTTTGAGAACGTAAAACATAGTTAACCCAAAAAAAAACATATATTGATTATATAGAAAATTGTGAAAATTGGAGTGGAAAAATTGATTAAAGAATCTACTATAAGAATAATTAATATTAAACATAAAAAATTAATGTATTTAAACAAAAATTAACAGTAAATTATGATATTAACAAAAATTAATATTAAACATACAAAATTTTAATTAACAAAAAAATAATATTAAACATCTAAAATTTAAAAAAATAATTAAATAATAAAATAATTATATTTTAATGTTAAAAATTAAAAAAAAAATTAAGACCATTAAAGATCGTATTTTTTACACGTTTCAAGTTTTGGTATTTCTTATTTAGACATTCTTCAAATATTAAAGAAATATTTTTTCTTTCTTTTTAATAAAAAACTTTGAAAATTTCAAAATAATTATTTTATGTAAGAAACCATAAATTTTTAAAAAAAATCTTTTTAAATTCTTGTTAACATTATACTTCTACTTTGTAAGTTTGTGGTAGCTTTTCACCTTTAATATGTTATTCATTACTTTTATGAAACCCGAGTTTTAAATTTTGAATTGTTTGTATTGACGAATGGTATGTTTTCCAAACACGTCATCTGACATCCTGTTTAATATGAAATAATTGGTGTTTGAAATGAAAGATCTCATATCAGAATGAATCAGTGAAACTCACTTCACTCCCAAGATATTCAATGTTGGATGGGGAGACCCGGTCAAATGCCAAACACTTTTACCAAACAAAAATGGGCAATCCATTATTCAATACTAATTATTGTATCAATAATTCAACTCTCCCATTCTCATTTATGCTCTTATGGTCACAAATATTATTTTCTCACAAAATCTTTTTACTATCCCATCTTAAAAATATAGTAGTTAATATTTTAAAAATATATATAAAGAAGAAAAAAGTCAGTAAAATTTCCGGTGTTTTGTATTATTTTATTAAATTCTTTTATAAAATATAAATTTTAAATATAATATAATTTAATAAAATTATTTTGTAAGATGAAATTTATATTCATTTTATATTATAATTTTGTCTTAATTTTAATTGATATGTGATCTTTAATACACTTCATTAAGACATTTATATTTTAGATATATGATTGGATATTAATAGATAGTTTAATAATATTTTAACGATAAATGACAATCAAATATAAATATTTGTGAAATAAATTTTTGAATGATTTGAATATAATATCTTTAACTTTAATTAAATCTTACAAAATCTCTTTTTGTAAAATAAAATTTATATTTACTTATATATTATAATTTAACCTAACCTCTACTTGATATCTCCAATAATTTTGAATAGTTAAAATTTGTTTGACCCAAATTAATCAATGCATGCCAAACTTTAGGTTGGGAGGAATAGTTTTCCATGCAAGAAAAGTAAAGAAGGTAAAGGGGTTTGGTTAGGTGTTATGATATTAAAGACATGCTACTTTAACGCTGCTAGTTAGGTGTGCGACAAAATAACTCTTAAAAAACTACACTTTCTCACTTTTACATACGACATTATAGATTTAAATGGGATCAGGGATGAAAATTTAGATGGTTCATGGTGTTCCTAATATCTCTAATACAAATTTTAATCAAGTTTTAAATTTAATATCTAAGTATTATAAGAAAATTGTAATGAAGTAGGTATTGATGGTGTATGTTATAGACTTTTAAATTTAAGATTTGAGTTTCAAATCTCATTCTATAAATCTTTTAATAAAATAAATTAATGTTGATATAATGATCTAAACCCACCAATTTTAGAGAGGAAGTAACCGGACAAAACACAATTAAGAGTCGTTTTAGAATAATTATAAGAGTTGACATTAAACAATTTGAACTATTCTTATAAAATTGGAATAAAAGGATATGTTTTCTATAATTTTCACTCCAAGTTTATTTTTATGACTAGGAAAGTTATTTTTTTATGAAAATATTTTTTCTTACTCACTCTCTTTGTCATCTGATAACTCTATTGCTTCAATTGATGATTCTCGTTACTATGATATTAGCATGTATGATTTTCTAGTTTTACCTGTTTCACATGACCTTACTAGGGACCTCGCTACTAGTCTTGTTTTTGATACTGTTGAAATTACTGATCTTGATCTTAAAACTTCTCATAGAATGAAAAACAAACATTGGTACTTAGATCAATATTATTGTGGTGTTGCTTCCACTTTATGTTCTATTTTTTCCACACCTTATTCAATGCATTTATTTGTTTCTTATGATAATTGTTTTTCTAACCATACTGCCTTGTGTCATAATATTTCTGTCTAAGATGAACCTTTCTCCTTCAAAGAAGCTGCTCAACATGAATGCTGGAAACAAGCTATGGATGCTGATTCAATACTCTTGATAGAAACCAGACTTGAACTTTAGTTCCTTTTCCTTATGACATCAAGCCAATTGGTTGTCGTTGAGTTTACAAACTCAAACATAAACCCAATGGCACAGTTGATAGGTTTAAAGCATGGTTGGTGACTAAGTGTTTTACTCAAACCGATGGGCTTGATTATTTCAAAACCTTCTCCTTGTTGTAAAACTTACTACTGTACGCATCCTTTTAGCATTGGTCACTGCTAGTGATGTGTTTATTCATCAGTTGGATGTTGATAATGTTCTCTTCCATGGAGACTTACATGAAGATATCTATATGAAGCTTCCACCTAGTTTTTCTCTTTTCCAGCCAAATCTTGTTTGTAAGCTTGACAAGTTTCTATATGGTTTAAAACATGCCAATCGTTATTGAAATAAAAAATTAACTTCAAAGCTACTTCTTTTTGGTTACACACAAAGCTCTGTTGACTACTCTCTCTTTGTGAAGAAATCAACCTCTGTTATTATTGTTTTATTGGTTTATGTTGATGATGTGGTTCTCACGGGTAATAGCATTGCTGAAATCAATGCTATAAAAGCTCATCATCATTATAGATTTCATATAAAAGATTTTGGCTCTTTCAATTATTTTTTAGGTCTTGAAGTTACCCATTCTCTTGATGGATTAGTTTTTAACCAAAGGAAATAGTATTTGGATCTCATTTCAGGGGTAGGGATGTCTGGATGTAAATGCACCAACGTCATCTGATCCTTCTATCAAACTTCATGTCAACGAGGGAGCTCTTCTACCATATCCTTCTTCCTTTCAGCATCTGATTGAACGATTACTTTACTTGACAAACACTAGGCTTGATATTAGTTTTGTTGTCCAACAACTCAGCCAACTTGTTTCTTTTCCGCGTGAACCACATGTGCAGCAGGCTTTACGGATTCAGTACCTAAAACATGTTCTTGGATATGACATTTTCTATAAGTCAACACCTCTCTTCAAATTTAAGCATTTTCTATTTTCTGATTCTGATTGGGCAACATGTGTCATTACTAGACGCTCACTCTCTTTATGGATATTGTGTTTTCTTAGGCACCTCTTTGGTTGCTTAGAAAGCTAAGAAACAAACCACTGTTTTACACTATTCATTTGAGATTGAGTATCGCGTTTTGGCATCCCTGACTTCTGAACTACAATGGATTCAATACCTTCTTCAGGATTTGCATTTTTCTATTCTCACTCCATACACTACTTTTGTGACAACAATTCCCCTATTCACATTGTCAAGGATCCACTTTTCATGAGAGAACCAAACATATAAAACTTGATTGTCATATTATCCAACAAAAGCTTGTTGATGGTCTTATCCACCTTCTCCATGTTCCTTCTACAAGTCAACTTGTTGATATGTTTACTAAGTCATTGTATCTTGCTTTCCGGGTTGTTACTTCTAAATTGGACATTTACAATATTCATGTTCATCTTAAGAGGGGTTGACATAGATATAATATTTTTTATTCTATTTTATTATTATCAAATATTCTATTTTATGATGATACATAATAGATTGTCCTTTTTCTCTTATATCATGATATTTTGTACTCTATACATTGGACAAATTTCTAATAAATTCTCATTGAGTTATTTTTCATCAAACACCTCTTATAGATATTTGTGAATATTTTTTCCTTTCTCATTACTTATACATATATAACATATATATATATATATATATATATATATATATATATATATATATATATATATATATATATATATATAAACATTTGCATTTAATACTTAGGATTTATAAAACAACAGCTACACTCAAACACGTTGATATGCTACGTTAAGAATGTTAACTTAAAAGATTTGAGTCGCTTGGAAAGAATAATTTTATCCAACTTACAATCATAGTAGTGACAAGACTTGTAGATTTGTTATGTTTGTTTTAGTAGTAAAGTTCAAATAATATATTAATGTATTACACACATGAAATATGTTTAATGACATTTTATGACGCTAAACTCTCTTTGTTAATCCATGACAAGTAGAACCCAATGTAATTTGGAGTGTTATCTAAAAAGGTATCTAGAGTTAGCTACAATAGACCACCTCAATATTGCAACAACAAAAGATTATGTATCCAACAACAATAATAATTAGTAAAAAAAAAAATGCGGAACATGCCTTTAAAAGTCCTTCAATCATAATTTTCAATTATACGTTAACCAATACATATTTAACGTGTCAATATATTGAAGAATGTAGTGTATAATACCTATATTGAATAACATAATTGTTGAATAAACCCATACAATATCAATTTTGAACATAATAACAACTCCAAGAATGTGTCAATACTTATTTTTCTTTAATGTTAAGTCAAATACTACTATGAAACACACTTAAAATGTTAAATAAACTTAACAAAATTTGATTAAAAGGATTAAATCCACGTATTTTAAAAGATGAAGGACTAAATTGGTCCAAAATTTTAAAATGGACTAATTCTAAAATTTACTAAAAATTAAGAGACAAAAAACATATTTAACCCATATATATATATATATATATATATATTTATTTATTTATTTTATAATATATTTTATATATATACATATTTATTTCACTAAATTTTCAAAAGGAGTTTACATGTTCATAATAAGCAAAAAAATCGGCAATTTCAACCTAACATGTTCATAATGAGTTGAATTTTTTTATAATCTTCTACTGTTGTTTTTATTTAATTACAATATTATTTTTCCATATAATCATAGTGATATACATCAATCTAATATTTCATTATAATAATTAAATTATTAAGAATTAAATATATAAATGTGAGTTATATAAGAATTATTTTCTATCGAAGCAAAACTTGAAGTACGTACTTAAAATAGAATAAAAACCTCTAAGACACTTGTATTATATATATGCTGTAATGGACTTGAAAAGTTGAGTGGAAGTGAACATAGCATAACAGTGTCAACAAAAGAACAAGCATGGCCATCCAATTCTTTGAAGATGGAAGAAGTAACAGAGCATTTTCTTCTTTTGGTTTGAAGTCTCCACCATCCATCGTTTTCGGTCCCCCAATATACGATGATATTTAACTGCCACTTTCAGCATTATAAACTCTAAAACAAATACCAAAGAGCAAGGACAACAACAAATGCAGTTTATGGTAGCACAATTTTAAAGTTGTTCTCCCTGATTGTTAAAAGTTTTCAGAATATTACTCTATTAGAATCAACAAGTTTTAAAGTAAGTTGTTTGTATAGATAACTATAATTGAGATTATTTAGTTATTACATATGTTTTTAAATCCAAATGGGGATATTTGAGTACGTGAAAGGATTTAAAAACTAGTTAAGAATGAATTTTATATTCAAAATTAATAAATATTTCTAAATTTTCATGTGCCATTAAAGAATGTGGTAAAAGAGATTCGTCATGGGTGAGTTTTATTTTTTTTTCTTTTTATGAAAAAGCGTAATTAAGAAAAAAAATTTACAACCAAATACATATGATGACAGAAAACTACGACAGGAGAGTTAATAAACTGAAGTGAGTTTTTGTCTTTGAAATGATGAGTAAATGATATTTTAGTTTCTGAAAATAAAAACTTAAATAAATTCCTTTTTTCTTTGAAAGTTTTATTTACATTCCTTGTTCAGTTGCTGGCATGTTAGTGTTATCGGTGCATAAGAAGATTGAAGCTCAGACTCTGGAACCCTAAAATGGTACGAAAAGGAACAGTACCCGAGAATCTTAACCAAAGGGGTGTAGAAGTAATTGCAGCAGCATGTAGCAAAACTTCACCTTCACTCTACATTACGGTAGCTCCCCGCCTAGAAAATCCAACGACGGTCCCTTTAAGCAATTGGGACACAAAGAATCTCAGAAAATTATGGGAAAAAAAAATAATAAAGGGAAGGCATGCCTGCTGTCTGTGATGATGATTGAGTTGTGTGTATTACACAACAATATGAAAAACAAGAGAAGCATATGAAAAGGAAATTACTTTTTCTTTTTCTCTTCTCCCCAAAAACAGTCACTTTTGCACCCAACAAATAAATGGTGTAAAATTCTGGGGTCCAACAGAACAAGTAATGCAAATTTCTGAGACCCACAGAGGTACAAAGTCAATCATCCAAGGCATGGAACACAAACACATCCCATGAGCCATCATCATCATCATCCACTCCTTCATTCCCTTTTTGCTTTTCCTTTTTTTTTTCGTGTCTTGTGGTGTTCTTTCCAATTCTTCTAATTCCTTCTACTTTACAAATTGAACAAGGGATTGCAGGTTGCAACTGTGTGCTGCACTGCACTGCACTAATTGTCTTCTCTGGCTAGAACTACACGTTTTCTGATTCCCTTCATGCTTTGCACTGTGCCTTCTATTCTGTCACTTTTCTCCCTGTGTGGGTTGGGTTGAGTTAGCATACTATAATGACATGGGTTTTCAGTGGTTTCTCATGTGACACCATGACTTGGTAAGTTACCTTTTGGCGGTGACAAGAGAAAGAAGCCGTTTTTCTGTTTTTGGCCTTTTCTCCTCTCTCTATTTAGTTTTTCTCTTCAATTCAACGTTGAGAACACTTCGGTTATACTTTTAAAATAAAAAAGAAAAACTTTAACCACACTCTCTCTCTCTTCGAAGATTAAATTCGTTTGGGATTTAAATCTTGTGAGGAAAAAAAAAAAACAAATTAGAAACAGCATTGAGGGGGGAAGTAGATCAAGTTAAGATTTTGCAGATGGTTAATTGGTTTGTTTCCTTAGTTATGCGGGAGGAGCCCTGTTTTCAAGGATGAACTTGTGGAAAGGGTGGAACAAAACTTGCCGATAGATTTTCTTTCTCTTGACTTGACTTTGAAGTGCAGTACAACTAATTTGGTTGTTTGTTACTCAGCAAAAACGAGGGGCGTGTTTGGTTTTTTCTTCTTCTGCATCATTCTCAGTTTTCACTACTTGTGATGCTCTCATATCTTATTGTTCCTCATTAGCTTTGTGTTGTGTTGGGAGTCATTGGTAGACATGGCAGAAATTAGGCTTACCAGGATGGAGCAAGGCCAGACCAAGATTAAAAATGTTCCAATAGCGGTGACCCCAGAAGGGTTTTGGTGCTGCCCTTCCCCTGTGGTGTTTCAGAAAAGCCTCAAGGCTCAGAATCCTCTTAATAAGCCCAAACCCTCTTCACCCCCACCAAAAACCAGTGTTCAAAAAAAGCCAGTGTCTGTGCCAGTGTATGAGAGAAGAACTGGTGCAGCTGCCCCTTCAAGATTGGTGCTTTCTGATGATCAGCAATGTTCAACTGCTCCAGAAAGACCTCCTCCACCTACTTCTTCTATGGCTGCTGCAGAAAGGGGACCCAGGCCAAAGATTGAATCTTTGCCAAAGAAGGTTGCTATTGAGTTTGGTGAACCTGGAACTTGTGATATGAAAGTGATTTTGCTAGGAAAACAGGGGTTCTGTGTCAAGTTAAGTGTGCACAGGAATGTTCTGACTGAGAAGAGTAACTTCTTCTCCGAAAAACTATCTGAACAATCGGGTTTGTCTTGTCTCCAAATCGGTGACTGTGAGGATGTTGAGATATATGTTGAAACTGTTGGTCTTATGTACTGTAAGGAGATGAAGCAGCGGCTTATGAAGCAAAGTGTTTCTCGTATTCTTCGAATACTTAAGGTAATTTCCTATTATTTTTTTTGCTTTGATGATGCTTTTTTATCAACCTTGACTTGTGTTATGCTTACCCAATTCTGTTGTATAGTTGTGTTGTTTATGGGGATGAAATATGTTGTGTTGCTATTGTAATGTTGAGATTATCTCTATCAGCAGATGTTCATTTGTTCTTTTGAAATCAAATGATGGCTTACGTTCTTGATGTTCATATCCCTTATAAAGAGTATTAGTACTCCCCTCATTGATTATACTCCTCGAGTTACTTCTCTCATCAATTAGACTCCTCTCAAAATTAATGGGATTTCAAAATAAATCAATCTATTTTGTACTATTTGTAATGATGTAAAGGAGTACTGATTATTAATTGTGGACGCTGCCGTTGAGAAACGGAAACTGGTTCATTGCTAGAATAGTTTCTTATACGGCTATTTGCAGGTTTATTTTTCTTATGCACCTTGATTGTATTAACTTCATTACTTCTTTTCAACTCTGGTCTTAAAAGAGGAAGTGCTTCTTCCAGTACTCATGAATTGTGCTTTTTATGATAGATACCAGATACTCATCTACTCATTCATATATACCTCTTATGATAGATATTATACATTAGATTACTTCATTACTCATTACTGATGGCAAATCAAAAGTTGCAGCAGAAGTAAACTTTTGCTATGAATATTGTAGTGTTGTTTGTAAGTAATCCTCATGTCCATGTACCCCCAAAATGCTCGTCTCACACATTTTTGGGTATTTCTTTCAAAATTATGTGCTCGTAAAAAGTATATACATCTACCTTGTAGTACATACTTCTATACATATGTAGTTTGACATAGAAGGTCAACAGCTGCAGAGAGGAGTGTTCCATGAATGAGGACTTGGTAATGATCATGATATATCTTGGTGTCACAGGGGGTGGTTTATTTTTCTTAAAACAATCATTAGATGTCTGAGTCAATTACTTTTTATAGCAGAAAAATCATCAGATTATTAATGTTGGTCAAAATATTTTTGTCCTGTATCTGAGGTTTGCTAAGCAAAAGTTGTGGCTAAAATTCTAAAGCCACAGCACGCGGTGCCCCATCATTTCAAATTTGTCTCCTTGTTATTGTGGTAATTTTCAGTGTCTTAAGTTAAATTCAGCCTCAGTCAATAGTTTCTACATTTTTCAATTTGATTTTGTTTGAATTTCCATGAAACTCTGAATAAAGCGCGCATATCTAAGTATTGATACAGTATCCTACATCAGCATATGCTCAAATCTTTCCCGGAATGTCTCTGTAGTTGGGTTTTGAAGACAGAAAAATAAAAACTTGTGCAAAAACCTAAAAGTATGTGATATCCCTCAGGTGGCAGAATTCCTAGGCTTCAGCTCATGCATCCAATCATGTTTGGAGTTCTTGGAAGCAGTCCCTTGGGTTGGAGAAGAAGAGGAAGAAAAGGTGGTGTCAACAGTGCTACAACTCCAAGCAGAAGGAATCGGAGTGAACCCTGTACTGAAACGAGTTTCATCCGACATTTCTAATGTCCCAAAAGACACTCTTTCCCACATCATCGACCTTGTCTTGAAAAGCAACGAGGAAAGAGGGCGCCGAGAGATGAAATCCATCGTTCTGAAGCTCCTCAGGGAGAACAACAGTCTTCCAAGCTATGCACGCACAACCGACGTATGCAATGACACCATTTACAGATCATGCAGAAGGTGCTTGGACTCACTACTGGCACTGTTCAAGCAGGCTGCAGAACCCAGTGAGAACCGAGATTCTCTGGCAAAGTGCATAGCTCTGGAAGCTGATAACTTAACCTGGTTGCTTGAGATTTTAGTTGACAAACAAGCTGGTGATGAGTTTGCAGTGATGTGGGGAAAGCAACAGGAACTTGCGGTGTTACATGCGAAGCTGCCAACCGTGTTGCGGTACTATGTTAGCTGTGTTTCTGGGAGACTTTATGTTGGCATTGGGAGAGGGGAGTTGCTTCCATCGAAGGAGACACGAAGGTTGTTGTTACAGACATGGCTGCAGCCTCTGATGAATGACTACAACTGGCTGCAGCATGGATGCAGGTCGTTCGATAGGAAACTTGTGGAAGAAGGAATTGGGAGAACTATTCTGACCTTGCCTCTGGAGGATCAACAGAGCATTTTGCTCTCATGGTTGGGGAGTTTCTTGAAAACTGGTGATAGTTGTCCAAATCTTCAGAGGGCCTTTGAGGTGTGGTGGAGGAGAACTTTCATCAGGCCTTATGTGGAGAACCTAGGTAACGTTGCCGTGTCCGTGTCGGATAGTTCAATGTTGCCAAAGGAACATGAGTGAAAAACTGTTCATTAATGTCTTTCTTTCGTAATGGAGTTGCAGTTTATATTAACAAGTTTGAGGAATTGTATAAAGATATGTGTTGATTGCAGAACGTTGATTAACCTCCAGCCGCTAACGAGTCTGAGACGTGTCACGTGTCTTGCATGAGTTGCCTCTGGATTAATTCTTCCAGGAATTCAGTAATGGGTTTTTGTATAATCTCTTCAAAGAAAGTAATTGATTGGAGTTCTAGTTTTTTTTTCCCTAATTTCACTGTAATCAAATAACAAAAACGATATTTTGATTCATTTTGACATTGCATACATGTCAATTTGAAATTTCATTTTTCATTTTTTATTTACATTGGTCGTACGTGTGGTATTGGGGCCAAGAGTTTTCCTCTTTGGTAGAGAAAACATTTTTCAAAACGGTGAAAAGCAGGGCATCTCTTCCTTAATCTTGTCCAGGTCCTTCGTCTTCTCCCGGGCATTCGTGCTTTTTTTAAAAGTTGTACAAAAAGTGTTTTGCAATTCCCTACTTATATGCAAAGGGCTTACCACATGTGTGTCTAGATGGTGTGGAATTTTTTTGGACAACATATTTGCAAAGAACTTCTCACATATGTTCTGTGTATTTTTTTGGGACAGTAGTGAGCATTTCATTAGTTTAAGTTCATAAACACTTCAAAATAATTACTATGGTTCATTTGAAATATAACTAATATGGTGTCTGTAATTGTCAAAGTTTTTGAAAAATTGTACAAGAAATTCTTTGCATCTTTCCCTTTATTTGTGCTGGACTTTCCACATATGTGTCATAGGTGTTATGATATTTTTTTTAGACTATGAAAATACTTCATTAGTTCGGGTTTATAAGCACTTCAGACGAGCAATGCTTTCAATTTTACGAGTAACTCGATATCCTAAAACACACCACATTCCAACAACGTGAGCAAGACAAAAACAATAAACGAATTACCAATGGATGAAGGGTCAATGGTTACAAGAAATGAACGAACACAATACCACACTAAAACAACGTCCGAATGCCTTGGAACTTTTGGTCCCAATACCACAAGTGTGACCAATGCAAATAAAAAATAAAATTTAAAAATGACAGTATGCACTGTAAAAAGTGAGTCAAATGTTTTAGATCAAATAATATGTATAAAGGGAGTTTGTTATGATACCTCATATTTAGTGTTTTCCAAAAAAATTGACTTAATTAAAATTTTTGAAAAAGCGTGATCTTAACACATAAATTAGTTTATGGTTTGATTATCTTGTTTTTTTCAAATATTTTATTATGGATTTAATAAAGTATAACTTCAATTCATAAAAATTAGTTAAAATTGGTGATACTATCTTTCTGGTAGAATTTATTTGAAAATATAAATCTTGAAATTTGACATTAGATAAAATCACAATAAAAAAATTGAAGTCGTTATCCGTAAACCAAGATTTTGAGTGTTAACAAGCAAACTGAATAATTAGCAAATTCATTTACATTAGAGATGGCAAATAAATTCGTTTATGTGGGTATTGCTCGAACCCATTCCGTTTTGACGGAAAATTTCCACATTGACTGGATATGAATATAGGTATGGGGAATCCCCGACTTTTTCAATTGAGTATGGGGATGCTTTTTCAATTGAGTATGGGGATGGATACAGGGATGTACATATCATCGTCATAATACCCGTCATATCTCTGTCTCCATTTAAATTTTTAAAATATTCACAATTAATTAAGTAATCATATATATATATATATATATATATATATATATATATATATATTTTTTTTTTTTTTTTTTTTTTATTTTTTTTTTTTTTTATTTTATTTTTTTCTCTATTTTATGTTCTACTTTTTATTTCTTCTAATTATTTTGTTTGTCATGAAATTCATTCCTATCTCCAGTATATTTTTCATCTTATTATAACCTTTATGTAATTATGTTAAAATGATGTATGTCAATTAAAATTTTTTTATGCCTCACATTTGAATATTTCTATTATTTTTTACTATTTTTATTTATTATATATTTTTCTTCCACATGAAAATGTTTAATACTCTCAATTTAAGATAATATAAAAAACATTTTTTACTTATTATTATTAATTTTTGTTTAATTTAAAGAACTTTTTTGTTTCGTTAAAATAATTTTCGTTTTTTTTCAACCATTGGTTAAGTATGTTGGTATTTGAAAATTTTTCTTATATCTCTAAGGTATTTTTCATCTTATTATACCCTTAATTATACATTTGATTTTTTTTGTGCGATTTCTTTTAATAGTCTTTTAAATTATTTCTAAGACACACATTTGTTAACTTTTTAATATTTTTAATTATTGTTTATTTTCATCATGTAGAATAATATTTTCATATATTTTATTTAATTATTTTTTATTTTCTAACTAATTATCAATCATACTGTAATTTTTTCACTTTATTTGTATAAATAACTTTTATTTACTACAATAGAAAAATTTATTTAATTGCCATGAATTTTTTTTGTCACTATCTAACATATATTGGAGTTCAAAAGATACAAAATCTATGTCAAAATTTTATTATTATGTTTGTTATTTGTTCTTTGTGTCATTTTGACAAGTGATGCATTATAACTTTTATTAGTGTATAAAAAAGAGATTCATTATAATTTAAAAAATTGAAGTAAACAAACATTTAAAATATATTTTAATTTGAATATTTGTTTTCCTTTTATATTTTTTTTAAAATATTTTTTAATTTTATCAACTAAGTTTCATTAATATTTGTAGTTTGCAAATTTAATAAACGTTCTGGTTCTCATGAAATTTTATTTGGTATTATAATCTAAACTGTAAAAAATTATAATTTATTTCAAAGTATTTAATATGAAAGAAACAATCATCCTCCTAATATTGAATATTTGATAATATTATGTTTCCTTTACAGTAATTTTTTTTAAAAAAAAATTAATATTGAAGTAGTTAGAAAACGGGTACAGGTATGAGTACGAGATTATACTCGTTATATGGTGGGAATGGAGATGGAGATGGGACAAAAGTTTGATACCCGTTGAATTTAGATATGAGGATGGGGATGAATTTTTTTTATAAAGATAAATATGGAATAACAAAATCCGTCCCCATCCCGCCCCGTCCCGCCCTGTGTTGCCATCCCTAATTTACACTAATTCGAGACAAGGACCTGGGGGAATTTCATAAGACATCGAAGGGGGATTTCTTCCAGCACCCCATAGTCTTAGTGAATGACTTAGTTACCCCTTAGGCCTAGAATCAATCTGACTGAGTTTTAAAAGTCCTTTAATTTCTAGGCCTGAGCCCTTGATTGGTGTATTAAAAACTCAGCCTTTTACTATTCCCTTCTCCTAAATTTTTACACTCACTCCCTCTTCCTTATTACCAAAAATGCCCTTTTATCTAAAAAATGTATAGATCCGCAACCATCTTCTTTATACTCCACTTCGGTTGCCCCTTTTAACTCTTGCCCCCAATTTTTTGTATTTTTCCATTAAAAGTACATCATTTTTACTTTAAATCCATTTCATCATAATTTATCAAGTTTAGCTATTTATATAATTATAAACTATTTTCATCAAATAGTTGAAATTATAGGCAGAAAATTGAGATATAACTATTTTTTTCCGTCATTCGAGAAAGTCCCGTTTGACAATTTTAAAAACTAAATTATAGGATAATTTAAAAAAAAAAAGGCTTTCTACAGCTGTCTCAAAGTGTAATTTCAATATTTTTTTTTCAAAAAGCACTTTATGGAATTGTTCCAAAATTTACTTTACAAAACAGTACTCAAGCATTTCCTGAAATTATGTAAGTTCTTTTTAATCTTTACTAGCAAAACTATTTATTATGTCGAGATTTTCCTATAAAAAAAATTATTCATAGGAAATACCTATACGAAAAATTTATCCACAGATATACCTGCGAATTTTTCTATACTAAATACTTGTGATATCCCGTGTACTATTGTCATTGTCAGTGGTTAAAAAATTTGTTGTATTGTTGATATGATTTTTTTTCCTTGCGAATATAATTTGCAACAAAAACCTAGAAATTATGAATTAATTCTTAAAATTTTTCTGTAGATGTAAATTAATTAATAATAATATTTTAATAAATGACAGGAAAAATGGTAACATAATAGTTCCTTTTTATTATACATTTTCAAGTCATTATTCATTTTCCTTTTTTCACTATATATTTCCAATTTCTTTTTTTGTTATTCATTATCGTTTTTCACTATATATATTTTGGAGCTGATGAAAAAAAAAGTGTGGAAGAATTAAAATAACATTATATAAAGAAAATATAAGTGTTGAAGAACAATTAAAATGACGAGTTGACGATGAAACCCAAACTAATCATGTCCAAGTAGCAGTGTTTTGGTGTATGAAATAACTTCAAAGCTTTCAACTAGCACGTTGCAATTAGAGACACTAAAACTTATTTCAAATAATGAAAATCGCATCCATTGTTTACAGGATTGGATTTGTGGTCAGACTACGTTAATTTTTTGTCTGCACTGTTTGTTGTTTTCTGAGAACATGTTCTAGGATGGGCCATTTATTGCATTAGTGTAATGGATAATAACTCAAGAGGCTCAACCAAAAGGACCGTTAGTTGTTATCACAAGTTAGCAGTCTCAATTGTTTGTTTATGTTATTCATTCATTTTGAATCTGGACTTTAATAACTCTTAATTAACTATTTTTATGCTGATTGACGTTGATATATAATGCACATATACGATATGTGTATCGGATATGACACGTATTTGATATATCAATATGTTTATTTTCAGAATAATTAGATACGATATGTGATAGATACGTGATATATGAATATTAAAAAGTGTACAATAATTCTAACAAACATAATAAATATATGATTGTTAATGTGTGAATCCAAATTTTTTAATTAGAGACTAATTATTTTGGTAGTCAAAATCTGGTAGTTAATGGTAGTGACCAATATAAAAACCAATTCATAATTGAAACTATTTTAATTATCAAATTTAGAGACCAATCGAAACTATTTTAGTTGTCAATTTGGCCACTATATAGTGACTAATTATTTTTTGTCACTAAAATTGATTATTATTTAAAGATTTTATTATAGTATAGTACAACTTTATAAATTAGATACTTCATTCGTTAAAGTATAAGACATGATACGTGTCAGACACAGATACGTGATCCAAATTGAAGTATCGGTGCATCATAAATGTTGATACTACCAACCAGTAACCACGATCTAGTTCGTTGAGCACCATTTTTTCTATCTTATTAATTTTGTAAATTTGATTATAATGTTTTTATCTCTCAAATAGATCTAACTACTTAAATGCGTAAGATTCATTTATATGGAAAAAGGTGAAATTAGGTTTGTTAAGGAAAAAGGCTATTGTGATTTTTGCATATGAGCTATACTTTTTAGAAATGAAACTTCAAATTTGTTTGTTGTTGAATGAAGTTGAATTTTAAATAGAAGATTTGTAAGTGTGTAGGAATGTCAATAAGACAGGTAAGGTACGTATGAATTGTAGCTTTCCCGCATCTTACCTGTTAGATAAATATCTGTCTCATCCCAGTATCCATATTTGTGTGGATATCTGTTATACGAATAACGACATATTATTTTAATATCCACATGTATCTTTGGATGTTTAAAAAAAATAAATAATATTCAACAATCTATTCTAGCCATAAATTGAAACAAAAATAGAATAATACTCATAAATTTCAATACATTATTAATAAAGAAATGATAATTTCGTAAAACCAATCGGTAAAAAACAATACATTCAAAATCAATAACTTTTTTCACTTAGGATTTTATTCTTTTACCACACATAAAGTGAAAATTTATATTTTAAAGCTAAAATATAATTAAACAAATTTAAACTTTTTTAGCCACACAAAAAATTTACTAACCTTATTTAAGAAGGGACTAAAGTAAACATAAGAAAAAAAATTCAAAGACTGAAAAATTGTAAAATTTTAATTGAATAATTATAGAATTAAAGTAAAAAATTATATTACAATAAAAAAAGTGTAGATAGAAATGTAGGGAAGTGTGAATAGTAAAATATGAATTCAAACCTCTTTCATTCCAGTGAAGTTGAAAAAGCCCAAACTAGTCCAGCAGAACAACTAAACAAATACACACCGTGAAAGTGAAGAAAGTGCAAAGGAAAGCCCAGACCATTAAATTAGTGTTAAGCATACGCAAGCACATGTCTATAAGAAATATCATACATTTCTGTCTAAATATTTTGTATCATCTTTATAATTTTAGCTGGAAACATAAAAAAAATAAAGAAACAATGTCTTAAAGTGCATGTTAACATTTTTCTTTCATAAAGAAAGGCAAAAGTGACGCGTATATATTCTTAAAGGAAGTACAATATATTAGTGTACTCTAATATACTTTCTATTAGTCATTAAAATCTATAAAATTGTTTTGCTGACTAAAAAAATTATAAATACAATTTTTTTTTTGCGATTTTCAGTAAATTTTATCATTGATAATAATAAAAAGTGTGTTAAAAAGTAGATAGCTATAATTAGTTATATAGAATAAATTCCAAGACAAAAAGATTTACCTTGCTCAATTGGAATTCGATGTAAGATTCAAAAATAATATTTAAGGGCTGTTTAATTTGAAAATTCATTTTTTTTTCTGGATTGAGATATAATATTCTGTTCATACTTATCTAAAAATTGATCTTTAATTTATAAAAATAAAATTAATTTGTTAAAATGTTTTTTTTCTTCTTTTTCTATAAAAACTTCTACAAAAACAGTGCAGTTCCAAAAACTTGAAATTAGAACACCAAATATATATTTTCCTTGTGTTTTTAAGGTGGCCTGGGTATCCGTGTTTGTCCCATCAAAGGTTGGGGAGTGAGAATCAAACACTGTCCTCTGGGGAGTTCAGCACCTCCAAAGCATGCATGGGTTGGAACATCACCACCACTGCATCTTTGATTATGATCTGTGTCCTCCTCATCTTCATGTCCATGCATGTGAATGTGACATTGTCACTGTCCACCGTAACCACTTGCTACCACTCCCAGGTGCAAAAAAGGAGATACAATTTCTGCAACAAAGATGCTCCTGTCTAACTTCTTGACATGTATATGCCTCAGCTTTCGCTTGGTTAACATCTAAATCTCAGGTACAACGTTACCACCGTGTTTGGTTTCATGTTCCAGACATCATTTTTGACATTCATTACAAGTTATAATGTTAATATCTTAAACGTGATTCATCTATATTTTTAAATATGATCATACATGGTGTGGTCACATAATATGTTATGTTATGATATGAAAGATTGAAATGGGGAGAGATATATAGGTGGTTGATTTAATTTCATGTGTCCTACTCGTTGCTGTATCTGTCCCTAAGTCCCCAAAAGTGAACACAAAAAAGCCAGAGACATTCCTTGAGTCTCTTTCATTGATTTCAAGTCCACATCACACATGCAGCTAGCAGAAATGAAAACTGCTTTTAGTTTTACTCTCTATGTGAAATATGAGTACTACCTCATGGGAATTCCAAAAAACATGTACCCTCATTAAAAGCTTTTAACTAGCCATTCCTATCGGTATACCAACAAAAATGTAGGGAATCCATTCCCGGGTTTTTCACACACATCAAGAGATTATTACACATACCAGGACCTCTCTATTCTGCTGCATATGCATTTTTTTTCTACACCCAATTTTCCAATTTCAACTCAAATTCAATTTTCTGATGTTTGCACAAATGCCACACGGGTCTCAAAAACCTGAGCTGAGAAGGGAAAAATTCAAAATCATCAACTGATATGTATATTAGATGATAAGAAACATGAGTTTCATAAGAAAGGAACTATGCCACACTTTTTTTCCATATGAAATATCTTCGTCCGTTTCTACAAGCTTAATTTCTCTCTTTGTGCAAGTTTCCACTTAGCCCCTCAAAAGTTTGTCTTTGCTTTTTCAATATATGTTTCTAAGGGTTAAATGTAGATTCCCTCTACATGCATATTTGTTCAGACAACACCACCAAATTGTTGAAAGCAAAAGTTATACTAAAAGCCAGATTCTACACTAGGGATATGAAACTGGAATAACATAATCGGGTCTTGATTAAAACAATGATAAAAGTAGATTACTAGCAATATTAAATTTCACAGTTTATTAGTATTTAAGAATAACAGTGAGTAAAATGATATCATAAATACATAATGCAGTTAAAGGGTTTTCTTGGATCGAGAATTGAATAAGTGTTCAGTGGTCCTGGACTGACCCTAGATGATTGTGCTCTTCGTAGGCCCTTCTAACGAAACCTTATCCCGCCTCATCCTTTATAGTTTTTCAAAAATTGAATCATGCTCGTTCATTTTCTGAACCTTTACTTTTTCCAAGAACAAAGTTTGTAAAGTTTTTCATTTCAATTTAAAGTTTGCAGTGGTTGATTGTGTTGAAGAATTGAAGAGAGGCATTATTGAAAATGCTAATAAGAAGATGTTTTTGGGGGTTGTGAGTGAGGTAGCACTTAGCATGCATATACATGTGTTGGACCACATGAATTATAGCACTGAAAATGGATAGAGGGAAGAAATGTGATAGAAAAGAAAAACAGTGTGTAACTGAGAAAAATGATTACGAGATTATTTATATATGTATCGATCTAGCAAGCATCAGAGCAGACCGTACCTCTTATCAGAATTCGCAACCTTTGTATGGAAGAGGATTGGTAGCATCACGTGGGCTATCCAAGCCTAACTTATCTAAACCACGTTCTCCATTTATTCTTTTACCTAATTCTTTCATTTTACATACCTCTCTTCTGTTCCAAACCTCATTCGCTATAACTCACAATATGTTAAGGAATTTTATGTACCAGTTAACCTTTTCTAAACAATTGTATCAGAACCTTGCTATAAATCTAATGCCTCGACTTTCAACTGGGATATGAACTTATTCCTACAAAGAAAGATTCCGAGTTCATCATATTATCAGGTGTTAACCTCTGAAAAAAAGTGTTTGTTAAGAAAATGAACGCCAAACATTTAACTTTTGCTTGCTTTGTTATACTGGTGCAATGACCGATTCTTAATCTACATTGGATGTTAAATATTTGGTGCAAAGAGAGTTGAGGTTTTTTAAAGAAAAACTTAGAGTGCCCCCACAGTGGAGGTTATGATGAGTAGCTAGTCTTCCATTCTGGCATAGGGGAAATGTGGGGCCCAGTGAAATTTGCTGTCATATCGACCCTACAACATGGTCATTGGTGGTCAGAAGAGTGGGGTTTGGGACGTTCATATCAAAGTTTTGTCCTCTTCATTCTTATTCAATGTGCAAAGTAATACGTTAGAACAGCTAAATAAGACAAATAAACCATTCTTCTGAAGTGGGGATTCCCTTCACGATCCATTTGGGTGTGGAGGTCCAATCTCCTTCATCTCTCAGTGTTCTAATAATGTTCATCAATATCCACAATGCACTGTTTCTGCAAACGACCCTACCTTCTCTATCTTGGTGTTTAATGTTAATCACTCTACTATACCCTACAATCTTCATATCATTGGTGTTAATGAATTCAAAATCATACTATAACTCAGTTATTGATTTAATTGGCGCAGCCACCAGTTTCTTTCAAAACATCAACATCTCATGTCGCTACGACAATCAATCTTATATCATTCAACTATTTAGTACATTATAACAATAAATATCAGAGCTAATTAGATTATTTTGGGGGTTTAAAGTTCAAAATTTATTATTTTGCTGGCAGTTCAATGAGTATCGATCATTTCATCATAATCTACTTGTTTCTTTCTTTCTGTTTTTGGAATCATGCTTTGTGTTCTTGTAGTTTCTAATTAACTCTCACATTCAAAAATGTGTTCTTGAAAACAAACTGTTATAATTAAAATTATTTAATTATTAAATGTTATAGCAATCTTTAGTAAAAAAAAGGTGTCAATAGTTTTGAAAGAAAAACGATTTTCCATAAAACACATTTCAATGCATTTTAATTCTTGTAAAACACATCTCATAGCATTTTTTTTTTCACTATATTTTGATATTGCAGATTAACTTTTTTTTCTTCCTTAAAAGAGTGAATTTAAATTTACAGTAAGAGCCGTATTTATTTTATAAACTATATATTAATAAAAGTTGAATAAATAGAATGAGGATGGTCCATAGATGAGATTCTTTAGACGTGTTGCCTGGACTGTTAAGTATTCTGGTAATTCATTAAATAAAATACTTCAGTCTTGAAGGATATTTTCTGAAACTAAATATTAAAGAAAGTGACATTACACAACCTCTCACCTCCTATTACTATCTTAACAAAACTTCTTTCAATTTTCTCTCTTCTTTTTGCTTTAGAGGTTAAAAAAAGCTGCAGGTTATTTGTTACACTTATGCTAGCTAATTCATATTATTGTCTTTGTCATTATGTATAAATATGAGGCATGATGTTGCATAAGTTTATTTCAATTTCTTTTAGAAAAAAAATATATTTTAACATAAAATAATTATTATATTTCTCCAATGTTGTTTAATTTAAAAAAAAATAAAACAATTTATTTTGATAAGCTATAGTTAAAGTAACATATTAAAATATATGGGTACCAAATTGACTGAAAAAACAACACGTTCAATATAAACAATATTTTTATGATGAAATATAAATAATTTTCCTTTTATAAACTCGCATATATTAAGAGTAACTTTTCAAAAAAAAATTTGTTTTAAGAAAAAAAACATCGATTAGGTGAAAACAGTTTATGTGAATGTTGCATTAAAAGTTTTTTCATTTTTTAAACTATGTGAGTTTTTTTTTTTTTTTATCTATATATATAAAGTACCACCTAGTTTAGGTGGGGTTTTTTTTCCTAAACTGGTGCAATTTAATTATGTATTTCTTGAAATGGTGCAAATTTTTTTAAAATTCCAGCGAAGGGTAAGTCGTGCCAAGATGGTGCGATTTCAATATGAAGAAGTCGTGTCAAAATGAGACAATTTTAATTAAAATGAGTTGAAGTCGTGCCAACATGGAGAGACTTTTGTGTTATGAAGAAGTCGTGTCATATTGATACGACTTTAATTAACATTTTAAGTAAAGTCGTGCCAATATGGGAAGACTTCAGTATTAAATTGTTAATGAAAAAGTCGTCCCATATTGGAGAGACTTCAGTGTTGTATTGATAATGAAGAAGTCATACCATATTGGGACGACTTTAGTTCGAATAAAAATTAAATATTTTTTAGTCATATTAATTAATTAAATAATAATGCATATAAGTAATTAAAAATTTTATGATGTTTTGGTTTGTTATAATAGGGCATCAAAGTTATCTATGAGAGCCTATGTCACAAGGAGGTCTTCTTCGGTGTCGTCTAGGTCTTAATTGAGGGCTCTGAACTGGATCGTCATCATCATTGTCTTCATGTTGTTGTCTTTGGTTTATATCTTCCACCATTTGTGGCGACATTGTAGGTCGATAATATTGCTGGAAGGATGTGGGATATGCAGACGGAGGTGTTGATGAAGAAGTTGCTAAGACATTTTGTGTAGGACCAGAAAAAGTGTCTGGTTGTTGAGGAAACATGTTGTATGTGTATGGAACTTGCTGGAATGGAGTATGTGAAGACATTGGTTGTGATGCATCCAAGTATGGTGAAAAAGGAAGTGGTTGAAAACCTGGTTGACCAAACGACTGGTATTGAGGTTGTTGAACATATGAAGAAGACCCAACATGCTGATAAGGAGTGTGTGGTGGAGGTTGGGTAGACTCTTGTGGCATATCATACTGTAATATAAAATTAAAATATTAAGTTAAGATGATAAAAAATTTCAACAAAATTGTTCAAGTGAGGTGACTTACATCATCGTCGGATGATGATTGCAGAGGCAAAATATAACGAATAACATGGTTGATGTACCACTCCATATATGTTGTGGTGTCACGCAAGTGGCCATTGCCAGTGAAGTTAATACCCTTAATTAGACGATTATAGCGATCGTTCCACATTGTTATCCATGTGGCATGGTATTGAGGCCAATTTCTTTCTGTTCTACCTCTCATATCTTCTTTGTGAAGCTGATCCGAATTCAAAGGGTTAGTTGGAATATTTTGGCGAAATCCAAATTGTCGCATAACCCGATCAACCTGATGAAATTCCACGGTTGCAAAACAGATAAGAGGGACTACCGCCCGACAAACTGGAGAGACCTCAATATCAATTAGTGCAGCAACCTTGGAGTACGGTGTCCACAAAAACTTAAAAAAACAATATATCAATAGCAGTGAAAGTTGTGTGGTTATTGTACATACAAACTTTGTACAAGAAGTGCAGTTCACCTGTTTAGTGTTAAGCTGGTCTAGGATTTTCCTTATTAGGGGAACAGTCTTGGTAGGGGCATAATGCCTTTGATTTGGTGCACGATATCAACTTTGTTGTTCACTTTTATTTTAATATATATCAACTAAAAAATTATTGGATCTTATATATTTGTTATTAAAAAACTCTTTTTTTTCTTTTCTTTACTTTTTTATATCTCAGTACAATACAAATTTTAACTTTTTTATTCAATTTAATTTTATCATAATTCAATATTTTTTCTCTTTTCAATTTAACTTTTTCTTTGTTAATCACTTACAACTATGAAGTCGTGCCATTATGACCAGACTTCCTTTATACCGAAAACACTAAAGTCGTGTCATAATGACAAGACTTTCTTGAAAACCTAATTCTGAAGTCGCGCCATTATGGCAAGACTTTCTTAATAACCCAATATTGAAGTCGTGCCAATATGACAAGACTTTCTTAAAACCCATTACTGAAGTCGTGCCAATATGGCAAGACTTTCCTTGTTATGAAGTCGTCCTATTATAGGACGACTTTGATTATTCTCGTAATTAATTTAAGTGAAGTCGTCTCCGTTTGGTACGACTTCATGAAAAATATTAAAATCTCTTCAATTTGAGACGACTTCAGCTCAAATTAATCAAAGTCGCCTTAATTTGGCACGACTTCTTTATGATGAAGTCGCTCCATTTTCTCACGACTTACCTCTGCTGGGAATTAAAAAAAATCTGCACCATTTTAAGAAATTGGAAAAATAATTGCACCACTTTGGGAAAAAAACCTTAGGTGGGTGTGGATGTGGGTGTGTAGAGTAGGTTCGCATCCTATTTTAAGAACATTCACTGTTCTTTTTTATCGGCAACAACATTGATTGTTTGTTCATGGATTTCAGTTTATTTATCAATATTTTATCTAAGTGAATTGGTATATTCTTGCAAAATCAAAATCTCCACAGGCCTTATCATATTAAACCTGTCAATATTAATTATTTTTGTAGATAAATTTTGTTTGGTTTATATATTTGTTGTTAAAAGTCTTTATCAACTAGATATATACACCACTTTAGAATATACAAATAAGTATAAATCTTATTTTACAAAATAGTTTTGAAAAATTGAATTAACCTTAAAATTTACTATTTAATATAGGTGATATCGTTGATTCTAATGTAATTTTTTTTAATCTACGTGTCTTCTTTATTCTTATCAGAAATAATTACTGTGATTTTTTTTAATCTACGTGTCTTCTTTATTCTTATTAGAAATAATTACAATTATCTCTTGCATTTGAGATAAGTGTATTTCTTATTCACACTATACTTTTCTACTTTTAAGAATTCATTTCCAAATGTTTTTATTTCATTTACTTATTTTCGCTATGGTGGCTTCTTAGTACATGAGTTATTATATAATACGACACCTTTTACAATATGGAATCACATTATTATAGTCATCCTCCTAAAAAGATAATATCTAAGTTAAACTAATTATCATACTCTCCTAACCTAAACACTTCTCTTAGATCCCGTTATTATCACGAGTCATATATTTTTTCTACGCTAATAAAACTATTTCTCGACTACTTCTGTAATTTAAAATATGTTTGTCAACATTAACCTAAAGTATTTTCTAGATAATACTACTGAGGATTTTTAATTTATCTATATAAGTTATAGTTATTAATTGATCGATGTTTGTCGATGTTTATATTTATGACTCATTACTTATAAAATTATAGAGATGTCAAAATGAGTTTCAATCTATGAGTCAATTCGGCTCATCACGGGTTCGAGTTGGTTTGAAGGTGAGTTGACCCACACTTAATCTACCAACATTTTTTTACATTTTTTTTTTATTTTTTTAATAATTATTTACTACTACTAATTATATATGTTCACAATTTCATACTTTTAAATGCTAGAATGTTGCTCAATAACATTTGAATAGTTTGAATGTTTAATTAATTTGATTGTGAAGTTATATACGATGATAATTTAATTTTTAACTATAATTTTTATAGTAAATTACTCAAGCAACTGTCTTATAAACAATTTTTTCTAAATTAGTATGACAAAAATGTAAAGTTTTTTTATTTATATTTTGTTGAATAGCATGACAAAAAATGTGTAATATTAGTCATGTTTTCTCTGACTACTTGGGCACTTTCTTGGAAACAATTCATCATATATTGGTGGTGAGCATGATGAAAACATTGATTCTTGATTTTAGTGTGGTTGTCATCTCATGGATTGCTTAAAAAATTATTTAAATAATTGAATACTTAAAAATAAATACATAAATAATTTTTTTTGTGGGTTGGTGAGCCAACCCACTTAACTCACCAACCCGTGGTGGGTTGAGCCGGGTTGCAAAATTTCTGGCTCACCATAAAATGAGTCGGGTTGGGTTCACTCATTTTCAACCCGGCTTGCGGTGAGCCAACTCATGTGAGACGGGTTGACTCACTTTGACCTGTCTAATTATAAAACTATAAAAATGTAAAACTATAAAATTAAGGGTGGGCAAAAAATCCAATTTTTATGATCCAATCCATTTTTTCTATGATCCAATCCATTTAAAATCCATTTTATTGGACCTGGATATCAATATAATCTACATTTTATATATTTTATGGATTGTATATTTATTCTCGAAATCTAGATTTTCAAAATGGATAATCCAAATTTTCACTTTATATTTTTTGTTAAATTAGGCTAAAGGTTGAGACGGACTAGCCCAAATTTAATCGTATTTGATTGAGTTGGCGTGACCCTATACAAAATTTGGCCAAATTAGGCCAAATTCTATCAAGTCGGTCCCAATCGAGATTTGACCCAGTTGGTCCTGGATAAAATTTGGAAGTATTTGGCAAAATCTATCAAATTCTTTGGTGTTAGCCCTATGGACACAAATTTGGATCCACATCCATTTTTTGGATCCAAAATGGATGTAGATTAGATTTTCGATAGGGCTGACACCATAGAATTTGGTAGATTTTTTGTCGAGGCCAACTAGGCCAAATTTCAGCATGAGATGAACTTGGATGACTTTTGAACGAATTTCGGTCGGAGACGACGTGACCAAGTTTGGGCTAAGGTCGACTTGACAAAATTTCAGGCGAGATTTAATTGACTGTATTCGACTGAATTTTGACCAGGGTCAATTTTGCCTAATACGACCAAATTTTGGTCAAAGCCGACTTGACCAAATGTGGCCACATTTGGGTCAGGGCTTGATTAGTCAAATTTCGGTCAGGGTTGACTCCACTAAATTCTTCGGTCGGGACCGACTCGACTGAATATGGCCAATTTTCGATCACAACCGGCTAAGTTGAATATAGTCAAATTTAGATTATGACCGAATACGGCTAAATTTGGGCAAGTGCCGACTTGAGCAAATTTTGGTCATAACCAACTCGACTGAATTTGGCAAAATTTAGGTTAGGACCGGCTCGCCTAAACATGATCAAATTTCGGTTGCAATCGACTCTGCCGAATACGACCAAATTCAGGTCAGGACCTACTCGGTCAAATTTTGGTCGAGGCCAACACGGCCGAATTTTGACCGGAGCCGACTCGACTAAATTTGGCTGAATTGCGGTCGTGGCCGATTCAATTGAATATGGCCAAATTTCGATCGTGACCGACTGATTTGAATACGGCCAAATTTTCACCCTAGGCCGTCTCAGCCAAATACGACCAAAATTGGATAAGGGCCAACTCGGCGAAATCTCAATTGGGGCCAACTCGATTGAATTCGACCAAATTTTGACTGGAGCCAACTAGGTTGAATACAGCCAAATTTTGGTTGCGGTTGTCTCGACCGAATACAATCAAATTATGTCTAGGTCGACCTATCCCAATGCATTCAAATTTGGGTCGGGGTGAACTCAAGCGAATACTTCCAAATTTTGTCCAGGACCAACTGGGCCAAATTTCGATCGAGACCGACTTGACAGAATTCGGCCAAATTTTGTATAGGGTCACACCAACTAAATCAAATACGACTAAATTTGGACTAGTCGGTTTCAACTTTTAGCCTAACCTAACCAAAAATATAAACTGAAAATTTGGATTGGATATTTTGGATTATCCATTTTGAAAATTTAGATTTAGAGAATGAATACTATTTCATAAAATATATAAAATATATATCAGATTGATATCCATATCCAATAAAATGGATTTTAAATGGATTAAATTTTTAATAAAATAGATATTAAATGGATTAGATCATAGAAAAAATAGATTGGATTATAAAAAATTAATTTTTTGCCTACCCTTGATTAGAATTTTGTGACACATCTCTTCGCATATTAAATGTCAGAACAAAAAACCAATAAATTAATATTGTCTGCCAACATCTAAACACTTTTCTAAAATCATCCATGTAATGATAGCAGACATCTGCAAAAGCTTCAAATTACTGTTGTTGCATAAGGTTAGCTTTCCTATTTTCGGTAAAATAATGTTATTTCTCTTCCTTCTTTCGATCAATATGAAACTATTATCTAAAGAAGGATAAACAGCAAAGAAAAATCTTAGCTATATTGCAACTAGTAAACCAAAGCACCATTATTTTACGAAAAAATCAAGTATTTCAGTGCAATAATGTGAGACGTGCGACGTGGGACGTGAGACGTGATACGTGGGACGTGGAAAGGTGAGACGTGGGCGTGATACGTGCGACGTGAGACGTGCGACGTGAGACGTGAGGCGTGAGGCGTGAGGCGTGAGACGTGGAACGTGAGACGTGGGACGTGAGATATAAAATTGTAAAATTATAAAATTATAAAATTATAAAATTATAAAATTATAAAATTATAAAATTATAAAATTATAAAATTATACAATTATAAAATTATAAAATTATAAAATTATAAAATTATAAAATTATAAAATTATAAAATTATAAAATTATAAAATTATAAAATTATAAAATTATAAAATTATAAAATTATAAAATTATAAAATTATA
>Ga0214542_1004352_pt1 | contig 28198 bp, 17 predicted proteins | sample CNSS1metaG_FD_160096 | JGI IMG/M metagenome (GOLD analysis project Ga0214542, IMG submission 160096) | Root nodule microbial communities from cowpea collected in UCLA plant growth center, Los Angeles, California, USA - CNSS1 | ecosystem: Host-associated > Plants > Roots > Nodule | place: USA...
CTCCTTGTTATTGGGCCTCTTGATGGGCTTGGGCTTGAAGGTGCATGTGGGTCATGTATTGGGCCTTGAGCATGATTTGGGCCTAGGCGTTGACCCAAGCTATAAGCCTTGTTGGGATCACATCACATGACCAACCATAGAAAAAGGTAAAAAGCTATATACAGACATAGGTAAAATTTGACTTTATCTAGTTTAACCGAAGCAAAGAAATACTAACTGAAGCATAAGTACAAGAAAAATAAATCAAATCACGGACGTTTGGAAATTATGATATAAATACTTAAAAGTTCAAGATTGCTGGGAGTAGCTTGTTTTCGTCAGCCCCTTCTTCATTAGCTTCCAAAGTATCCTTCAGCTGATACAGTGACAGTGATTCTAACTCTTCTTCAATTGCTTCTTTAATTTCCCTTTCATGTTTATAAGCTGCTTCTACTTTTGCTATTGCCAAAGTTCCACTCCAAACCAGAAATTATCCAAATAGCAATAAGAAAAATACAAAATATATCTTATTGTTCAAAATGATTTTAGATTCATACTCGAACTAGCAGGAAAATAATAACAGACAACCACTTTCTAAAGCCCCGCCATATTGTGTTAAATTCAGCAATATAAGAACCCCGTGTCATTTGGAATAATTATCCATACAATTTTATTTTTATAAAATCCCGTTAGGTCCTTGACAAGGATTTGCTTTCGGTTAAGAAAAATAATTCATTACTGATGGAAGTTGTGTAGAATATATTTTCCCGCAAGGAACTAGGAACAGGATGTCAGAGATGCTAAAAAGGCCTGAACTCAATGAGTGTCAACAAATAAACCTACTAGATAACAGAAATACAAAACAAAGCAAAGCACCTTTATAAAGAAAAATGCTTAAAAAAAACCTTAATACAAACATCTGTACAATAAAGCACTCAAATATCCCTAAATATGTGTGATAAATAAAAAAGAGAGATGAGTTGTATGAAATTGGTTTTAAAGCTTAAACCATTTAATCCTATTTCTAATTAAAAACAAAAAATATTGAAACAGTGAAATAAAAGTTAACCTATAGGCATGTCCTCTTCTTTTTCTTACACTTTTATAGCATTGTCTGTAATCTGAAGTTCAGATCTTTCATCTCTATTTTTAAATTTGCAATTTAATCAAAATGGCTTATCAGAGTCCAGCAATTCATGAAAAAGCATGCAAAACTGCCTGAAGTACAAAAAAAAAAAATCCATGCTCCTCATATTTACATCAATGGCTAAGCATTTCAATCAAAAGATACCTCAATTATATCCAAGGCAGCTAAGCATATCTCTTGGTTGATAGATGCAAGAAGTGGAATTGCTGCAGTAACACATGAACCAGCAATAGAACCAACTGTTCGTCTATATCTTCTTGAATCATTTAACTTGAATAAAATGTCCTCCCACTGATCTACAAGCAAAACTCTGCACTTAATAATAATTGACAAATAACCATTACCACAAGGGAATAGGTATCACATAATCTGGATGCAAAAGCACCAATATAAGTCCTATTATACTGTTCTATAGCAACACAATCAAGGAAATTAACAGTTTAAATAATAAAATTATGGGTGTGAACTCAATAAAGTCTTAGGAGGCCTAGCACTTGGGAGACATGGTAATCGTAACAACATGAACATATAAATGATTGATATACTAAGTAAAATTAAGGCAACAATAATTCATATTATGTAATTATTACTTACTACCAATTATTATCACTCTAGCATTATACTATTATAAACTGAAATCTGAAGAATTAGAAGATAGTTGTTTGTTGGTGGAGTGGCTAAGACCTCATGTTAACGTCATTGATTTTAAAGATCCCAACAAGTTTGGGAAAGTAAAATTTTATGAATCCTGATATAGTAACAAAAATGTTCATTTATTTAATGTATTGATAATAGATCAAATAATACTCTTTTGAATACTAATATAAACCTTTATTATCCATTCATGGATTAGGAATTTTAAGAAAATCTCTTTTTAAGTTTACACATGAAGCAAGAAATTTTAGAAAATCTAGACGATCTTGATATATTCAAGGACTAACAGTTTTTTCTTCTTCACCTGCCTCTCTTTCTATAGGGAATTTCAATCATAAAATAAAATCATGCAGTTGATTATGGTTGACTAGAACTCATCAAAAGCCCACACAGAAAGCCATTACCAATTGTTAGACCAAAGAACGGAAAATGTGGTGTTCCATAAATTATGGTTGAGTCCATCCCATAACAGTTTATCGTGTTGCTATATCAAACGATTACCCAATAAAAAGTATACATTTAAACAACAGTAAAACTAATTGTACCTTTCCAACCAAAACTTCATTGATATTACTTCCATAACTTACGGGTTCAGCTTCATCTAGAATTCTCAGACGAATTGCTGATTTTCAAACTTTGATTTCTTTACGGGTTCAGCGTAAAGAAACTCGTCATTGCGGCGGAGGGGGTTTTGTGGTTTCGGGGAGGAGGCAAGATTTAGGGTTTGTGATTTGCTGCAGATGGTTGATTTTTGTTCGCGTTTCTACAAGTGTGGTGGCTACATCGTTTTCGCGCTGCTCTGATTTCTTTGCGCGACACTGTTCGTGATTTGTTCCAGGCGAGGATTTGTTTCATTCGTGGTTGATGGATATTTCGTGCATGAAGAACATGGAGGTTCCATGGTGGTGGCGTGATTCTTGAATTGCTCTTACGGTGAAGGAGAAGATTGCGGTGGTTATAGATCTTTGGTTGAGTTTCAGACGTGCCGGTGACTGATGGAGCTGCGCTGGAACTGTACGTGGTGGTTGCCTAGGGTTTTTGGTGAAGAAGATGGAAGGTTGAAAATGCAAAAAGACATATATGACTTCGGTTCTCAGCAGAACTCAGACAGAATATGAAGTTTCTACTTCGGTTGAGACCCGAGGCCAAAAACTTTGGCCTTATCTAATATTCCTCAGTTCTGATATCAGAATAAAATAGTAAAAATAACCATTGTCAAAAACCCTTCTTGCACTAATTATATAATACACATTACTATTTACATATAAAAACAATTTCACCGTTTGTCTTTTATGCCAAACATAATAACAATACAACCAAAACAACACTCACCCATCAATCACTACCTTAGAAAAAACTTTTGACAACGAAGAAATAAGCCTTTCTATACTGTTACCATACCACTCTTGAATGCACCATTGTTAAAAGTTTGATGCAAAACATGATGGTTTTCAAACCGTTACTATATTTTCAAACCACAATATTGTTGCTAAACAAATAAATTAAATAAAAATTGAATTAAAAATGGAAATTAAGTAATGACAATGGTTGGTGTAATAACCATAGTCATATTGTGTCTCAATTTAAAGATTTTAGAATAGAAGAAATATACAAAACCGACGGTTATTATATGAACTATTTCAGCTTTACTCCATAAAACACCCACATAATAAGAAAACAATACATATATAGCGATAAAATAAATAATATAAACCTATCATTTTATTTTTTTAAACCACAATTTAATTTAAACAAAACTTCTAATAAAAACCTGCCATAGAAAAAAAAAACTAAACTAGTTAGCTCCCTTACTTTTGTCGATAATCAATTCTTCTTTCTCACTTGGTTCCGATCACCACTTTCCCTTTCTTTCTTATCCACATTCCTAAGCTTGGTTCAAAACAAAATTATATCTTTAATATGTGTCTAAAACCCAATACCATAGTGCAAAATGAATTTTGATCAGAGGAAACACTTACCTAAACCACCAAGAGTACTCCTATTTCCTATCACCGATGCACTACAATTTCCACTTGAAAGAATAAGTTGCACATCTCAAAACACCACACATCAAACTTCATTAATTTTCAGCCCCTCAAAAATTTGCCTCCTTTCTCTTAAACTACACGATTAAACCCTAAAAACAATAATGTTAACATTCACCCCCTTACTTACAATAGTTACCCATCAAATTCCAAATAAAATAAAATATGAATAAATCCAATTTAATTCTAATTTATCCATTTTTTCGTAATCAACTCTTTAATTCATTGTTTCTTCTCCATATACACGATGCACTTAGCGTGTCTCTTGTCTAGTTTCATTAGGTCACAATATTTGACCAAGTTGGTCGGACCCTACTCAGTTCACCTTAAAAATTCAAATTTCTTTAAGTCCTCTTGAATTTCACATTACTTTTCCTTAGGCATGTTCAAACTTCAACCTCTTCCAAAAGAAATTCATTTAATTGAAAAAATAATATAAATGAATTAAGCAAGGGTTGAACTCATGAACTTAACTCTAACCAACTAAGCTACCACACCTTTTTGCTATATCACAAACATAATAGTTTAAATATAAACCTTCATCCATTTAATTTATTTGTAAACAAAAATTGTTTTTCTTGGGTCTTACACTTAGTGAGTTAAATACTTCTAAATTATGGTAGTTTAGATAACTTTTTCCAACCAAGATTTTCAAATTATTTGAAATTGCTAGTGGAAGATGCTCTTAATATTCATGTTCTAGTGGGAAACGATAATTCCTTAGTTGTATAAGGATTTGTGGAGCAACTAGATATAATGGTCTAAGGAGATTCATTAAAAAATCTTATCTTTCTTTTATCAATTTCTGGTGGTACTCGGATTCACTTAACTTGCTGCATTTGGGTCTCACATTTTTTTTATTGCAGTAAGCTCACCTTGAACTTTTACAAAGATAAATAGTTTGTCACGTTATATGGTGATAAGTTTCAATTGCCTGGTCTTTCCCAATTCAATAAACTTAGAGGAACGCATAATTCTCATGCCATCGTAGAGATTTTTACATTGCAGTATAAGCAACAAGATTTGTTGGAAGATCAATGGCTCAAGCTACCAGATAATATGGAACCTAAGTTGGTCATGTTGTTGAACAATTACAGAATAGTTTTGCTAAGCCCATCACATTACTATCCTCATGAAGTCATAAACATGTTATTCCCTTGGTTGGTGAAACATGATAAACTAATAAAGGTAATAACTTATCGATATCCACACAGTAAAAAACAACATATAGAAAGGAACACTATAAGAAAGTGTTCTAGCTAACAAGTAAAATCATATCAACCAGAACATCCAAAAGGTTATCTCCCATTTCCTTAGTATTAGTAGCCCTTTTATCCTTATTTTTTCTGACCTTTGAGGTCCCCCTTTTTCCTTTAATCCTTCTCAAATTCTTATTCAATGCCATCACTTGTCTTTAAAATCTCTTTTTTACTATTCAACCCCTTATCTCCCTTGTATAACCACCTATAAATATCTATAAGGTCGATGTTTTACCAATGTAGGCCCAATTTTGGGCCTAACATGACACAACCCCTTTAGCCTTAGCATCGTAGAGCAAAAGACTAAACAACTTTAAACATTGACTCAAATAATAAAAGTCCTACAATAATCCCAAACATTGTTGCCCTCCAAAAGGAACTACTAAGGTGCATGATGACCTTAATATCACATTTTGTAATTTGTAATGTTCGAGAATATGAAACGTTAAAACATTCATGCCTATGGTTCATCAAACATCACATCTCTGAACACACCTTTACACATGTCGCTCGAGTAGATGAAGTGCTTCGTATTGTCTTTGCTATTTCCACAAATTGTTGCGTCACTTTTTGAAACACTTTGGATGTTGTATCTATATTACTTCATATGAATAGCAGTAATTTTTGTTTAATGTACTTTTTGTAATGTAGGATACAACTTGCTCGATGTACCAGGATACTACTTGATCGATGTAGTTTTTGTAACACATGATATAACCTACTCGGTGTAGTTTATGTAACGTAGGATATAACCTGCCTAGTGTACTTTTTGTAACGTGGGATACATCCTACGCGATGTAGTGTTGTAACAAAGGTTTAAAATGATTTAAAATGTATCATTAAAATATGCAAAAGGTAAGCCCTTCTTTTTAGGCCAAAGAAATTGTAAAATTTTCCTAAATAAGCGTGATTTAGGACTTTATGTGCTCCATCAGTAATTATTCCGATCAAATTTGAGAACTAGCATTTGCCTTTTTTTTCTACTTTAATAGTTTAACTTGCACCTATCGAATTTTTGGAGATCTTCTTTATTCCTTAGGAGATTGGTTGCTCCCATTAGAGTTTTACTCCTTTTTACCTTAGGAGACTAGTTGCTCCCATCAGATTTGTAAATTATTCTCTAACAACTCAATGACGAACTTATCATTCTTCCAGCCAGATCTATCTTCTGCAACATTTGTCGAATATGTGGGTCAAATTTAGAAAGAACTTTTAATTTTTGAAAGTAATATCTTAACCTTTGTGTTGTGAATATCACAATTAATATTGCATGTTCTAACTTTCGATATCAAAATTCTGCTTCTTTTTACATCTTACTGACAAAATGGATTGGCTTATGCTCTTCGCTCGCTTGATCTTCTTGCATCAATCAGTGTTAGAGCACCACTTCCAACATTCAATACTTGGAATAAAAAAAACACTTATAAGTTATTCAAATTCATATGCGTATTATAATTATGATTAGCTATTATATTTGCTTTATTTAACTTGGATATGCTTGATATTTTAAAGCTAAAAATCAATTTAGATAATAGGATCCTATCAATGACTCTGCCAAAACCACTTGTAACTATTTACATGTAGTGTTATTCTAAGTAAACATTAACTTGTGTAATAACAACATCTGATTTAAAATTTTAGCCAACCATAATAAAAAAGATTGAACTATAATTTATTTTAACGAATATTAACAACTTCTTAATTACTCATTCTAAATCCAATAATTTCTATCCACCAACATTTGCTTGGTTTTGTTGCTAATATCTACTAAGGTTTAAATGATATACATAATTTTTATGGAGAATATTAAATCTAAAACATTTACAGCAGGGTTGTATATGACTATCTCTTCATGAGCACAATTTAGATCACCAATCAAAATTACCAATTTTGACTTTTCAAATTCATGTATTCAACATAAAACGAATTAGGAATCCTATTCATACATGCATAACAAAAGAGTAATAGGTGCCCTATAAGAATATCAAGAGCAGACCAAAAATAAGTTAGCAAAAATACTTAACTACCATTTTCAAACCACCAAGTTAGTAGTAACATCCATTTTCAAATTTAATATGTTCTTTGTATCAATTTCTTTTATTTTCTCTTGTTTGTGGTTCTGTTGGTTGTAATTTGTATTATCATTAATGAAACTCTGGTATTTCGATTTAATATATGCTTTACTTCTATTTGATGAATCCAAAGGAGGAGAAAATTATGGAATTACACTGTTATGATTTGAAAAAAATAAAAAAATTGGGGGAGAAAAATTAATGAACTAAGTCTAAGGATAAGTGAACCAACTCTGATATGACAAACCTTACTAGTGATAGGGGTATGTGTTTATTTGTTATCTTCCATGCATTGTTTTTGTCATATACTTCATATTCACATGCTTCATAATTTTCAACAAAATGGATGTTGCTTCATCAATTCAATGGATATTGGCTTCATCAAATCAAAGGGAGATTGTTAGCACAAATGACTTTGATGCATAGATTTGATTAAGATGTTGCTTGGAGACTTGGTGAAGCTATGAAGGATTGAGGAGATTGATGAATGCTTGAAAAAATGGTGTGTTGATCAAGCTTGAAGGGTACTTATTTGGTTTACACGTGAAGAATTTGAAGCTTGAAGATTTGAGCTTAACTTGAAGATTATTTGACAGAGAATAAGTGTCTTGTGTCTGTCTGCAATATTTTAATTTGTTAAAAAGGTTTTTAATGGGTTAATTGGCTTGTTATTATAGTTCTGGTATTAACATATTCAATCAACTGATTTCACTTAAGTCACGTGAAATCAATAGTTTGAACAGACAAATCATCCTGTTGAATATGTTAACTCAAACTATAAAGCCTTTTTTTTCAAAGAGGTCAGTGATAAAATCATTTTGAGTGTGAAATCAGCCTGAAATCTCTAGAAATCTCGTCCTCGCTGAATTACACAATGCTACAAACGTTAGTGAATTGCTTCTTAGAGTCTTGGAGCCTTTGTGGCTTTGTGTGGGTGCCTTGCAGAAAGCGTTTGGTAGGCTAGGAAGAGCCATCACCAAGGTTTTGTCTTTCTTGGGTATCTCTGGGTGTTTCCTAGTGTGATTCCATATCTACAAGTGGGAGTCTTGTTGTGCTGAATTAGATTATTGTGGGATTCAAGAATCTTGATGTGATTTTTGTTTGTCAAAAGTGTAATCTTGTGAGGATTGTGTAAAACTTTTGATATTGTGAAAATTCAAGCTAAGGTTGTCTTGACTAGCTAGATGTAACTCTATTATTAGTTAACTAGTATAAAATATTTTATGCATTGGTTTTATTGTTATTCTCTTAATTTATCTTTGATAAAATCTTCAAGAAAACCATTTTAATCAATCTTTTTGTATAATTTAGATGCCTTAATGTAATGTGTTGTTAAAACATTATACTGTGAATTGGAATTAATCTTGATTGAGAGTTTGATTATATTATATGTTTTGTGTTAATTGTGTTTTATGCATAATTTTTCCAGTTTCTCAACTTGTTGATCCTGTTTCTTATTTGATTGAATTATGTTGATATCAGTGTATGCTTCTCTTTTAAGTGATTTTAATCTACTAATTCTTTTTTTAATCGGTTAAAATGTATATTCCAGATTTGATAGATTGCTAGAGACTTGATCAATTCAATTCAAACATTTTCTTAAGAGTTTAAAATTGAACCTAATTTTCAAAAAGAGTCAATTCAAAACCCTCTCCCCCTACCACTCTTTCTTGACTAAGAACATCTTTTACATCTTACACATATGTCATGAAATGTTAATTGTGTAGATACCATAAACAATACTTTTAATTTGAAGAAAGGTCAAATTAGAAATATTAAAATTCTAAATGTAATTGATACAAGTTACATAAAATGGTTATGGATAGAGATAAAACATATTATTCCCAATATTTTCTTTTCTTTTCATCCCATCAGAAAAAAAAAAAAAAACTCCGAACAGAATCTAAGGTGCTTTACATTTCTCGTGACTAATGTCATCACCTTCATTGTTCCCTAATAACAAATCCAGGTATGCTTTTGTATTCTATTTTCATTTTCAATTGGAAAATGGTTCATAAAAATTAATATTTGATTTTGTTGTCATTTTAGATCTATATGAAAAGCATATTCTAACAAAAACAATTAAAACTCAACCCAACCCAAAATATTTGACTTGAAGTGATAGATTTATATACTCAATTCAATAAAACATGAACTCCAATATCACAACATGATTTCCTTATCCTAACGGAATACTCTTTTTTCTTCTTCGAATTCTCCACGTTTCGTGCAGATTCTAGAGTCCGTGTCTTCCATATTTTATATTCTAATTCTTGAAAACTTTATAATGTGCTTTTAGAGGGATAAAGACTTCCTCTTTAATAAATAAAACCAAAAACTTTGAAGCATGTATTGTCATTTTCATACAAGAATATTGTACTAATTATGCACAAAAAATCTTTATTAGTAATAGAAATATTAAATCATACTCAAATATTCGAAGAATAAAGTTATCAAGTATTTTGTATATACTATAAATTTAGCATTCATGGTAGAAATATTAGAATGATCAAACTTGTATGTCTTCGATATATCAATAATTTTCATATATGATTTAATGAATTAACCGTCATGTAATAATGTAAATGTATTTCTTGTGTCTAGTTAGTTAATTAATAAAATTAACTTTTAATATACTTTGAAATTAATTATTATTTTTCTTTAATTAGTATACAACATAAATTACTAATTACAGGTCATTTTCAAAATAAAAAAATATAAAATATTTGTTATATTAGCCTTTATTAGAATAATCTCTCTTACTTTAATTAGTAGTGGGTAAAAGAAAAACTATTTTAAATGTTCCAAGTATTTTATTAATGTCGGAGTAGTTTCGAAAAAATAATTTAAAACATATATAATATTATAAAGTAAATTAACCAAAAATTTTAACTTTGTGAACTAGTTAGTTGAGTCCTATAAAAAATATTAAAGAAGAATATAAAAGTTACAAATTTTATTGGGATTTGTAATTTATTAACAATATTAAAAGGTTTTATTCTCTATTAGTACACATTTTATAATTTTTTTTTCTCCAGTATAATTGTTTCTTTTATGTAATTCGTACGACTTTGTTATATTTAAAACTTTTTTTTAACGTAGTGATTTTGTCATAGATAGATAGTATAAAGAGTATTTGTATTAAGGGTCTAACCTATTCTGTTGGGTTTAAGGTCAGTCCATAAAGTATCCCAAAATTATTTTCAAGTCCTAATTTTTCTCATTTTACCCATTCTCAAAAGACAGGAACCTTTCCCTTCCAGTGCTGAAGCAAAGAGTTCTGTTAGGACATAACATAACTTTCCTTCTATGGATTTGTTGAACACTCCCTCACCGGGTAAGTAGGACTTGAATCTCAAGCTCCCTTGTTGTTCCTTTTCTGTTTCCAGATTTTGATTCCACGTTGGTCCCCATTGTAGTCTCATCTTTGTTCACGTACGGTCTGTTTTCAACTCTGTAAGCTGCTATTGTTTTTGTGCTAGTTCAAATTTGGGCGGGAAATTTTCGTCGGTAAATTTGTCGGTAAAGAAAATTTGTATTACCGACGGATTTTTCTGTCGGTAAATAAAATTTTTGTTACCAATGGATATTTTTGTCGGTAATTAAAATTTGAGAATCCGTCGGTAATTTAAATTTATCGACAAAAATATATCCGTCGGTAAAATTTCGTCGGTAATTTCAATTTTTTTTGTAGTGTTACTCTCTTCGAGTTAGTGTTTAACCAAGGTAAGGGAAGCTGGGGTTTCGTCATTTTTAATTTATTTTGCATGTTTGGTCTGTTTTACGTTATGGATGCTTGATTTAGGTTGTTTGTCGTGAGAAAATACATTGCTTGTTGATGTGATTTGAATCTGGCTTTGCATGTGTGAGAGCTGGTGGGTTCTGCTGAACTCGCCATGCGAGTGGAGTGGTCGCCCAAACGAAAAGCTCTCACTTAAGCGAGGAGCTCTCGTTTGAGCAAGAACAGCTGCAACCCATCCCTCTCTGTTTTGAGGACTCGCCTAAGCGAATGCCACACGCCTGACCGAGAGGAATCTCGTCTGAGCGAGATGGACTAGCTTGAACGAGACCTCGACGTGCCCTGCTTATAATCTCGTCTAGGCAAGAGCTAGTAGCTATAGCGAGGGGTTCCTCTCGCCTGAGCGAGATTGACAGTGTTGAGTGGATAATTGTATGTTTCTAATGATTGGTTGGTTTGTTGCTTTAAAAAGTTTATGTATGATGCCTTGTATGTTCTATATAATGTAATGGGATTGGAATTGATGAGTTTGGTATGAATAAATGCATGAATCATGGTTGGTTGGTTGGATAGGCATGAGATTGTTATGCTTGATAAATCTATGGTTGGTTGGAGAGACATAGTTATGGTATGAGATTGACGTAATTCCATGAAACTCTTGGTGAGATTTCATGGTGGTGTTGGATGTGATGGATCTAATTTCATGAATCTCTTGGTGAGATTTCATGGTGGTGCCATAGTGTATATAATTAGGTAAGGATTCAAGTAAGGATTGCATCCTGAAACTCTAAAGAGTTAGTTAGTCTCACGTAGAGCGGACTACTCAAGTGGTGAGAGTAGCAAGAGGCCCTAGTCTTTGGCAGGATAATGACCTTATATGTGTGAAGGCTAATCTTGTGCGTGGTAGGGTGAAACCCATTTGCAATGGCTCTGCAGAGTAGTATTGACCACCACAAGTGCAAGCATCCAGTAAATCTGACCGATTATATGTATCCGGATAAATTAAGTCTTAAAGTCTTGTTGTTTACTATCACATGCTTGGTTGATCGATGTGTTATTGACTTTTAAATTGCATGCTTAATTGTATGATATAAACCTTTACTCTAGCTTACCCTTCTTGCTTGTGTTTGTCTTCTTGTGTGGTTTTCTTTTTTACAATGATCACTAATTTCTTTGTGTGAGCAAATATGGGAAACCCTGGTGATCGCAACGACGATGAAATGTTGGAGCGTAGTGGTCATGCGTTGATGTTGAACTCACTGTTGAGCTCATAGTTGGAGGACTTTTGTAGTTTTGTAATCTCTTGCTCGATGAGCAAGCTTTTGAATATATGTTAAACCTTTTATATTTATGTTTTGGCATTGTGTAGTGTCTCTGTTTCCTTGTTGGTATATTTGGATGACCATAAAATTTTTTATACTTTAAATATCGTGCTCTTTAGATATTATAAATTATGCGATATTTTATTTAATTAGATTTATCTATTAAATGAAATGTTACGGTGTTGATTCTTTTACATTAACACAAAATTGAGATTTATAGTTAAATAATATATATTTCAATTTTTAGTTCATTTCGTAATTACTTTTTTATTTCTTTATACAATGAGAATGTTATTTTTTTTAGAATATGGAGTTTTATTACAATTTTATTTTCAAAAGACAGTTTTAAAAATTTGAAAGAGAAAAATATGTTTAAATTATTCTTTATCTTTATTTTTTTAAAGGATGTGGAATGATTGAATGTATTAAAATTATGTATATATTGAAACAATTCAGTCAAGTAAATCAATGAAAAGATCTAGATGAAATTCAAGTGGAACTTGGGAACGATCAAAAGGAGGTTCATAATTCAATATTAAATATGATAAGCAGAATAAAGCTCATTAGATCAAGTTAGAAAAAAAAAAAAAAAATAAATAACTTGCACGTAACGTATCCTATTTCGTATAGGATCTAGCGTTTTCAAGTATATCTAAACATAAAAAGGGCACAAGTAAGAACAACCACATAAGAATAATTTTCTAGCACAATTTTTGTATTGTAGAGGCTCGATTAATTTAAGTTTTCTTTTCTTCAAAAGTACTGTAAAGTAAAGGAATTATTTAAACATTTTCATATTTTTAATAATTAAAGCTAACTTCAGGAAAATGGTGATAATTGGCTTTCATATTTTCCCCGCAAAAATGAGTTAAAAAATAACTAGGATAATCTGAGAAACTTACCCTTTAACTAAATAGCAATGTATAGAGTCTACTGATCCCATTATAATTTATGAAAAGATACGATACAAATTGCAATTATAAATAGTTATTTAACTTTGAAAATAATTCAGAAACAACATATTCACAGTTTTATGAACTTAAGTTAATTTTTGCATAAAATCTTTAGATAAGAATAAATTTATTCAGTACACATATTTTGATGTAAAAATAAGAATAATATACATATTTTTATTTTAGTACAGTATATAAAAAACTTCAATTTTATAGTAAAAAGTTAATTACGTTAATTTTTATTAATAATTAATCACTATAAATTTTATCTTTAACAGTTTTTCCATGTTTTTGTTTTCTAAAAAAGAAAACTAACGATTATTCTTATACAATTAATTTTTAAAGGCCTTCTATCCTTTTGTTTCTTTGTTTTATCAATGTAAATCTTAAAATTCTTAATAGCGTTCTCAATGTAAAGATCATCAAACTCGTGTTAAGTTATCTCAATTATTAATAGATTTTAAACAAAATTAACCAAAATAAAAAATAATGATTTAAAATATACACTTTTTGTTTTATTATACAAATCAGTATTTATGTTTACCCTGTGAATAAATATAATTATACTTATCCAATCTAAATTCGACCCATTATCATTTATAAACTCAGTTCAATACCATAGGCTCTAATATATGAATATGTAAATAGGTCCAATATCATTGGATTCGATACATATTAAATGGTTATTGAAATATTTTGAGATAATATTTAACGATAGTTTAAGAGAAATGTGATTCAGTAATATGATAATTCATTTATATGTGATTCAATTATTAACAACGTAAGATACCCATAAACTTAGTTAAGATATCCTCTGTATTTTACAAACTCTTACTAACATAGGTAGTTGTTTTAAAAATATATTTTCAAGAAGTACTTCCAAATTTTATTATGAAAAATAAGTTGTAAGAAATTTACTATCCATTTATTTACAAAATATTTCTCAATTTTTTTATCAATTTATTGTTTTCCTTAATAAATAGAAACAAAAGTGTTATTTTGTATGCGAAAATTTAATATCTACGAAACAACCATGTCTCTAAAACCAGTCAATCAGTGGATAAGAACTAGCTGAAAGAGTTTGTGCTTTATCTCACTTTTCAAGATTCAACTTTCCTGCCGAAAATGCTTGACGATGCGAACAAATAGATTAACGAAACTCTCTGTCAACCTTTCTAAAAAAAAATACAATTAATCCTTTATAAATAAAAACGTACAAAATAAAAGCAAAAGATTAGAAAAAAAATACATTTTACTTTTGGAAAACATAATTGAGAAATTTATAAAATAATATCCATTATAATACTAACGAGAATACATACATAAACAGGCTTTTTGTTGCTCGCATTTTTATTACATTATTTTATTTGATTAAGCTCATATTTAATAATTTTAATTGTTTTTATTTATTTGCTAACGCATATTAATTTTAAACTCAATATATTTATTTATTGGGTTGTTTTATTGAAATTTCATAATACCGTGTTTAAGAGATTAAAATATAAGATAAAAAGAAACTGAAGTTATCAATTAGAAATGAAACAAATAGAATGCGAGAGAAAGTAAAAAAAGAAAAAAAAAACAATTCAAACTAAAAAAGATCAAAATGAAAGGTAATGATTGAAAAAGTAACTCTTGTTCCAAAGAAACACTAATAAATAAACTATCTGGTTAGTTGTTTCTTGTAGTGTGATATCGATTGAAGCAAGAGTATTGCAATAGTTTTTTGTTGAGAGTTGCATCTGTTACGTTTCTGAAGAAATTTTCATGATTGGGACCAAGAAACTGAAGGAAAATACGTACCAATAAAACCTGCATGAACTGCGAAGTGCATTTAATAAAAACACAGAAACACCATGACAATTTTGAACCTTGACGTGATCACTGTCACAGATGAAGAGAAAATTCAAGCTCATCAGGACTGGCTTTCATCCACAAACACCATCAAGGTTTAGTTTTTCTCTTTCCCATATTCAAGTCTGTTTCTAGATTTCCTCTGTTTCGATCTTTTGTTCTCTCTGCAAGCCACCCTTTTGGCAAATTTTTCTCCTCCATCAAGGTTATTTTCTTCCCAGAAACATTTCTTGTGTTTTCTTGAATGATTATCAACTTTGTATTTTTTTCAACAGTTTACAGACACAACGCCGGCAAGGAAGATCTTCAAGATTCTTTTTTACTTTCACTTGTTCCTAATTGCAATCTTGGTTACTTCTCTCACCATCTATGGACTAGTCTATGCCTCTCACAGCAACTATTTCCACCCAAAGGAGTGGTACCCTCCACTCTTTATATCAACATTATGTGGTGGAGCTGTTGGTTTCACATGGCAATGGATCACTGCTAGGAATCCTGCAAAGGCTATTAGAGAAGCATTTTGGCTGAGTCCCCTTCTTACATGTGCAATGGGGATTCTGTTTGTGTACATTGGATATGCGCCAAGTCTTGCAGCTGGCGTAGTTTCTTTGGTTTCTGCATTAATTCAGTCTCTTTATGGTATTTGGGTTCGTCATAGATTTGAATACGCCAGCAGAATCTTGTCAGTTTCAATAGCTGATCCTCCTACCCAAAGCATGAGGCTGGCATTTTCATCAATCCTCATTGGTATTCTTTATTGCAGTTTTATGGTGTGTGGAATTGGTGGAGCTAGAGCAATTGAAAGAACCAAACTATCTGTCTTTTTCATCTTGGTGATTCTGCTGAGCCTGGGATGGACCTTGCAGTTTCTCAAGAACGTGTTACAAGTCACCATTTCTAGGGTCAAGTATATGCACTTAGCTGGTGGAGTAATCATGGACACGAAAGTGGCATTGAATGACACTGTCAAGTACCTCACTGGAAGTGTTTCCATTGGCTCCATCCTTGTGCCCTTTATTACACTCTTTAGGGGTTTTGCAAGGTCAACAAGTCTGATTGGAGGAGACACTGGTGAATTCATGTTTTCCTGTGTTAGTTGCTATATGGGGATTGCGTCTCTTCTTGTGACCTGTGGGAATAGATGGGGTCTGGTGCATGTTGGAGTCTATAACAAGGGGTTTGTGCAGGCATCTTCTGACACTTGGGACATTTTCAATAGGGTTGGTTTGGAAGAACTGATAAACTTGGATCTCACTGGCTCCTTTTGTTTCCTCAGTGGAGTGGCGGGGGGAGCAATTTGTAGTCTAGTGAGTGGAACTTGGAGCATAGTAATACACAAGAATTATGCTACAGAAATATCCATTTATGCTTTCTTGATTGGTTACCTCATGGTAAGATCCAAGAACTTTCTGTTTTTGACAAGTGTAATACTCTCTTCTTTCTCAATCACTTTTACACGTTCAGATTGATGCTAACCATTTAAGACTTGCTTTTTCAAGTAATTGAAATCATTTACTAAATGTTCGTTAACCAGATTTCTTAAAATATTGATGAATATGATCATAATCTTGCATCTTATCTTTGCCATGGCCTCTCTTCTGCAGTGTCGGTTAGCAATGTCATGGCCACAAGCATGTGTCTCTGCTTACTATGTTGCCTACGCAGAGAATCCACAGAGCACTCAATTTGACTCCACCATCCCTGTACGCTTGGAGCAGCTTTATAGATCGCGTGCGTAGATAGATAACATTGAGCTTATAATTTTTAGATTTGATGAAATGCTGAACGAACAGTAAATACAGCAGCAGGGTATATCAGTATATTAATCCTAGATGAACTTGTTGACCCCAAATTACAACACTAGAAACAATTTTCACAATGTGCATAAAGGTTTAATTTTGGTGTAGTCTTCAATGACGATAACATTAGTAGTGCAAGTTTCCTATATGGCATTTCTTTCATTCACATAAGTTCATACAACTCCTTCCTAAATGAAATAAATAATGACCTCTTTTCCAAGTAAGCATATAAGTAATAATCATGTGCATTACCAAAGATAAACGGAGTCAACATAATCAAGAATTGGTAGATAATCTTAAATTAAATAATAGGGTGATTTTTATATTTGTAGTATAATAGAGTAGTTTATTTTAGTGGTAGTTGTAGAGGTTTTTGTTAAAAGATTCGGTTAATAACGTGAGTGGTATCGTTCCGATATATACGAAAAATTATTTGGTGCATTATGCACGACTAATTATTAGGAAGATTATTATGTACACGTATATTTTAAATAGCCTATATCAATTCAATAAAAGTATAACAATGAAATATATTGTAGGGTTTAATTACTCGAATGGTACTCACTTTAGTAGGGGAGTGTCAATTTAGTACCCGTCCTTAAACAAGTGTTATTGCATCTCAACTTTTTGAAAAGTGTCTCAATTACGTCCCTTTTAGAAAAAAAAATCATTAACGTCGTTAACGGCGCGCCACATGTCAACCTCTAGTTTTTTTGATATTTTTCAAAAAATCTTATTGGATGTTCTATTTGAAAATAATTTTTATTAGTGGCATCCTAGATGGGATGTTACACACTTAATAGGTCCTTCTTTGGGGTGTACTTGTCCTCCTTCAAGTTCCTGTCCTTCTTTAAACGGATAGGGGTAATACCTACAAGAGGTACTAAGAAACCTAAGTTAACAAGGTGCTTTAGCAGATAGTCAAATTCAAGATTCTATGATTAATGAGAAAAACGTACCTCATTACCTCAATCCACTTGTATTTATAATAATTTTAAGGATCATTACCTGACACATTACGTATAACTTACCAAGATATGGGCCTGGAATAGGGGCTCACTTACCTCTATGGGCCTAGTTTTTAAGGCCCACTTACCTGTAGATGGATATCGATTTTAGCTAAGGTAACTTCACCATCTGGTACCGAGTTTCTACGTCTTGTAAGGTTCTGTTTACAAAAATATAGGTCGTTGGTCACCACTTACTTCTTAGACGAGAGTTGTGTTGATGGCATTATCAGTTGTAGCAATGTAGACAAGTATTAGTTGAGTTGTATCCAACTTTCATAGTATGGGTGATGACATGAGGATTTGATTGAACTGGTCAAACCTATTTTAACATTCGTCATCATAGGTAAAAACGATTGATTTCTTTAGTAGCTTGTTCATTGGTCGTGTTTTGTTGGCCAGTCATGGTAGGAATTTCATATAGTCGTCAACCGTCTAATGAGTCGTTGTATTTCTTTTACATTCTTGGGTCTTCTTATGTCGATGATGGTCTCATGTTGGAGACTTGAGACGTAGCTCGTAGAGTTGTGAACACATTGGATAGGTCTTGGGAGTGCTGGAGAGGGGTGTTGAATTTCACCACCATAGCATCAATGTATACTTTTATGCTTTAGCCGATTAGATGCTAAAATACTCCATCCATGAGCCTCTAGTAGGTAACTCTAGCTTTTTGTAGGATGAAGGGCATGACCTCATAATAATAATTAGCTTCTTTTGTGATGAAGGCAGTTTTGACCCTATCCACCTCTACAATTGGAATCTGATTATAACTGGAATAGGCATCTAAACAACTCAAAACACTATTGTTAGCAGCCCCATCAACTGGTCGGTCAATAATGGGTAAAGGGTAGGCGTCCTTAGGATGCATCTTGTTCAAGTCTGTGTAGTTTACGCACATCCGCCACTTTCTGCTTGCCTTCTTTACTAGTACAACATTGGCTAACCAAGTTGTATAGTGTGCTTCTTTAATAGCATGTCGTATTTCCTCTCCGAGTTTCCTTTTTTTCTACAATGTTGTTAGCACTCTAGTTTTCATTATTTTTCCATTTTAAAAGTTTAGTTTTAGTTTAAATAAATAATGGTTTGTCTTTAATTAACTAGTTTTTATTACTTGCTTAGGAAAATTTAGTTTTAAATCAAATGTGGTAAATATGTTGGTTTTAATAGTATTTTGTTGCATTTAATTTTGTGTGTTTCACTAATAAAGTGGCAGATTTGTTTAATGCTAATCAAAAGTGGCACGAGAGAATTTCTTCGAGAAAAAAACTTGATGTTGCAGGATGTGACGTACAAGGGTGTGGTTGATGTGTGAAAGTGTGATCAAATGCGTAAATCTGATATGATTCGAGAGAGAAAAGCCAGACGCTGTGAGCATGATGGAATGAGACTGTGGCAAAATCTATGGTTCAAAATCTTTGCTGATTTAATTTTAAGTACCAATTTTCTTTCTATTGTCTCAATTTTTCTTTTTGTAGTAACTAGTTTTTGATTCAAGCTTTCTAGTAGTGTTTTAGTTGAATCCTTTTCTTCCATGAATATTTAGGTTGTGCATCTACATTACATCTTTGTTGCATATTTAAGCCAATTTTATTTGCATTGTGCACACGTAATTGGATATGAATCTGAGTTGCATTGTATTGTTGTTGTTTGATCCTTTTCTGCCACTGTCTAACATTGATTCTGCTATTGCAGTCCAGAATTTTGTTGCTATTATGTGCTATTTCAATGTTGTCACAGGGTTATTCTTTGCCTTAATTTGAATTGTCCTATTACTGCTAAGTGCAAATTTGATGCTGTCACAAATTTCCATTAATGCATATTGCTTTTGTAGAGAAATTCTATTGTTGTTGTAGTTTAGTCTTGTGCTACAATCTATTTTTTTATGCACCCCTTTATCTAAGTTCAGGTTCATATAAACTATTTGAGCATCCACATTTCATCGATATGCCTCAATTGAATCTGATGCTCTCTGGTCAATATTCCACTATTGTTTGTGGCTCTGATTTTTCCATCAAAGCTCATTTTTTATTTTGCATTTTGTATTATATTTGCACCTTTCAATTAGATCCATTGATGCCATTTAGTTTGCATGCATGTTGTTTTGTTCCAATTTCATTTCACATGAAACTTAGCTTTGTTTAAAGTATATAATCATTCCTCACATGTGCATGATAATGGACTTGCATAGCAAATGCATTCATATTTCATCTATTTTCACTTCTTCATTCCCTTTAGATTCCATCTCACATTCGAGGTTCCTTGCATATCATGCATTGCATTCATGCATGTCATGTCATATTTTAATTAATGCATTTACATAGTTTAGTTCCAAATCAATAAAATTCTGCACTTTTTCTTTGTTTTAAAATTTAAATTTCCCCCTTTGATGGCCAATTTAAAAGGGGCCAGATTCACGCCGACAACGGAGGAGCAACAAGAACGACCAATTTGATGGCCAACCAATGCGGTGGAAGGGCAAAAGCAGTGGTGGCGCACTCTCTTTCAAAGGTCAATCCATTGAACCAATGCTCTTTGTTTTTTTCGAATGTGGAAGACGCTGGAACATAGTTGCGATTTGGGATTTTTAAACTTAACCAGCTTTACTGCCTTGGTTGATTCGAAACTGAGACATAAACAAGAATAGGCCTTGGTCCAAAGCATAACCGAGGCATATTCTCACACAAAAAAAACATAGAGGCACGTGGAAAAATTCTACCACTTATAGGCCTCGAGTGAAATAGCCCGTTGTAGTAAACACTTTTATGCCTCGGTTTAGCATGACCCGAGGCATCAAACTCTCACTATTTTAAAATTTTAAAATAGCGGGAAAGTTGACATTTTTTGGCAGTGTTACTACCTTGGTTGGGAATATAACCAAGGCATAAACATTCATAGGCCTCAATTGTCTGGTGAATCGAGGCATAAAAGTTTATTTAAATCACAAAAATGCCACCATGTCTTTATATACCTCATTTACACGAGAATCGAGGCATATAGGATGCTATCTAAACATGAAACTGCACTAGTGTTGTCATCCAAGCAAATGAGTCAGTCTTTTTCTTGAGGGCTAAGCCTACGATTGCTTCTCCATCCTTGTCCATTGCAGATCCTATTTTTAAATATCAGCCTTCTTGTAAGGGAAACATCTTGGTTTCCCTTACAGGTTCTAACTTAGCATAATTTCCCACTGTAGGATCCAAGTCTTCACCAACCATGGTGATATTGCTGTTATGAACAAGTTCGAAATTATTAGTAAAGAGCAATGGTGTTGGAAGTCGCAAACTAGCTATGTAACTTTATCTAGCCAGCTTTTAATCACCTTGAGATGTGATGATATCTCTGAATGCTGACGGAAACTTCATTGCAAGATGTAGGGTGGACATCACAACCCCTAATGAGTTAAGGGAGGGTCTTCCTAGCAAGATTTGTAAGATGTGTGTGCTTCAATGACCAGATACTAGATAGGTACAAATTTAACCAAATGGCTTTCGTCGAAGGTGGTGTGCAAGTTTATGTACCCTTTGGTAAACACCCTTTCCCCCGAGAGTTGATATATTGGTTTGTCATACGACACCATTGCTTCTTCTAGTAATTGTAGCTTCTTATATGTTTTCTAGTAGAGGATGTCTATTGAACTTCGTTGGTCAACAAGAACTTTCTTCACGACAAAGTTCTCAATTTTCATCGTGATTGTAAGACCCACTATTTTTAAATAATTAAATAAATAAGAATTTAACTAAATGAGAGTAGTGGAAGTCTTTATGGCAATTAATGTTAACCTTCATGATGTGGAAAAGTACTAGCTCAAATGGTTGGGAGTACTTGGTTGTGTTGAGAAGACTTAGGTTCGAGTCCTATGGATGCCAATTATGTGTTATTTAATTTTATTATTTTCTGATGATGTGTTTGGAGCGTGATGAGTAAGTAGATAGTTTTAGATGCATAAATATTGGCATGAAATATGGCATGGTTGAGTTGGTTGTGCACTTGAATTGCAATTGTGTGGTGATGGGTCCAAACCTTGGCTTGAACAAAATAACTTTCTTTTTGTTAAAACTATATTTTTGGTAGGAATGTGAAGAGGCCTAGAAAACCTAGGAGGCAGCCAAGGTGGGCTATAAAAACAACTCCTAATGAGCCTTGAAAGTTAATTTAAACCAATTTTAATGTTAATTTCGTTTTTGAACCATAACCCTCATTAAGGGTTTGAGTAATTGGCCAAGTGAGTGGAAAGAGAGTGTGAGAAGGAGGTTTTCGTGTAGACTGGGTAAGAGAGACTTTCTGAGCATAAAAAAGACCCTAAAAATAGTGGGTGAAATTGATTGGGTGGAGGCAAGGGCTTGGGATCAAATTGGAATTCATAGAAGGACCTTGCAAGAGCAACTGCACGAGAAAATTCAGGTTAGGGGAGTTCCACTCTGTATTTTTATACTGATTCGATGATTTTAGGATATGACTGTTGATCATGATGCTTTGCCTGTTGTTTTCGCTTGGGTTTTCTTCGTATTTCTGGAATTTCCCAAAAACCGCCTGGTGGCGTCGAGTGAACTGCCAGGCGACGCATGTCGCAGAACCCATTTCTGGGTATTTTTTTTATGAACCGCCAGGCGGCAGTGCGCGTTCCGCAAACTGCTTTGACCAGTTGTTTCCATTTTGCTTGCGTTTTGAGAATTTGTGGTACTTGGGTTGGATTTTTATTGCACATATATGATTTGCATGATAAATTATGGTTTGCAGTTACAAAATTGATGGAAATTGCATAAACTCGCGAATGAAATTGGGGATTAGGGTTTATGTTGGGATTGGGGATAATAATCATGAACTTTTTCAATGATTGGTGCACTAGTTTTACAGAATTGATGATAATATCAATGATGTATGAACTCTATATGGTGTGTGCATATAAAAACACGTTAGTATGAAGGTGGGTACTCTAATTGGGATGTTTAGGTGCATTTCAGTGCAGGAAAAATCTGGGCAGAAGCCATATATGCATGCACCGCCTGGCGGCGCAGGAACTGCCGCCAGGCGGCTTGTCAGTACAACCTGCTTTGTTGATTTGGTATGGGTTTCGTGTCATTGGATATTTAATTAGTAAATCATTACATATATGAATAAAAAGGAACATTTAGATGAATGTGGCATGTTAGGCACCAGGGAAAAGAAAGCGAAAGTGGGAAGAGTGATATAATGTAGTGGATGTTTTTAAATGTTTTGCTGTATGTGATAAGTTATAGTTCAAAATGTATGTTAAATTGGTAATGAGAGGGAGATGAATTTATATGAAATGAATTTATATGAATTTATATGAATTTATGACTGTTGTGTTGCCTAAAGCGTATGTACAATATGGACATTTTGTGGTATGTTGGTGCAATGTTGGTGCATTAGGAGGATTTCTACACAGCTTTTGGTGATGTTCATGATGCGATGCTTTGGCTAGGGGCCCAATTACGAGTGCAACTTGTATTGGGGAACACGTGGCCACTCTAGGTTGTAGCCTAGTGGTTTAGGAAGTCCAGTGGAGTGTGCGAGTTATGGTTCGTACAACGAGGTTTCAGATGATTGCCCTTTTTAGTGCATCTGATAGAGTTTTTGGTAGTTTGGGAACAACTACTAACTTAGGTTCGTTTTGGGGAACTCCACTTGGTGTCGCGATGAGATGTAGTGGCAAAGTTATTCCCACGTGTGGACTATCAGGTGGTAGACTATCAGGTGGTGGACTGTAGTCGGAGGGGCGAGTAGACACTCGTGCAGCAAAGATTGATCATTGATCTCACCTAAAGGGTATAGAAATGATAGACGTCTAATGCAAGTGTTGGAAGTGAGGAACTAAGGAAAAAGGGAAAAATACTAACCCGGGTTATAATATTGAGATGATGTATTTATTATGATATTTGTTTGGTTTATTTAAATGAGCTCACCCTATATGTGTGTGTGTGGCGATGATAATGTAACTTGTTACATGGGAGCAGATGTTGATATAGGTGAGCATGCAGATGCATAGAGACGGAGTGAGGATCACTATGGGACAATTTACTAAATTTTATTATGGATTTTCTTTTGTAACAATTTGTTTGGATGGTTTGGTTTTGTAATAACTAAACACTACAATTTCAATTACTATTGAAGCAACGTTTGAAGTTTTAATTTTCTCGCGTTTTGGGAAATTGTTGAAAATAAATGAGGTTGTTTTGTTAAATTTATTTTGTTTTATTTTTAATTAGTAATTTCTGGCTAGGACGTTATAGTGATAACCATGTGGTTATCTTGCTCTAGGTCCATTCCTTGGAAGTCGGCCTTCGTAAAAGTGATAGAAGGCATCCTCTTTCGTCTGCACGTGGGGGAAACAAAATTGACTTATTGAACAACCATTAGATGTCGCTTCCTAGCTAACCCGCCTCCAGCGAACCTGTCGGATATAATGTTGATCGTGCCCTTTAGATGTGGCCTAGTATCTAAGCATTGTTCCTTGTGTGGCGTTGCTTTCTCTTTCTTGTCCTCTTTATCTTTGTCTATTTGGGGCCTATTTGGTTATCATATCTTCGATATCTAAAGTATGAGCTTCCCTCGTCATCACACCTCAAAAGATGTTTGAGGTGGCCAACACGAATCAATTCCTTTATTTTATCTCCAAGGGTCAAGCATTCATTAATGGTATGTCCATTATCGCGATAATACTTGTAATACTTGCTCAAATCAATGTTTTAGGGGATTTTGTAACAATATAGGCGGAGGGATGAGATCCACATATAAGGCTTCCTTAAAAACAAGCAAACGAGGTGCATCCAAGAGAGCATAACTCGAAAATTAGGGTGGTCTGGATTCCCTGAGCTAGGTCGCGTTTAGCTCCTTTTTTTATTTGCCGACGTAGATTCAGTGCTAATCTTGCTTTTGTATTCCTTCATCTCTTCAATGTTTATGAACTTGGCGGCGCACTACCTTAACTCATTCATATTGGTCGAGGGATTCATGCATAAGTCATCCGCGAAGGGGCCTATCTTTAACACCATATAGTGGTGTGTCCATTATTGTGATGGTACTTGCAATACTTACTTATATTAGCACGTGGGGGATTTTGTAACTTTTTTGGCTAAGGGAAGAGATTCTCCTGTAGGGCTTCCTAAAAAACATGAGAATGAGGTGCTTTCAGGGGACCATAGCTCAAAAACTGTGGTGGTCTGGGTTCCTTAGGACAGGTCGTGTTCAGCTTTCCACCTTTCTATCGGCGTAGAATCAACACGGATCTTGTTCCTGCATTCCTTCATCTCTTCGATGCATATGAACTTGGTTGCCCGATACCTTAACTCATTCATATTGGTTGGGGGGTTCATGCATAGGTCATCCACAAAGGGGACTACCTTTAATGCTATAATTAATACTACTAAGCTATATAACAACTTCAATATTGTTAAGAAAGTAGTCAACAAAATAGAAAGGGTAAAGTATAAAATCTATACAAAAGATTTAGTCAAATAAAATAATAAAAATATAGGAGGATTAAGATAAACAAGAAAGAAATAGAAAAGATAAAAAGTGATGAAAACAATAGTAAAGAAAATAGATTGATTCCATTGCTTTTCAAAATAGATTCATCATCGGCTATCTAAAGATGATTGCTCAATTAATTATTGTTGTAGATTTAAAAATTAATCAATGTAAAGTCTCAATTAATTTTTTGGCATTCTCACTTTTAACCAAAGTACAGTCTCAATTAAAAGTGAGAACTTTTAGATTATCCACAGTAAATTCAACCAAAGTACAGTCTCAATCAAAATTTACTATGCCTAATCATATCTATTCTTTTATCTCCTAACCAAATAAAAAGCTTAATTAATCAAAGTAAAGTCTCAATTAATTGTAGTTAGAGTAAATACCTTTAAGCAAAGTAAAGTCTCAATTATTGGTAAAAACTCATTTAATCACATGAAAGTTTCTAAATAAAATCAAAGTAAAGTCTTAATTCAATTTAAAAAACCCTTGGACTCATATGATCAACATGCATATAGATTTAAAATCATTACTTCTTACGTGATTCAAAGATAAAAGACATAGATGAATGAAAACCTCAACAATAATAAAAAGAACAAAGAAATTATTTCATTCTAACCTCAGAATCGATAATGAAATTACAATGGAATCAACCTAAGAAGTTTAGCAATCCATAGAATACAAAAGTAAAATAAAAATAGAAAGAAGAATAGAGAGAAAAAGGAAACAAAATTAGGCCCCCTTAAGGGTTCCAAAACTCCGAAGTCCCGAGCTTGTACCCCTCTTCTACTCCCTTGGTCTCTTTATATAGGACTTGGATTAGGCTTTTCGGTTGCTAAAACCTCTCAAATATCTTTTAAAATAAAGATAAATATTATTTATCTTTATAGTGATTTTAAAAATATTTGGAGAGATAGTTAGTTTCAAAAATATTTAACAAATATAGTTGGTTAATAATTTATGATATAATTAAATAAATTAATTATTTAAAGATATCTAATAAATTATCACCAAATAATATTCGCATTAATTTTCTCAATAAGCCATTTTCAATCCTATAGTCCAAATTTGCTAGGAAATCCAAAAAGATGAATATTTGCACTTAAACCCCTTTTCTTTGACCAGTCTTTGACCAAATTTGAACATTTGACCAGAGTTGACTTGTTTGACCAGCTTTGACTAGTTTGACTGTGCAGATTGACATGTGGCATCCTAGGTGCAAGAGGAGAAATTAGGGTTTCTCATGGGAGAGATGAAGATGATGATGTGGCAGTGTATGGTTGGCCAGTTTAGTGAGTGGAGAATCATGACACGTGTCAATATGTGGTTAGACAAATTTGGAAGTTGGGGATTACCACATGGCATGATATGGTTGAGTTGAGTTTAAGTGGTAGGAGTGGTGAAAATATACAAAGGTAGGGGTGTAGAAGTAGGTTTTCTGTAGCCCATTTGAAGTATAAGTGTCTAAAATAAAAACTAGGGGTGCATAAGTGATTTTTCCAGAACTTGCTAATTTCAGCTTTATTTAAAGGTGGTTTATAGCTTCAATCAAATTATTTTTCCACCTTAAATGAGCTTAAACTTAACTTCAACTGCATCAACAAACATTAAAATATCCAAAAATAATTTATGCAACCAGAAATCACTTTTTAACACATTTTTATCACACAAGCTCAAACAGCCTAATTATCAGAATTGTCAATTAAATCACTCTTTAAGCACACAAATTCAATTAAATGCCCAGAATTAAACATTAAATGAGGGCAAAAATACGCACTCATCAGTAATCCACAAAGGGGACTGCCTTTAATGCTATAATTGTGTATTGCAGGACGACCTCAAGGTTTAGGTTCTTGATCTTCAATTTTACTTTTTGCTAACCTGTCTATAAAGGTTTTCATTGTTTCTCTTTTTTTCTTGTCTGATGCTAAGAAGCGATAGGGAAGTGAGAGGGTAATGCTAGCTAGTAGCATACTGTGTTTAGAATAGGTTTGACAAGGTGTCAAAGCAATCCACATAATATAGGGTAGGGAGGTGAACTATTTTAGAGTCAGACCCTTAAGGGTTATTGGAAAAACCTTACACATGACGACATCGTAAATTGACTAGAAGTTTACTTGGGTGATATAAATAGATATATGTTCGTCATTGTTTGTACTACCGTCACACCGATTCAGAGTGAAAGCTTCCAATTGGTTAGGGAGTTAAGCTTCTATGATTTCATATACGAAGGGGCGTCGACGCTTTGCTTTGACCACTAAATTGTTGTTTGTCGTACCCACTGTCCTAGGGGTTGTACTTACTAGCTTTGTTAGTATCGTGGAGGGTAATGACACGCGATGAGGTCCTATGTGTCGTGTTCAGATCGTCAGGGATCTCCTTGTCCTTTCCTTTTGCATTGGCTACCTCAGCCTTAACCTTCCTTTTAAGCCAGTTTTCTTGTCTTAGCGCCTTCATCTCCTCGGTGCTCATTTTCTTGAATTCAACAAACTCTTGCTGCTTTTAGCCTGACCTTCCATGATAACAGCTATATCTTCCTTGGACGACTCTCCTCCCCCTCTCACTCCATCCATTTGCTAGTTTTGAAATGGTGAGTTTAGCCAAGAATGGGGGGTTGAATTGGCTTTATAAAACTTTTTCGAAAGCTTAAAACCTTTTTCAATTTAATCTAATAGACTGAAATATTTGGATGTAAATGCAGCAAACTAGTACACTTTTAGTCGATTAAAATATAAAACAGCAGACTAAAATGTTCTTGATGCTATGAAACAGTCGATTAAAAAGACAAATCAGTCGGCTAAAATACTGGAGAATTATGCAGAATGCAGAATTCGCAAATTCAACTCAAACAACAATCTTTTACATACAAGACATGTT
>Ga0214542_1004353_pt1 | contig 28197 bp, 14 predicted proteins | sample CNSS1metaG_FD_160096 | JGI IMG/M metagenome (GOLD analysis project Ga0214542, IMG submission 160096) | Root nodule microbial communities from cowpea collected in UCLA plant growth center, Los Angeles, California, USA - CNSS1 | ecosystem: Host-associated > Plants > Roots > Nodule | place: USA...
GTGTTTGTGTGTGTGTGTGTGTGTGTGTGTGTGTGTGTGTGTGTGTGTGTGTGTGTGTGTGTGTGTGTGTGTGTGTGTGTGTGTGTGTGTGTGTGTGTGTGTGTGTGTGTGTGAACAAAGAGTTAAATAATCATATAAATTATTTTGTTATTGAATTTTTTTCTTTTTAGTATGTAAAATTATCTGATAAAAATTAGCATTAACGATGTGTACATATAACTTCATGTAGGATTTTATTTATAATTACATTTATAACATAATTTAAAATATTATATGCAATAATTCATTTCAAAAGCTTAAAATATATATTTATAATAAAAAAGTTGCTTTACTTAATATTATGAATTTTATTTGTAATAAAAAAGTTTAAAAAATATAGTTGTAATAAAAAAATTATACTTCTTAATATTATAACTTTTTTGTTTTATATTCATTTAATTTATTCTTTAGTATTTTCTACTTCAAAAGGTAAGAGTTTGCAATTCTAGTAAGATCAAAACAAAAGGTAAAAGCTAACAGATTAACTGTGTTTAAGCTACACTGATTAGACGAGTTTATAAACACACACTGTATGAATTTAACAATACATATTAGATAATTTTTTTCATGCATTGATCATATGAGTATAGAACAAAACTAGACAAGTTTAGCAATATATACTAGACAAGTCTATTCATATACTAATTAGACAAGTATAACAAAAACGCTAGACAAACTATTTTGTTCATTAATTAAACGAATGTAACAAAAAAACATTAAACGAGTCTAACAATACATATTAGAGATATTTGTTCATACAATGATTATATTAGTACAACAAAATATTATACAAAACTAACAATATATATTAGACAATTTTGTCCATATACTAATCAAACAAGTATAACAAAAAACATTAAATGAAACATTTCATACATTGATTATTCAGATTATTCAAGTATATTAATACACATTAGACAACTCTATCCATTATTTGATTACACATGTCTTGCAATACACATTAGAAGAGTCTCTATACGCACATTAAACGAGTCTATCCATATACTAATTAGACGAGTATAGCAAAGAATATTAGACGAGTCATTCCATTCATTGATTAAATAAATATAACAAAAATATTAAACGGACTTATCAATACATTCATTAAACACACTACACATTACACGAATTTGTTCATACAATCATCCACTAACAGGGCTTTTATAGGGCGCGAGGGTACAATGACCCCCCAAATTTTCTTAAACTTTTTTTAAATTTACATATTGAATTTAAATTTTTTTTAGAAAATTTTAAATTATATATAATATATATTGAAAAATGAAAATTAAATTACTTACCATATTTAATGTTAATAAATATTAAAATATAAAAAGAATAAAAATATCTATTTTGATATTTTTTTTATGTTCTTTCACATTATCTTTTTAAGTGTTTTTACATATTATACCAATCTCTCAATCTCACATATTTTATTTTCTTTTATTTTTGAAGAAAAAAAAGGTTAAACACAAACTCAATAATTTTGCCCTCATCTTTTATGTTTTATTCCATTTTTTAAGAACAACAAATTTTCTTTTGACTCACTTTATATAGTTAGAATTATTTATTTATTTTCATCTCACGAGCCTTTGTATGTTTACTTTTTATTAATATAGAATACAAAATAATGTACTATGTGTTTTTTACAATTTTTAATCATGACTTGATTATCAGAGTTTTCTTTATTAGTTATATCTTTGGATTTTCTATTATATTATTATAAACTATTTTTGTTATAAGTGACTTGTAACATAAGGTTTGCACCCCACTTATATACTATAAAATTGTATTACCTCTAGTCGATGTGAGACTTCCAACAATTTTTGAATTTTAAACTAAAAAAAAGTATATTGATAAAGAATAAAAAATATATATATATATTTTAAAAGTGATAAAAGGTAACTACCATGAAGATGAAAGCAAAGATAAACTTTTTTACATAATCTGAAACATTATACTAAAATTCAATTATTCAATTAGAGAAGTAATTTCTTAAGGTTCAAAAAATTACAAGTGATGATTTTGATATTAATTATTTAGAACGTGATAAACGTCTTCAAATATAAGAATATTCAAAAATAAAAAAATGAAATTAGGACATGTTATGTAAAATGGTGTTCATATCAAATTCAACTTTATAAATTTTGAGTGTATTATTTTGGCTTCTCCAAAATTATTGGTCAAGATCTGCCATTGAAATCACCAAACAAGTATAACAAAAAACATGAAACAAAACAGTTCATCATTGATTATACGAGTTTATTAATATGCATTACACAACTCTATTTATTATTTTGATTATAAATATATCGATACACTAATTAGACGAGTCTAATAATACACATTTGACCAATATGTTCATATACTTATTTGTATTTATAACGAATATATTTTACGTATTTTTCATAGTATATTGACTTCCCAAACTTATATATAATTTTTAACATCGAGTATTTTCAAAATTTAATCACAAACTTAAAAGTATTATTATTTCCCCCCTAAACCTCTAAATATATTTTACGCTTAAATACACATTTGGTCCATATTTTCATTATGTTTATTCAATTTTGTCATCATTTTTGTTTTGTGTTCAATAAGATCCTCATTTTTGTCAAATTTTGATCAATTTCGTCTTTTTACTAACTGTGTTTAGCTTGTTAACGTTTTTTAACTATGCATACCACGTGTCAGCTTATGTTTTTTTAATTATTTTATTTCTTTTTAAATTTTAAAAAAATTGTCAAAGTGTCAAGTCATACTTGTGTCACATGTCAATAGTGCCACGTGTCGGTTTGTGACTGTGTTATTTTTTTTATTCAATTTAGTCATTATATTTGTTATTTTTATTCAATTCAATCCCTATATTCGTTATTTTTTTTTTATTTTAATCCAAATTTTAGTTAAAATGAACAATTTGATAAAATTGTTCATTTATAATATCTTTTATATCTTTTATAAATATTATACTAATAATTTTTCTAAAATTGGCATTTTTATTAATATTTTTGAAATTGAATCATAAACTATTAAATTTAATTATAAATTTAATAGTTAAATAGGATACAATTTAAAATATTATTAAAATATAACTATTAAATTTTTTTTTCTAATATTTATATTCTAAAATACTAATACTTTTAAAATTAATATTTAAAAATATTACAAATATGAGAAATATTTTAGAAAAGTATACTAATATTATAAAAATAATATTTAAATATATAACATTTTAGATTTTAATATTTAAAATGCAATAAAAATATTAAATATTTTAAATTTAAATATCAATTTTACAAATGTTAATATATTTTTTTTAAATATTTAAGAATTATATTTTAATAATATTTTAAATAATTATATTCTATTTAACAATTGAATCTAGGAATTATAATTAATTTATAATTTAATTTCAAAAATAATTAATAGTAATGTCAATTTAAAATATATATATATATATATATATATATATATATATATATATAATATTTATAAAAAATTTAATTTGGTCTTAATTTGAAAGATATAAAATTATTTTATTTTAACAAAAACTAATACTAAATTGAACAAAAATAAAGAATATAAAGACTAAATTGAACAAAAATAACAAATATAGAGACTAGATTGAACAAAAAGAAATAATTCAATCACAAATGAAATGTGACACTAACATTGACACGTGGCACAATTGTGACTTGACACGTGGACAATTAGTTTGAAATAAAAAAAACTTAAAAAAATAAAAAAATGAGAAGGTGACACGTGGCATGCATTGTTCAAAATTGTTAACTATTTTAATACCGTTAATAAAAAGAACAAAATTGACTAAAATTTAACAAAAATGAAAACCTAATTGAACCCAAAACGAAAGTAAGAACCAAATTGATCAAACAGGACAAAACTAAAGACCGTGTATTTAAGACTATATTTGAATATAACATATTTAAATATTTACTTACATAGAAATGACGTACAAACAAACATTAATCCGTAGACACGATTTTTAAACTAATATTTAGGGCTGGGCATAATTTACTAAACTATAGTTAATTGTACTATATTAAACTAAAATATACTAAACTATTCATAATAATAATTGAACTGTACTATAAAATAGTTGAGTTTTAAGAAACTAAACTTATGTTAAGTTAACTAAGTTAACTATTGAACTATAGTAGATTGAAAGAGCAAAATACTTCAAATAAAATATTAGTATTAAGATAAGAATTGGACTTATGTATTTTGTGTCTTACGTTCTATTATTTCTCTTTCATATTGAAATATTTATTTTATTTTGTCTTAATTTTTTTCTTTACTCTTTCTTTGAGAAAAATATAAAATATTTATAATTAATTTATTAAAAAAAATTATAAATTAATTCAAGATCTTATTTTATTTTGAATAAATTTTACTATGTAATGTTATTTTTATGTTATGATTTTACATAAGTTATTTTTAAAAATTATTTTTTTGACAGCTAACATTTTTATAATTTTTTATTTATATTCTTAAATATTGAAATTAATATAATAAATATAAATATTGGTACTAACGTATTTTTTATTTTAAAATCTTATGTAATATTATTTTTTAGTTTTAAAATATTTATTATGTGGCGTCAACTTTTTTAAAGAGAATTTATTTTAAAAAGTTCTTAAAAAATATAAAAAATTATTGATTTGTTGCTTCACGAAATATATTTTAGAACTTCATAAAATTTCTATAATATTTTTCACACAAATATTAATGAATACAAATGTTAAAAAAAATATTAATTTTGAGAATTTTCTAAAATAAATCCTTTTAAAAAATTTGACGCAACATAATAAACATTATAAAACTAAAAAGTAATATTACATAAGAGTTTAAAATATAAAAAATAAGTTAATACCGATATTTATATTTATTATATTAATTTTAATATTTTAATTACATTTTAAGTTACTGAAAACTTTAATATAAATAAAAAAATTATAAAAATGTTAATTGGTGTATTGAAGTATGATGCATTGTTGAAAGGGGAAGCTACTTCAACTCATATGAAGATGATTTTGATGATGTCCAAGGCTACAATTCATGTGCATTACCAGTTTAGAATTAGTCCTATTTTAGTTAGGTTGTGCATTAGGCTGTTTGTATGAAATTATCAGATGTAAATCAAGCCTGCATTAAGTTGTAATTAACCATCACACTCTTGCTTGTGCAATCATGAATTGATTAGCTGTTTAACTAATGGGTTAGATGTGAGTACTGCACTAAGGCAGTGAAAATACACTTACGATAATCGATTAGGTAAATTCCTAATCCATTAATGACAACAGAGAACTCTGCATAAAAGCTGTTTTTAAAATTTGTTTCAAGTAGGGAAAAAGTTACAAATCACTGAAAAACATTATCAGAAACAACCCTCTGAGATTCACTGAGTTCTTAAGCATTCTTGAAGATCATTCAAGTGAAGATTCAAGGAGATTGATGGTTGATTCTACCCTGATGGGTCTAGCTTGAATCTAGGAGCAAATTGACAAATCTGCACAACAATAAGTGTATTCGTTTCTTGATTCTTTTTTATTGTATTCCTGATTACTTTGCTTCATTGTGTGAAGTGTAGGCCTAGGTGCAATTGCGTGGATGAATTGCTCCCAGGGGGAGTTCTTGATTGGTAGATCAAGTTCTTGGGTTTATAGGGTCTAGAATTATATAGGTGTTATTGTAATTCTTGGATCCTATCTGTGTTAGTGGAATCCTCCTAAGTGGGTTACTTAGGATAAGACTGGATGTAGATTCATCTTGAATCGAACCAGTATAAATTGTTGTGTCTTGCTTCTTTCTCTTCTCTCACAATCTTTCTTGATTTATTTAAACAGTTCATTAACACAGAACTGCGAAATTGATTAATTGAGTTTTAAAACTTAAAGACTCTTTCAAGATTCACCTTAAACAAGTGAAAAGCTCGTTAATCAATTCAGATCCCTTTCTGGGTTGAGTTATTAGACATATATGTTTTTAACATGCATATTTCAAGTATTACTTCCTAAGCACTTTCAAATTATCAACTTTAGATTATTATTGCGTAGTACAATCATATGTAATTAGTGCAATTTGATTCAAAATAGTGTAATTAAGTTCATTTATAGTGCAATTCAGTTCAAAATCAATGCAATCTGGTTCAAAATAGTACAATTCAGTTCAAATATATCAAAGTTTATTCAAAATCAGTGCAATTCGGTTCAAAAATGGTTCAAAAATAGTGTAGTTAAGTTAAAAATTAGTGCAGTTCAGTTAAAAAATAGTGTAGTTCAGTTCTGACGTAGTGCAATTCATAAAACAATTTAGTTTATAACAATTTAGTTCAGTTTATATTATAGTGCAGTGCAGTTCAGTCCAGTTTATTTTTAAGAATAATAGTTCAGTTCATCTGAACTGTTTTTCAGTTCAGCGCAGTTCATGCGAACAGTTTTTTAGTTCAGTGCAGTTTTTTGTAGTGCAGTGCAGTTTGGTTTATTTTGCCCAGCCCCACTAATATTTATAAAGATAACCTTTCCTTGCGGTACAATATGATAAGTTGACAAAGGTGTGTTAATAATTGTGTTAGATGTGTATCACAATTAAAGGGAATTTTGTTCAAAAATATTTAAACATTAGTAAAATAAATTCTTCAAATATATTACAACATAAGAAAAAAAATAAGATACTACTATTATAGTGTAAAAAGATTAAGATAATAGGTATTTTTTTCATGTTTATTTTGTTAATAAATGTTTCAATTATCCACTTTTTAGTCATTTGATAGGGATGGCAATAGGGGATGGAGACAGATGGATTTTGCTATCTCATACCCATTCCTGTAAAAAAAATTCATTCACATTTGCATGTGCAAATTCAACGAGTATTAAATTTTGTCTCATTTCCATTCCCATCGGGTAAGAGTATAATCTCGTACTCATACTCGTACTCGTTTTATTACTTCTTCAACATTAGGAGGATTGTTATTTTTTCGATATCAAATCCTTTGAAATCAATTATAATTGTTTACATTTTAGATTAAAATACAAAATAATATTTCATTAGAATCAAAACATTTATTAAATTTGTAAACATTAATGAAACCTAGTAGATAAAATTTAAAAATATAAAAGGAAAACAAATATTCAAATTAAAATATATTTTAAATGTTTATTTACTTGAATTTTTTAAATTCTAATGAATCTTTTTTATACACTAATAAAATTTATAATACACCATTTGATCAAAATGACGCAAAGAACAAATAATAAACATAATAATAAATTTTTGACCTATATCTTGTATCTTCTGAACTCCAATATATGTTGGATGGTCATAAAAAAATTATTCACGACAATTACATTAAATTTTTATATTGTACTAAATAAAAGTTATTTTTACATTTATAGTGAAAAAATTACGGTATGATTGATAATGATTTAGAAAATAAAAAATAATTACATAAAATATAACGAAATAGTATTCTACATTATGAAAATAAAAACGAATAAAAATATAAAAAAATTAACAAATGTGTGTCTTAAAAACAACTTGAGAAACTATTGAAAAAAATCGCACAAAGAAAAATAAATGTATAATTAAGGGTATGATAAAATGAAAAATACCTTAGAGATCTAAGAAAACTTTTCAAATATCAACATATATACTCAATGGTTAAAAAATAACGAAAATTGTTTTAGTGAAACAAAAGAGTTCTTCAAATGAAACAAAAATGAATAATAATAAGTAAATATATATCTATATATATATATATATTATTTAGTAAATGAAATGTTTATGCTATTAAACATTTAAATTGAGAGTATTAAACATTCTCATGTGCACTGGGGGATCTCCAGTCAACATGTTTGTGGTGCCCAAATTTTGGTTGAATTACCTTTTTAGTCCCTTTTTTTGTCTAAAAATATCAAGTTTGTCGTCTAATGTTTTTTAGTCTCAATTTGGTTTTGATTTTTTAAAAATTGATGCAATTTGATCGTTTTTGTTAAATTTTTTCAAGGAGAGCAAGAAATTTTCACCAAAATTTATACTAGGACTATGTCAATTACACCATTAAAACAAACCATTCTTATTCACAACTTCAATTTTGATGAAAAAACCTTAGTCCGATTCAAGAAATTTATTGAAAAAATAACAAAATTGCATCATTTTTTCCAAAATCAGAATCAAATTGAGACTAAAAAAAATTCGATGACCAACTTATTATTTTTGAACGAAAATAGGAATCAAAAGAGTAATTCCAAATTTTTTATATAAACTAGTAAAAACATTGTATTTAATTTTTTTATGATAATAAAAAATAATAAAATTATAATTATTGTTATCATTATAATCATAAAATTAAATATAAAATGATTTTTATTTTACTATAATTAATTATCATTTATAATAATGAAGTTTAAAAATAATCAAATAAAAAAAATACTTAAACTAAATAAATAATCACTTATAAAATAATATTAATAAAATAATTATTTTTATTTAAAAGATAAAATTGAAAAATAAATGTGAAAAAAACCTATAAATATAAATATATATAAATATATGAAAATTTATTAGAATATAAATATATAATATATATTAAAATATTAAATTTTAAAATAATTATATGAAACTATATAAATATAAAAAAAATGGGGGCAGGGTCCCCTCTCTCAACATTAAATAGTATATATATATATATATATATATATATATATATATATATATATATATATATTTATTATAATTTAATATAAATATGTTTTATTGTTAATAATTTGTTTAAGATAAAATTTCTATTATTATTTTTAAATAGTAGTATTTTACAAAAATATAATTAAAACATATTTTTTAAATTTAATTTTATTAAATTATTAGGTAATAAATATCATAAAAGTAAATAGTAGTATAGAAAAAAAATTAACTTATTTAAATGATATTATATTATGAAATAAAAGTAAAATATATTAAGTAATCAAGTAATTTTAAGTTGTACTAAATGATGAAGTAATTATAAAAAAAACAATGGTTTAAATATAAATTATGGATAAAAATGTAAATGATCTCTTTAGTGACATGTGGCAACAAAGAAAAGAAAAAATAAAAATAGAAGTACAAGAGATATCAAATAAAACCGCCCTTGTGGACATTGTCTGAATCTATTCCCGTTTAACGAAAAATTCATGTATTTAATGGGCATGAAGAATCTATGACTTTTTCAATTGGGTATGGCTATGAGTATAAGGATATACATATTCTCCAAAATCACGAGCTGACACGTAGCACCCAGTTAACGTCGTCAATAATATCCTAACGGAAAGAACGAAATTGGAACAAATTTTCAAAAAATAGAACCCAATAATTTAGAAGTTAAGGACCAAATTAAAATTTTGTAACAAAAAGTGAGATTTTCTATATAATTAAACCTTTATTTTTTATGTATAAATTAATTGTTTAATTTTTTATAATTTTATTTAAAACAAAAAAATTATAAAATATAAATATTTTAAAATAGAAAAATAAAAACTATAAAAAAAATTAAAATTACTTAACTAAATTTCGATATCCAATAAAATACTTAACCATATTTTGAAATCCGATATACTAATTTGAAATCCGATATACTAATGGAAAATCAGTTTTTTTTATAATGAATCTCGAAATTCAGTTAAGTATCCTATTAGATGTCGAACTGGTTAAGTAATTTTAATTTATTTTTTGTTATTTTTTAATTTTTTTATATTTATTTTTAAGTTATTTCTATATTTTTTTGTTTTCATATTTTTTGAATGCAATGGTGACTTTGGCTTCAGAGAAGAATATTTTGGAGAGGAGAAATTAAATAGATGTGTGCTGCTGAGTTAAAGTGGAATGGTTGTGGCTGATGAGTAATCTGGAGAGAGGGGGGTAATATTAATCAAGGTAAAAGTAAAAAAGGGAGAGTGGCATTTTTGGAAAAAAGGATATCTTTGGGGTGCTGAAGAATTCTTTGGAGGTGGAGGGAGAAATCCCTTTTGGGTCTATAGGTTCGGCCCACCACTTGGTGGTCCCTTCGAGACTGTTCGCTTTTGTTATGTCCCCATTGTGGTCAACGGTCAATGTCATCGCCGAGTAGAGGCCGCGGAGAAGGCACGGTTGTTTACGCATCAAGATTCTTCCCTCTCTTTGAAGCATTCAACTTCAAAGTGGCCTATAGACTATACATTTTCTATAATCCTGAGGCTTAGTTAGGGTTTTCGGTCACTGCCATGGATTTCGAGAGTAGGAGGCTTCATCTGCTAATCTCTGTTTTTGCCATCGTTGCTCTCAGCTTCACAGGTATTTTACTTTATTCATCTTCCTCAATTCAAAATTTTCTATTAAATTAAGATCTGCGGTGCATAAGGATCCTCCCCAATAACAGATCGCAAATCTCTGCAAATTCGACACAGTTAATGTTGAGGTCGGGTAGGATTTTAGGTGAAGAACAACTACGGCTGATTTTATATTTCGTGAGAGAATATTTCCATAATTGTATCAGTAGCATGAATTCTAATGAATTCCTTGGACCTGTTGTGTTTATGTGTTTTTCTTCTTGTTTTGTCATAACATAACAGAACAAAAACAAGTAAACTACTAGGTTAGTTCTTCAATTTCATCCTTGATATATTATCTAATAACTACCTCCTCCAGCAAAGTGTTCCTGAACTACAAGAAAAAGGGAAAATTGTATAACTAATCCTTAGTGTTAATTAAAAAGCTTGCCAGTTAATCTCTCTAAAACTGAAAAACCCTTCAAATTGATCTCTAAACATTTGCAAAACATGGCAACTTGGAAATTAAATCGGTAGATTGAGTTCAATACTTGAAGGATTAAACTTATACGTAAGTTACTCCTTTCAGCTGAAAAGTGCAGGGAACTTGTTGGAGAGGATGGGTCATCCCAGAGTGGAAAGTTTACGATCTTAAATTGCTTTGATATGGGTTCTGGAAGTGTGGCATGTGCTGTGAAGGAAGGTGTGAAGCTCTATTTTTACAATATGAGATCTTCTCATGCTGAAAGAGCAAGGACTCTTGCAATTGAGTCTGCCCTTGTTGATGCTGTTGGTCAGGGGATGTCCCCAAAAGATTCGGCAAAACATGCACAGAAAGAAGGTAAGAAGGCAGCGAAATTGGCTTCTCGTCAAGCCAAGCGGATCATAGGTCCCATCATCTCTTCTGGGTGGGATTTCTTTGAAGCTATTTACTATGGTGGCACTTTGACAGAAGGGTTCCTTAGGGGCACTGGTACTTTGTTTGGTACTTATGGTGGAGGGTTTCTGGGGGAGCAAAGGCTTGGTAGATTTGGCTATCTTGTTGGAAGTCACATGGGTAGTTGGGTTGGTGGCAGAATAGGACTAATGGTTTATGATGTGGTTAATGGAGTTCATTTGTTGGTTCAATTTGTTCAGACAGGAGAAATTGTAGTTCATGAAAAATCTGAACCATCTGAAAGTTCCTTTTTCGGTGGCGAAACTCCTGTTTTTGATACCTCTGAAGGCTCCGGATTTTATGAATCACCTCCCAGTGAAGAATCATATGCGTATGAATCACCTCCCAGTGAAGAATCCTATGCCTATGAATCATATAGAGATTCTGAACTGTGATGTGATGAAAATGTGAAGTTCATATATACTGATATTTGCTCAAGCTTTTGGTCAGCTCTGAAGGCTGTTTCCAGTGTTGGCAGATCATCTTCCACAGAAGAATCCAATGCCTAGGAACCTACTGAATCTCACTGCTATGAAACATATGAAGATTCTGAACTGGGATAAAATTGAAGTTCGTATATTGGTACTTGTTCAAATTTTAGGTTGATTATTAGTGTTTTTCTTCAATGTCTTTGCTTCAATGTATTAGGGATTGCTAGCCTCTGGAGACTCTACTTGTGCTCCACTTCATGTAATTGGCGAATGTTGGAGGTCCCAACTTTTATGCTGAATATATCTGTTGCCTTCAATTTTCAGGAAACACTAACTAGCTCTGCTTGGATTCCATGAAAACAGAAGTCACATAAAACAGAAATTGGTTGAAATTAAAATGAAAACATTTACTTTCCATTTTTTTTTGTAAGCTTGAACATTGTAATTTTGCAAACTGTCCAAATCAAATCCCTCGTTTTACTCTTTAGCAAACTCCAGTGGCTTACAACAATCCTATTAAAATATTTGTGAAAAACGAAAATAATTTTGTTTAGGAGGATTTATGCTAGCACTCTTTTACAACTATGGATGGGTTGCAAATAGCAATGGTTAAGTGAATGGAGCATAGATCCAGAAAACAAACATGACAACAGCCCATAAAAATGAAATTTAACACAAATAATACTTATTAATTAATAAATTAGAATATTACACGTTATTTTTATACAGAAATGAATTTACATAAAATATTTTAAGAAAGAAATTAAGGAGAGAAAAATCCATCCTTGCTGCTTTGAAATTATTTGCAGCATATTGCCACATTTGTTATGGAATTCTCTCATATGGACCTGAAACCAAAGATCAAGGAGACGAAGTAATATTTTACTATCCACTTAGCTTTAAAAATTAATTTTGGTTGTGATGGAATAATTTTAAGAGAATTACGAAAGAAAAATAAACTAATTTGTTTATAATTTAAGTTTGGTTTATGCAGTTAAATATCAGATTTTGGATTAATTATGAAACTGATTTGTGTTCTTTCGTATTTTTTTTATTAAGTTTTTCCTCAAAATACATGACAATTTCTTTTGTCTACACTGCGTATAATGATTGTGTCCTTAATTAGATGGAGTTTAGTGACAGATATCTGTTATTTAATTTCTGAACATAATCATAATTTTTTTTTGTAATATTACAACATTTTCTTTAAAAGAAAAAGAAAAGTCTGAAGTGCGATATGACATAGGCATATGGAGTCATTATCACATCAATATGGGTTGGAGAAATTAATAAAAATCATTGATATAGAAACTATAATTATATTTGGATAAACTACACTCTAATTCTGTCAATTCTCAATAATTTAAGTTAGTAAAGATGCACTAATTGTTCAAATTTTTAAATGATAAATAATATTAAAATGAAAAAAGAAGAAGATTACCTTAGTAATGATTTTGAAATGAGATCAGTAATATTCTGTAATTCATATATTTGATTGTTCCCGAAGAAAAGTTATTTATGCAAATGAATTATACTATGGATAAATTTAATTATATATAATATATTATGTTACAGTTACCTTTTGTACTCTTCTCATTTTTTATTTTTTATTTTTTAATTTAGAGGTAGAGGTAATTTAAAATTAAAATAAAAATTTTAAAGGTAGAGAATATTATTATTGGTTTAAAATTTTGAATGGTTAAAAATTAAATATAATAATATAATATATTAATACAATATTGTAAAATATTTGTATGTGATTTTTAACTTCTTTAAATTTTAAATTAAGTATTACTCACTTTTAAAATTTGCATTCTAATTTTAAACCAATTGTAATCTTAAAAAAAAATTATATAAATGTAAATTTTAATAAAAAAATAATATAAAATTTATATGAAAATTAAATTTCATATCAATTTAAAGAAAAATATAATTGCTCAATTTATGAAATGAACTTAATAGAAAAAAAAATGAGTATCTAAGACCAAATTAAATATAAAAAACTAATTCTGACACTAACACGCGAGTACGATACTAGCTTGACACATGAACTTTTTTAAATAAAAAAATAATGAAATAATAATAATAATTCTTTTTTTAAAATAAAAAAAAACCACAAAATGACACATTACTGTCATTATCCACCGTCCGTTAATTATTTAAAGTCTGGATTTAAATCGCATTAGGAAGAATATCAAATTGAACAAATTTGACGAATATTATGACCAAATTAAAAAAGAAAAATATTAGGATAAATTTGTATTAAAGCTAATCTTCTCATTTTAAAACTATTAATATATTTACAATTTTTGGCTTTAATTTAAGGATTAAATATGTTTTTAGTCCATTAACTTTTAATAAAAAATGAAATTAGTGTTTCTTGTAAACCTTGAACCAATTTAGTCCATCGTTTTTGTAAAGGACATGATTTAGTCCTTTAACACAATTTTTCATTAAGTTTTTTTTTTCTTTTGACGTTTCAAACACACTTTAGTTTGTTTATTCCGTTTGACACATGTTTACTTCAGTATTAAGTGAGGAACGTGTTTAAAACGTCAAGTAAACTTAAAAAAATTTGATTTAAATTACTAAATTCATGCATTTCTAACTAAGATTGATGGACTAAATTGGTTAAAAATTTACAAGAGGGACTAATTACAGATTTCACTCAAAGTTAAAAGATAAAAAACATATTTAATCCTTAATCTTAGTTTAAGTATATCGACATTGTAGTTTTTGAATAACATAATTTAAATACGCTAAATCTGTTTATTTTTTAAACGTTTATATTGTAAATCGTCTTTATAACACTTATGAACACAATATTTATTATTTTTTATTAAAATATAAATTTTCTTATTTTTTACAAATAGAGATGTAATTATTTTTGTTTAAAATAATACTTAAAGGATAAAATTGAATAAAAATGTGTAACAACAAATTTATTTACATATAAGTATAGATAAATTTTCAAAAACAAATATATTATACTGATTGTTCATTTGAGACAAACTTGAAATAAAATATCTAATACTTCGTTGAAACTTGAAATAAAATATCTAATACTTCGTTGAAAAATATTTGTTTTTTATAAATACAAAAAAAAAAATTCAATATTAAAAACATATTAAAATAGAGGGGATATGTTGCTTAAATAAAAAGAAAAAAAATTAAGAGAAAGGGCGTATGTATAATTGCAATTAGTTTATCATGGTACTTACCGTAAATAAACATGAGGAAGCCTAACCAATTGGATTAAATATACGGTTCTTATTTTGATTATGTATTTATACACATAAATATAATTAGGGTCATTTTTTTTGTCTTTTGTGTCTATCTTATCCTGAAAATTATTCTTCTTTGAAAATTAGTACTAATTTAACTTTTTAAACATTAAACAAAACCAATAAAAAAGCTTCCAATAAAATCAAATATAAATGATTTGTTATTTGATTCGTTCTCACCAATACAAACTTTATTTTAAAGAAAATTACTTAAAAAATCAATTATATAAGCTAGTGATATATCATGCTATTTGTGTAATGTGTCAATGATATATACAATTTTGTTTTTGACTTTTTTTGGCATAAATTTCTTATAGGAAAAAAAAATATTTATTAAATATAATATGATAGTAACATCAATAACAACTTTATGATTATAATATTTTAATTAAAAAAATATATGGTAGTACATTTTATACCCATATTCATTGTTACACTAAGGGTTAAATATGTTTTTGGTCCTTTAAGTTTAAGTGAATTTTGGAATTAGTCCCTAATCAAAATGTTATACCAATTTAGTCCTTCATTTTTTAAAATGCGTGAATTTAGTCCTTTTAACCAAATTTTGTTAAGTTTATCTGACGTTTCAAACACATTTCATGATAGTATTTAAGTTAACATTGAAGCAAAAATGTGTCAAACAGTGTAAATAATTTAAATATTATCATGAAATGCGCTTGAAACGTTAGATAAACTTAACAAAATTTGGTTAAAAGAACTAAATGCATGTATTTTGAAAGATGAAGGACTAAATTGGTCAAAAATTTTGATGAGGGACTAATTCCAAAATTCGCTGAAACTTGAGGGACCAAAAACATATTTAACTCTTACACTAATGCAATAAAGGAATATGACTACTCTGACTTCCGATGTTAAACTAGGACTCATGAACTATAGTATATCTAGACATAGTAAATAAATACGGTCAGAAACTGTAACCTATAGTATATAATGAGCTACAATTTTTTGATGAACCACAATCATATATTATCTAAAAAGAAATGTTTTCATTTCAATAACTCTACATTGTATCAAACAATCTGAAAATTAAACACAAAGATTTAGCACCACAATATACATTTTGAACTAGAAACAAATAATATAAAAATCCAATTTTCATCATTATATTAATTTTGAAAAATTAACTAAAATAGGTAGAAATTATTTTTAAGTCAAATTTTGTGTTAATTGCTATTATTGTTTATTTGTTTGTAGAGTGTGTACATTACATATATTTGTCACATGTTTTGTTTTGACAAGATTTGATAGAGTAAAATAATTGTTGAAAATTGTTTTTCTCTTCTAGTGTACAGAAGGAAGATGGCAATTCATAACTTCCAAAAATTCATCATTTACTATCTATTTTCTATAATTTTAGTATTTTGTACCGTTTTTTTTTTCTACATTTTGTACATTTATTTTACTTACTTATACTCTTCAAAAATTTTAAATATTTTGTGATATTTTATAATATATTAATCAAAGATTTTTCATTCTTTTTCATTTGTCATACTTTTATGTATACAACATTTAAGGATTCACCATCCTTTAAAATTATCATGATACATATACATTAAAAAATAAATTAAATATATCATCATATCATTTAAATATATTAAAAATGGTGAAAGAGGAATGCAAAAAACATAAAAAAAAATGTGGTTATGTAACAAATGGTGAATGAAGGCAACAAACTAAGAAAGATAATGGAAAGGAAACGAAGGTGAATGAAGAACAAGAAAACCAAGTGAAAGTAAGGAGAAAACTAATGGAATACGAACCTCCAATGGAGCACGAGTAAAACAAACCTCCAATGAAGAACTTGCGAACACAATGAAGAAAATGAATTTAATGAATCTAAATGCACTAGTAGAAGAAAATAAGATAATTTCACAACATCAAGAGGAGACAACAATGTTATGCACAGGTTAAATAAAAAAAATGTTGAAATTAACATTATTCAGGAGTATAGGTTACGGTTCATTGTAAGATCGCAACCTATACTTCAGGTGTCTAAATATAAACAAGAATTCTTTAAGTAAATCGTAACGTATACTTATACACGAATGGTATAGACTACAATTTTATCTTAATTGTAACCTAAAAGTTATTCATAATTTTAAAAATATCACCAAGTTTTTATAAATTATATTTTATTTTTTTTAATCGTATAAATATTTATGCATTTTTAACAATAAAAAATTGATGCTAAGTGTTAAAAAACTTATCTATGTATTGATAATAAATGTCTATAGTATTCATTACTAGACAAATCTTATACCAATAATTAGTAACAAAGGTAAGTTTGCTAACAAATTACTCAACTATTTGTTTTAGCCTAGTGTAACATTACAATGGCTAGGTTTTTTAAAGCTTTAAAAAAGTACTTTTAAGATTGTGTGAAAAAAGTAACTCACATCTTAGAAATTCCATTTAAAGTAAAAGTGATTTTTCATTTTATTACAATTTCAAAAAGTTATTTTATTGAAAGAATAATTATCGTTTTTTTAAGCCATTAAAAATAAATTCTCAAACTATTCAACTGTCTCAAATTAAAAAACAAAATAGAAGTGATATCTGATTTTTTCATGAAACAAGGTTGCCCAAATATCATATTATCCTTAACAACAAATTAATAACATTTAAGAAATTGAGCCACTTTAATTTAAGAAAATTGAAGTGAGGCAGCATTCAACATATATAATAAATGAGTCGAAGTCCTAAACATTATCATTACCAGCTAACAAAAAATTACAATGATAAGAATGTTTCTGAAATGTTCTTAAGTTACAATATCACAAGATTAAAATAAATGTTAATCATTAGACTAAGAATTGGTGTGAACTTAGATATTTCAAGATATTGGATGCACAGTTTCAAAACAATTTTTTATCTTAAGAAAGATCGTAATACCTGGAGTTTGAAATTGATCTGTTATAGGAATAATAGTACTTAATAGAAAATACATGTACGAGTTCAAGTTTGAGCCACTAAAACGATTAAATCTTCACCTGCAACATCAATTACCAACAGCTACACAAAGTTGAACAAGATATGCAAGACATAAATGTTTAACATATATTGTAACAAAATAATGATTCAGTAACGTTTGATCGATTACCACCATTGTTGCCTATATATATATATTAGCTACTGTTACACTCTTGCACATATACCTACTTTGCAGCATACAAATGCAGGTTCAAAAAATCATTTGTAGAGAAATACAAGGTATGCACACATCACTCGAGTACGAGGTAGAAGTAGCAAAATCAACGAATGCAGAAATAAACTACATAGGTCCTCCACCTATGGCACTGCCACTTACACCATCCATAATGGCAAATCGCATGTCTTCAGATGGTTTCCAGTGCCGTTTTCTTTGGTTGATGAACCAATTGTTTATCTGCTTTTGATCAAGCCCTGTCATTTCTGATAGCTGCACTTTCTCCTCCTCCTAACAAACAAACAATTTGCTTCAACCCATTCATATCAAATTTCACAATGTTTATTCTATTCACATGGAAAACTAAACATGCTTCATAGTCGCCACAACACAACCTTCTATCAAATTGCTTGTTCATGTCAATGAAATACACAACAGAAAGATAGAAGAGATTGCGAGTTCATTTCTTCTTTATTAACCAATACTGACAACTAACATTATCGATCAAACAAAACAAAAAAGACAGTGTTTATATTAATTTGAATTACCGTAGGATAAGGCCACCTATAGTGAGTGGTCCACCAGTCCAAGAGTATCCTCCTTGCTTCCTTTGGAAGTTTACCCTTTTTCCTTTTCTTCAAAAATTCCTTTCTTAAGCTGCTAAGGTAACCACCATACTTACGAAGGAGCATTTCTTTAAGCTCTTGATCACCGGGACGAGTCCCAGAAGATTCGTGACCTTCCACTGCTTCCATCTTCTCCCAACTCAATTCATCTTCTGATGTCCCACCTGCCTCATCTGACAATGTTGCACAAAACATACAAAACAGACATCACATGTTATTCACAACTAATTTTACCACTTTTTTCAACACGGAAAATTGCTTGTTTTTTTTCATGATGGTCAAATAGCCATGGACAAGGAAGGAAGATCAATGAGGTTGAAAAGCCAAAGCATGAATTAAACTTGAAGATGATGTAAAAATTTGGCTACAATTATTAACATACACACCAATTATTACGAGCCAAAGTCACGGCCTTTCTTAACATTTTTGTTGCTGTTTTTTCATCTCTTCATGGTTTTGCATTAAAATGGTCCCCCACTTCAATATGTTTCTCATTTATAGAAATATCCAACACGACTCTTTCGCTTTCACGTACGAAAAGAAAAACAACGCCTACGGTCACTTTCATAAATACATACTACTTCTCTATATACAAACAAAAATGTAAAACTTCAACTCAGACTTTCAGGTAACTATCCCATAATATTGCAAAAACTTAACAGTCAAAACCTCTTTCCATTTTCGTAACTTGAATATGTAAGGACTCCAGGAGCCATAATATCGCAAATGAAAAGATTCATGCATCTTTGACATGCACAGGAAACTAAGATAGTAATGTTATCTCATCCTACAAATATTCATAGTGTGCTTTGTTCTAAAAAGGAAAAAGTAAATACATCTAATGCTACACACTTGAAAAACATTTAACACTTTCTTTATCTAATAACTTGGAGGGCCAACTCAGTATAAATAATTCGTATGACATTGCATAACTAAATTATTTAATTGTAGGAGGTAGCAAAAAGACGAGCAGTAATTGCTAAAAACTAGGAAAATGATATACTTAGACATTTAGAAGCTCCTGATATACTATAAAAAAAAAAATAGAGAAAGATTGTTACACCACCTTATTTATACATATAAAATCTGATAATACCTAATAGCAGCACCAATTAATGCAATTGACTAACACAAGTGTTAAGTGAAACCATATTAACAAAAGATAAAAGGAGAATGACACTAAAAAAATGGACTAATGTTAAAAGCTAAGAAGACATCAATGTACCCCACCATTTTTCTTTCCTGATAAAAGTTTAGGTGAATTTGTTCCCAAGATTGACCAAGACATGTTTGAAGACTCATAAACAGTTTTTACAGATATCCCATCAAAAGATTTTCTCATCCACAGAAGGATTTCAAAAAACATCCTTCAAGTACATGTGAAGGATCCTCACCAACTGAATCAGTTATTGTTGTCAATTTTCTTCCCAGTAATTCTTTATTGTGTCTATACAATCATTTTCTTTCCTATTTTTGCGACATTTTTGTTCTAACTGTCTCCTTTTTTCACAAGATATCACTGATCTATTTATCACTTTTTCTCTTTTCTTCCACTATCCCTTTTTACCTCCATTCAAAATTAGGGTGAACGTTAGTTATGTCCTCTTTTTAGTGTGCAGTTCCATGTAGGAGTGTGAACATATTTACTTGCTGTAGTTACTTGGTCATTTACACACCCCACACAGGACCAACTTAAAACAAAAAAAGTTAACAATGTCGCAAATCAACTACTACTTTTGGAGGGAGGATCCAATTTAACATGAGTGAGAGATTTGTGACGTCGGCGTCGTAGTAAATAATTTAAATTTAAATTCAAATTCCCTAAACAAGACAAAATCCCACTCCATCTCCAACGTACAAAAGAGGGCAATTTGTTCGTCTTCACCTAAAAACAAAACATGAATACAATACAATAATGATTATAAATGGAAAAATGTCCATAACCATATTCTTTTCACACAACACCATTTATACACGATGAGTCGATTGAAGATGGGAATAAAGAACAACGCTGGCATGGGTTGCTAAATCAAATGTTTACCTGAGCGGTTGTTATCCAGTGGCAATGCGAGTGTTCCCTTACAAAGATTGCTGAGTTGCGATTCGATACTACACAAGAACAAGGTCGCTTCGTCGAATGGCTTGGACAACTCCTGCTTGTATCTATGAAGAACTTCGCAGTATGATTCCTAACATGCGTTGCAGCAACAATTAAAGTCTTCTTCATCCCAGCACAATTAACTCAACAAAAACATATCTCAACCTAAAGGAATTAGCTCAAGAAGATGGAAAAGAAAAATATATACCATGAACTCGTCAAGCTCAGGATCATCTCCTATCTCACGAAGAGCATTCGTTGGGTGGCTTTCACGGGCTATTTCTTCAAGAAGTGAAGCGAGTTCTGGCGGTGCTCCAACCTTCCAACAGTTAAAAGTCACAACTACCATTTATTTCTTAATATTCACAGCAGAATTTCTGTAACTTTGGCTGTTAATATTAGGCATATACACAGAGAATAGCGCAGAAACAAAAAAAAAAAAAAGCAGAATTAATTGAAAAAAAAGGAAGGAAAAGATAATAACCTTTCGACATTCTATGTAAGCAGATACTAGATTTGGATAAAGAGGGTGAGTGGCGATCTGGGACTTGATGAACCGTTCCGACATATCAGAGGTTTCTGGGTGTTCCAGGTGAAGGAAGTTATTGGCCACAAGTCCTAGATTCAATTCAGATGCAGCGGAAACGTTGATGTTGACTTCTCTAACGACATCCTGGGTACAAGATAGGAGAGAGTTGAGCTTGTAAAAGTTTTCCATCGATATATCCCTAGCCACTCTCCACTGAAAACCACTCTTCTCAGTCACCAACTATATATATATATATACAAGCAGAGAATTTGCACAGAAGCAAAGTTTAAAAAGTAGAGGACATGGTGTGAGATCTAGCACGCAGTGGAAATCATGCAAGTTTGTTGAAAGTGAGGAGTTGTTGTGTTTTTGTGTTGTTTGAGGTTGTTTTTGTGTGTTGTTGATGGAGTGAGAGAGAAGGGTTGATGAAAAGGAATGATGGGGAAGAAAGGGAAGAAAGTGGAGGTGTTACGGCACCTGGAAAGAGACGAGACCTTGTTTTTCTTTTCCAATAAAAACCTGGGGAAAAGGAAGAAAGGAAAGTGGGAGTGCAGAGAGAGAGAGAGAGAGAAAGTGAAACAGTAGAAGGATTTGACAAGGTTAAGGTGTGTTTCTGCAAAGACATAGGCATAGACATGTAGGTGATGTATAGGCCGTATTTGTAGACGTCAGTCACTGATTTTCACCCCGACGTGACATTTCGCCACGTGCCTAATTTTAATTGGTGACTCTAATGTGTGGGCCCACCTACCTGCATGCAAGTTTGAAGGTAGCTTGGCTATTATCATCATCTGCTTCTGCTAATAATTCCAACCTCACACACACGCTTTCTTCTTTTTCTTCTTCTTAGTTCCACTTCTACTACTACTATCAGGAGTACTCCGTAACAATCATTTTCTTCACACGCACAAAAAAAAAAACCGTATTACATTTTTTTTTTCTAAGATCAACGGACATCACGTGACACCTCCAACTAATCTACGTATCATGCGTGGTGCATATATCTAATGAATATTTTGTAGGTTTCTTTTAACTGTAGAAATAATCTCTGATTCGGAATTTTAATACTTAATTTATTGTTTTCTCCAAAAAAGTGTCGTTTTCACCAATACACTGTGCCAGATAATTAAAATCATACCACTACAAGTTATTATCCGAATTTTGTTGACGATTAATTTAAGTGTTTTTAGTTCATTTGAACAAATTATTGAATTCTTTTTTTTTTTTTTGGTTTAACTTGCTATTTTCAATCTTCTACTTAGTAAGATATTTCTTTTATCTATTTTCTCATGGCAAAATAAATCAGTTATTCTCGTATGATCTTACTAGCCCTGAGTTACCTTTTCATCAACCATATCAGTTTTTTATAATTTATATGGAAGCGTTTAATTGAATAAAATCTAAAAATTGTGTAACTTGTAGTGTTGTTTCTTTATCTGTTTCTATTCACATGTTTATGCCTTTTTTTATTGTTTATTTTATATTAAACAGATTCTATCTTTTACTTGTTTTTATTTACTTTATTTATTTTCGTCTTACTTATTTTTTATTTTTATATGTTTATCAAATCAAATGCACTTATTTCTCTTCTCTTACGTCTTTATCTCTTCCTCGTTAAATCTTAAATCCTAAATTTTATTACATTATCACTTCTTATAAATCTTTCTGATCTATATTATTTGATGATTTTTATCTTTATCTCAAGTCTGTAGTCTGTTAGGTTTTTATACTTGAAAAATATATAAATGTAGTTATGTTTTTCAACAATATTAATGTTTTTTTGATGTTTGAAGGCAGTCCCATGTTTTATTATTTTATTCTCTTAACTTCTATAAAAAAATAAAAATTATTCTATATAATAACTTTGTCAACTTTATCGACAAAAATGTTTGTCAAAAAATTATTTTACTAAATAAAAACATTGTATAACTGTAAAAACAAATATTAAACGTGGCATTTGTGTTAGTGACATGCATGGCGCTAGAAATGAATGATAGTTAATTTTGTTTTTTAGAAATGTCAAAGATTAATGCTTTAGAAAAATATTGTCCTAAAAGTGTCTCCAATTGATAGATTTTAGAAAAAGGTTTAAATTTAAATATTAATTCTGATAGGACATGCATTTTAATAACAAAATACAATAATTTAATTCCAGGAATCTGTCAAGCTTTCAAGTTCCCCCAAAATTTTCCATACAAATTTTAAAATTAAACACATTTTTAACTTTATGTCAATTTACAAGTATGACTATGTGACCTATAACAACTCTGTTTGAAGTTTAGTGTGGTTTGAGGTTGCAATAATCATTATTGGGCTGCACAGTACGAACTTATAAATTTTATTGATTTTGTTTTCATTAAATAAGTATTTGTTCTTAATATTATAACTTTTATTATATTAGAATTAATTTATTTTTCTAAAATTTGAATTAATCTTCTATTTTTTTTTTAGAAATACATAAATTTAATTAAATTTATTTGATAATATGTCGACCAATATTTTTGTCAAAATAATTTAACAAGATTCGGATAAAATATTAAATTTACATATTTTAAAAAGAAAATAATAAATTGATTTAAAATTTTGAACAGCGGCTAATTTTAATTTTGTATTTTCTAATTATATTTAACTAGTTATTTTTTTATTGTGTTTTAAAATATATTAATGTAATGTTTTAACATGTATTAAAAATCTTTCTAATATAATAAAAGTAAAAGTAAGTATTGTATTTATTTCAAAAGCCCAGTAAGTAATAAAACAAAAAGATATTTAGTAAAAAGCCTATCCATATAATACATTCGTTCGTCAATGCATTAATAACTTGAAAATATTATATTAATATTATTTTATTATAAAAAAAGTCGAGTGACACTCGTTGATATTATTTTCAATTAATATCAATGTTGTTTAAAATAACAATGATTTGTTTGATGACGTTATTGATTTAGGATTTTTATTTTGTTTTATTGATATATGTTAAAACATTCTCCAACGTGATATTGACGAAAAGAATTATAACAATATGGTTAAGAATAATATTTATGTCATTGATAACATAAAACCACAATTAGTATAAATAAAAAAGTAAGCATAACAAATATTGAATAAATAGTTTATATAGTCTCTTTGACATTGGTAGAAAAAAATTATAACTAATGTTGAGCTAAAATTAGTAATGATTTGCACATTTTTTTCATCAATATAAATACAAAAAATTAGTGAATATCAACATAGTCTTCTCAAAGTTGGTTAGAAAAATTATAAATTAAAACTGATTGAGAAATAGAATATTGACTTATGTTGTGTATAAAACAACTTCAATTAATATTATTTGAATGTAAAATGTTAATCGTTTCCTAACAACACTCGAGAATGAATAATTAATGCGTATTGCTTATATTATTTTTATATTGAAAGATGAAATAATTAATTTTTTAATTAAAATAATATAAATACATGTTAATAAATTTCAAGTTAAGTTATTTTTTTGGTTTTTGTATTTTTCAGGTAGTGTTAATTTGGTTCTTAAGTTTTTTTGTCTTAATTTGGCCATTTTTTTAAATGATTTAATATGGTCATTACCGTTAGTTTAATCAGACGGTGTTATAATCAACCTCATGTGTCAATTTTAAGGTTATTTTGAATTTTTAAAAGTTTTCTAATTGTTTTTAATTTTTACGCATGTCACTTCACAGTTGTGTTACGTGTCAAAATGGTTCAATCTGACCCTTATATTTGTTTTTAGTTTCAATTTAGTTACAATTTTTGTAAAAATGAAACAATATTGTTCCTTCTTAAATTGAGACTCAAACTATTTTTTTATAAATCTTATGGTGATATTCTTACTAAAATTAACCTTTTTATTAAATATTTCTAAAAATATTTTTAAATTCCTAAACTTATGTTATTCGGTATCTTATTATAACGATCAGGAGGACTCTAGTTGAAAAGCAATTCCAACTTTTACCAAATTGTTAAAGAAAATAAATAATCTGTAACGGAATAACTTTATCTTAATCGATAATAAATGATTCTTATCTCCAACAAAAATACGTTCACTCTATTTTAAAAATAACATTCACAATCAAGGCAATATATTCTCAATTTTAGTCAAATTAAACACACTCTAACCAGAGTTATAAATTTAAGAATAAAATGATAATTTATGACTTTTTATAAATAAAATTGGAAATTAATTTGTTTAAAGTATAAATGACAAATAAACCCGTTCCCGTGTGTATTGTTCAAATTCGTTTCCGTTTTGACAGGAAATCTCTGCATTGATTGGGTATGATATGGGTACCGAGAATTTCCAATTTTATTCAATTGGGTAAAAGAAATAAAAAATAGAAAGTATATATATATATATATATATATATATATATATATATATATATATACTTTCTATTTTTTATTTCTTTTAATTATTTGGCTTATCATGAAACTCATTCGCATCTTCAATATATTTTTTATCTTATCATAACCTTTATGTAATTATGTTAAAGTGATGTATGTCAATTAAAAAAAATTTATGTCTAACATTTAAATATTTCTATTATTTTTTAATATTTTTATTTATTGTTTATTTTCCTTTCATATGAGAATATTTAATACACTCAATTTAAGTGTTTAATGGCGTAAACCTTTCATTAACTAGGTAATATAAAAAAAATATTTACTTATTATTATTAATTTTTGTTTTATTTGAATAATTTTTTTGTTTCGCTAAAACAATTTTTGTTATTTCTCAACCATTGAGTATATATGTTGATATTTGAAAAGTTTTCTTAGATCTCTAAGATATTTTTCATCTTATCATACCCTTAATTATACATTTGTTTTCCTTTTCTGCGAGTCATTTCAATGGTCTCCAAATTGTTTATAAGACACATATTTGTTAATTTGTTAATTTTTTTAATTTTGTTATTTATTTTCATCATGTAAAATACTATTTCGATAAATTTTATCTAATTATTTTTTATTTTCTAACTCATTACAATAATACTTTAATTTTTTAACTATAATTGTATAAATAATTTTTATTTACTACAATATAAAAATTTAATATAATTGCCATGAATATTTTTTTTATCACCATTCAACATATATTGGAGTTCAAAAGATACAAGATCTATCTTAAAAATTTATTATTATATTTATTATTTGTTTTTTGCGTCATTTTGATCTAGTGATGTATTATAACTTTTATTATTGTATAAAAAAATATTCATTATAATTTAAAAAATTGAAGTGAACAAACATTTAAAATATATTTTAATTTGAAGATTTTTTTTCTTTTATATTTTCTTAAAAATATTTTTAATTTTATCAACTAGGTTTCACTAATATTTGCAAATTTAAAAAATATTTTGGTTCTCATTAAATTTTATTTTGTATTCTAATCTAAAATGTAAACAATTATAATTTATTTCAAAGTATTTGATATCGAAGAAACAACCATCCTCATAATATTGAATATTTGATAATTTTATGTTTCCTAAAATTAACATTTTTTATTATTTTAAAAAAATTAATTAAAATTAATATCAAGTAGTAAGAAAATGGGTATGAGTAGGGATGACAAAAATATCCGCGCCCACGGATATGCGCGGATAAAATCCGCGGCGGATAGCGGGTATTTATTATCTGGATAGCGGGTATTTTAATATCCATTTATAAACGGGTCAGATACATGTATCATACTATCCGTACCTGCGGGTACCCGTTACCCGCAAAATAAAAATAAAAATAAAATTTAATTTATATTTTATTAAGTTAAATTTAATTAAAATTAAAATTAACAGTATATTTTATTATGTCAAATTTAGTTATAATTAAAAATTAATTTAATTTATATTTTTTTATAATTTTATATTAAAAAATTTATAAAATATATTTTTTTAAAATATTTGCGGGTATCGGGTATCCACGGGTACCCGTGGGTTTTAAAAATAGCTGCGGGTATTTTTTAAGCGGATACCCAACGGGTAAACGGACGGGTAACCTGCAGATTTTTTTTAGGCAGGTCGGGTTGCGGGTAGGCACTATCCGTGCCCGACCCGACCCATTGTCATCCCTTGGCATGAGTATGGGTACGAGATTATACCCGTTACCCGATGGGGATGAGACAAAAGTTTGATACCCGTTGGGTTTGGGTATGGGGATGAGGATGAATTTTTTTTTACAGGGATGGGCAGTGACGAATCTTGACTAAGATTTCTGGGGGAGCCAAAATAATATACTTCAAATCTATATATTTAACATTTTTGTCGCTCATTCACTTAAAATTAATACATAATTTAATATAGTTATAACTATAACAAAAAATACACATATATAAATGATTGTGATTTATTTTTTCATATTCTTTTAACTTATCAAATAATTGAATCATAACTAAATTTTTCAATTATTTTTTTGTTCAATGTAAATAATCATATTATATGTAAAATATTCATTTTCCATTTTACTAATGTGCACATATCAATTCAAAAGTCATCAAAAACTTCCATTTCATCATTGTTATGTTTATGCGATAGCAACCTTATTATCTTGTTCTCATCTTCCCTTCTTTTTTATCAATTTAAAAAATGAATTTTTTTTATCAATATATCTATCTATAAAACAAGTTTAAGACCAATTTTTTTTTATAATATAATAAAAAATTGAGAGACATAATTACTAAAAAAAAGTATGATGATCGAGTTACAATTAAAAATCCTCTATAAAAAATCACATAATACATTACTTGCTCTTCTATATTCATAAAAAATGGATATACAAAAGGGTAAT
>Ga0214542_1004356_pt1 | contig 28172 bp, 14 predicted proteins | sample CNSS1metaG_FD_160096 | JGI IMG/M metagenome (GOLD analysis project Ga0214542, IMG submission 160096) | Root nodule microbial communities from cowpea collected in UCLA plant growth center, Los Angeles, California, USA - CNSS1 | ecosystem: Host-associated > Plants > Roots > Nodule | place: USA...
GCTTCCTTCCTCTGCAGACAAGCATTTCATTGTTATCTTATCTTGTTTCTTGTCATAAGTTTGTCATGGTTGCAAAGATATATTATTGTTCTTTTATTCCCACTTTTCCTTTCTACTCCCTCTATACACTGCAACTTCATCCTTTCTTTTTCAACTTCTATATATCTTGGAAATGAAAAAGAAAAACAAATGAAGCTGAAGTAAAATTGTGATTAGAATGATTTTTTTCTTTTCTGATCGTTTTATTATATAATTTCTATAATGTTTTTACTTACAAATTATGCACAAGTAAAAATTAAATGTGATTATTTATATTTTTTAAAAGTTACAGAGAAGCCATTAACAAAATTTAATATTTCTATCAATTCGATGTGCGTCATGGAGTAAGTGAGACAAACTTGTTTAAAATTATATTTACTTGATAAAATGACATTAATCAAAATTTAAGTGAAGTTATCCTTTTCACTTCTGGTTAAATTATTATTATTATTTTTAAAATGAATTTTGAAATCAAACTGAAATTGCGTTTTTGTGATATTTGTGTAAAGAGAGCACAAAATATCCTGAACGAAACCTGCTATTTTTTGTCTAGTCTAAAGCATCTCTCCACCACGAGTTAACCGACGAACTATTCAGAAGCGTGTTCTATGTAGAAAAATAGTACCAATTTTGAATATAGCTCATATATTAGAAACGGAGTTAAATTAACTTGACTTTATAAAATTGGTAAATTGGTTTCTTTCGTTTACTTTTTAATCATATTTGGCTTCCACCGCTGACAAATAACATTACTTTTTTTTTTTAATTATAAAACATTTTATTTTAAAGTTTTGCATTTGGATATAAAATTTAGTTCACATAACTGTTGGTTTCAAGTTAATTCTATCAAAATTAATTATGCTTAATTTTAAATCCGTCGGACCCTATAATATTATTTAAAATGAATTTATGCATTTTAATTTAGGAAAATATAACTAAGAGATCCATGGAAAAGTTAAGCTTATAATAATTGTTTATTTAAGAGAGCATTTTCATTCATCATATACTTTTATTCCCTGACAAACATTCATTAAAAGAATTGACAGAAGTTATTTTGATATGGATTTGTGGATCCTATGAGCATGTTCCATTGAAGAGTTTGGATAGCGAATAGTGAAGAAAAAGTTTGGAACCGTTGCTTTCCTGGAAGAAAGACAACCGAAGAGAAAAGTCACAAAAACTAATATAGTTTTCACTTTATCGTTTACTAGATCCTATTAGAAGCGATGCAAAAAAAAAAAAGTTGTTTATGATTGCAAGCATAAGCATTGGGCTTTGCTTATTATAATAAACCTGTGAATCTTCCAGGCAAGATCTGCTGTCTAAGAATGCTTCTCCTTTCTTACAAGTTACAACAATTTTCCTTGTGGCCGACACTCTCAAGAAAAAATGAACTTGTTTATTTTCTCCTTTTATTACAAATTTTGATATTTTTCTTTTCATTAAAGGGTGCATGTTGCAACCAAGAAGACGTTAACTGAGAACCCTCATTTTCTTCGCTATAAATAATTGAGGGACACACTGAAAGGTTCATTTATAACACCGAAGAGACAAGCCCATGGTACTACCAAAGTGGCAGGGCTGTTTTCTAGATTTTTAGGATATTCGAAAATTAAATTTTAACAATTTTCTTTTTCAACTTGAATAGACATCTTTTAAACTATTTTAAAATATAAAAAAATTAAAAAAATTAAAAAAATTATCAAAATTTAGTTATTAAAAAATTACCACTTTTAAATGATATCTTTTTCCGGTATGCATTCCCGACATCAACAGGAATATTATGAGTATTATTCATCGTCTTAATCCTTGTTTTGTGTCAATGACTAGAACTTTTAGATAGGAACATGTATAATTTCACTTCAATTTCTAATCTTTTCAATACTGTCCATTTTATATATTTCGTATCTAACTAAACAATTCTTATTTATTCTGCACGTTTTTTTTTTCTTTCCACATTTTTTTTCCAAGGATGTAAGTAAGAATCTTTAAAGGTTACGGATCATATCCCACTTAGAAATTCTCTTCTCTTATTTCCAACTTTCCAATCTGTTGCCATAATTTCACTTCTTTTATAAGGCCTTCGAATACTTCCTTTCACGTCTTACAATTTTTTCTGCTCATTTTTCATCTCTTTGTAGTGATTTCAGAGAAAGTTGATAGAAGGTGGTGATTTGGTTTAATAGAAAGACACTGGATTTAAGTAGAAAGTTTACTATTAATAGGGATTGATTTGATTGAATTAATAGTAGGTTGTTTTTAGTATAATGTAAACATTATCATTATGTGTATTTTTTAAAAATATAAATATTTTGTTTTAAAAAATAGTTGAGAAATAAATTATTTCTTTCAAATATTCTTTTTAAATATTCTTTTTAAATATTGTTTATTAATTTTTAGTAATAGTTATAAAAAATAAAAATATTATATATGTGAGTAAATTAGCAATCTATGAAACAACTCTTGCAAATCCATCCTTTTCTCTTCTCACATTTCATTTTCTCTTTCAAAACTTTCCTTCCATATCATTACAGATTATCTCAAATTACTTGAAACCAAATACAAACAACATCTTAAATTAACCCTCTTAAACTTTCACAAATAATAAACTATATCTACCAAATAAAGTATTAGTGTAAAAATATTTTGATTCATCTAATATTGATTTAACAATTTATAAGGTATCTTTAACAATTCAATCCAACTTAAGTTAAGATTAATTTGTGATTTTTAATATTTGTCTCAATAACTTTTTTTTAAGGTCAATTGTCTATCACTATTTATACATGATTTTTTTTTGTCTATTACTCATAAAAAAAATCGTCAATATACAAGCATTTGATCATTATTAGAACTTTTAAGTGAAGAATATCACTATTAAAAAATATGGAATTGAAAATATTAGAACTTTTCAACTCTTTTGAAAATATAAGGAATTGAAAAGTATCGGGAATCATTATAAATTTTGCTATAAACAATATTGTTTAGTTAGAACAACACATGCAAGGAATTGAAAAGTATCGGAAATATGCTCAAATAAAACAACACATGCATCAAAATATAAAATGAAAAAAAAAAAATTGAATCTAAGAAATGACTCAACCCAGAATGCGGACCAGAATCAGTTGGGCTAAAAAGATGGAGTATGAACTTGGCCCATTTAAAGAAAGGCCCAGTAAGGGCCCAAAACAATTGGAATGTGATTTTTGTCTTGGTACACGATTTCAATTCAGTTACGAACCTGTGAGAGTTTTGTGATGGCTTCCGCTATGGTGAATCGAGGTGGTTGTCGGATCATGAAATCAGTGTCTGCAGTTCTTGGTACGAGGTTTTACGCCAAGATTGCAACTGGGACTGACATAGTCTCTGCCGCATCCAATGTTTCTCTCCAGAAAGCTCGTACCTGGGACGAGGGTCTTGCTTCCAAATTCTCCACCACTCCTCTCAAAGACATCTTCAAGGTCCCACTCTTTCTTTGGTTTTTTTTATGCCGTTCCATTTTTCAAACCCCTTTTTCACTATATTGCTAAGTCTTTTTTTTTTTTCTTTTAATTTCCAGGACAAGAAAGTTGTTATATTTGGGCTCCCAGTAAGTTAACTTTCAATTTTTCTGAATAATTGATGTGTCTCTGGATGCCACTTTGGTGTTTGTTTGTTTTGTTTTTGCAAGATTTGGTGCTGTTTTACGTGGATGAATGACTGCTTCCTTTGTTTCTAGGAAATGGAATTGTTTGAAAGAAATGTGATTATTTTAAGAGTGATAATTTTTATGCTTTGGTTATCTCTCAGGGTGCATACACAGGAGTTTGTTCAAACAAACATGTTCCTTCTTACAAAGAGAATATTGACAAGTTTAAGGCTAAAGGGATAGATTCTGTTATTTGTGTGGCTATTAATGATCCGTATACGATGAATGCGTGGGCTGAGAAGCTTCAAGCCAATGAGGCTGTAAGTTATCCTTGCCTACTTCCCTAGTCTCACTATTAAAAAAAAAAGGTTTCATATGTTCTGAGGTTATACTTTTCTCATTTGCATTTCCCTGGTAAAACACTTGGTATCTCTGTCTAATTTTTGCTGCTAAGTTTTGAGTGACAATTGAAGGATCGTTCAATCTGTAGACATGTTTGTAATTAAGCGTGGGATGTCCTTGTGTTGTACATTGTCATTTTGTTAGAACTGGTCACGAGTTGAAGATAATGTATCAGCAGTGACTTGGTTAAATGAAATATGTGAAAGTTGTAGTAAACATAATCTGTTCAATTAATATGGAAATTTCTATGTTGACTATCATGCATTCATTGACCTCAATGAATTATAATTTTTTTCTATTTGGTGTCTTTTGGTTTTCCCATCTCCTTTATTCTGGGAAGGGATTATTGAGAAAACACTCTCTTATGGGTTAAAATTTATTGGAAGGAGAGACAGGTGTTAATTAAATTGTAAGACTCATCAAATTGTGATTTTTAATAAATTTCAATTAATTATAGAGAATGTGTTTAAAAGAGGGTGTGTTCCTAACATTTCTCTTTCGGAAATGGGTTATGTGCATTTTCTTTTCTAATGTTATGCACAATTTATCTCCAGATTGAGTTTTATGGGGACTTTGACGGGAGCTTTCACAAGAGTTTGGAGTTGGTTACTGATCTCTCGGGTGCATTACTTGGAACACGATCTGAAAGGTATGTTATATACCATCCTCGTAGTTGCACTTGTTCACTTGAACAACTGTTTGATTTTGATCCTGAAAAAACTTGCTTTCTTCCTATATTTTAGAACTATCACACGCCTAAATTTTGAGGTCATAAGTTCTCTGTTTTAAAAAAAAAGGATACAAAGTACTGATGAAACTACCAAGTAATGACAACATAATAATGTAAATATATTAACAATGTCAAACCATTTTCATAATCCTGCATGCATCATTTTAAAGAGGAAACACTATAAATGCACTTTGCCTGTTGGAATTTTCAAAATAATAATAAAAGAAATTCTGATTCACGTTGATTTGCTATCACTTACTGTTTATTGGCCAAATATGGGGTTTGGGGGAAACCATACCTGAAGCCAGACCAATTGGTTGGGTAGCTAGTCCTTAGAACATTGCTTTCTACACAAGACATGCATATTCCTTTTTGAGTTAAAGATTAGATTTCAATTCTAAAAGAGTAGTTGTTTCCTTGTAGATGGTCAGCATATGTGGTAGATGGAAAGGTTAAGGCTCTTAATGTTGAAGAAGCTCCATCTGATGTTAAGGTTTCTGGTGCAGACACCATTTTGGGACAGATTTAAAGTTCCTGTTTGGTTTGTTTATATGTAGTAAGTCTTCAATAAAATGTACCTAATACTTCCTGCTGATACAAGCTTGTCAGTTTGGACTTTTTTCTGTGGTCACTACTCCCTTCTTCCCTGCATGCATGGTTATTCGGTTGAGTAACTTTTCGGCATGCATAACATATCAGCTGTAACTTTGGTATTTTATCATTTCTTTATTTATTTATAGTCTTACTTGTTTTTCTGTTGAAGTCTCCCTTGAGTTTAGTAACATCTTCATTGCAACTTGAGTTCCTAAGTTATTTTAGTGAGTCCTATTTTATTTCTCTATTCACAAAATCTTTATTTTGATTTGGAAAACTGTATTTTTAATAGTTAGGTAACTTTGATTGTAGTTTGTCGTATAAGAACTCTATAAAAACTCATTTTCTTCAATAGTATTTTGGAGTTGCTTGACTATACAAATCAACATGATACATTGAAGTTGCGACTAGTGAAAGGCTTCCATTAGGTTTTTACACTGTAACACCTTTTAGCCGTATTAGCTTAACGTGTCTGATACATTAAGGAATTATGACACCGAATCCTTTTGTTATATATCAATTCATGTTTACATAATAATTTGGAGAAGGAAGGTTGGTTTGTAGAGTTTAGAAGGGAGGGTGAAAGGTTGTAGGTTCAATTTCTCTTATTATTAAAAACTAACATCTAAGATTTGTCGATAAAAAAAAAAAATATTATGTTTGCATGATTTGATTTTTGGTCATGGGCGTGAGTGGTGATTTTGGGATAGGTAAACCCTGCATTTTTAAGTTCATGTCTGTTAACCTTCCACAGAGCTATGGATCAAGGACAAGTTTAAGTCTTGAAAATCCTTCAATTTTTTGGATGTATTATTTTTTATAACCACATTTATCTTCTTCTTTTTTATACTTTTTTTCTTAAGGTTTTCATGCTATAGGTATAGCTAGTTTAGATTAACAAGAAAATAAAATATGAATTTGAAGATAAAAATAATTAATTTATGGCCCATCGTTTGAAATCATAAGGCTTTTCTCACTTTAAACACTCTTGCCAATTTGATATTCCAATTATGGAATATTCTTTCATCTTGATTGCCTATTCAACCAATTATATCCTTAATTAACTTTCAATGATGCTTAAAATATTCAGAACAGGATTAAGCATAGTAGATATGGGTATTAGATATTTGCGTGTAAATAAATATCAATACTTATTCCTGAAGAGGCTAAATATACATTGTATTCAATTACAATTTTCAAAATATTGAAATTTCAAACATAAAAATGGTTAAGAGATTCCATGTCATATTTAAAACAAATTTGAAAGTTTAAAAATCAAAATTTCAAATGTGTATGGTAGAAATTATGTCTGACTAATTCATAACCAAGTATTTTATTTTAAAGTTAAATCTTCACAAAATATTGGTATATTAAATTATAGTATATACTCGTAGTAAATAATTTATAGATTCATTACTTTTGGTGAATTTGAATTGTGTTCTTAAGTTTAAATTTGTTCTATGTTTTTTTCATTAGGGAAGGACTAGTTGAGTGCTAAAGTGGAGAAGTAGTTCTTAATCACAGAATGAATTTTACTGCTACTTCTGTTGTACTTTTGTTGTTTTAGAAAGTGAGAGTTCCAAATGAATTTTTAAAATGCTGTGAAATTCGTGTTTCCTTGACATTGTTATTCAGTCTGCTAACGTAACAACATCTGTCAGTAATGTTAGCTGAGAAACATTAATCTTCTCAACTCGAGCAATTCTCTGGCAAGTAAAGGGCTAGAGACTGAAAAGTTAAGGGCTAGATTAGGAACCAAAATTCTTTTTTTTTTTCGTAATTTATTCAAGTGGCGGAATTACTGAGCGAAGAAGCAACAGAATAATGCAGAAGAAAGAGAGGACCCAAAAAAGTAGAATTGAAGGACAAGACAAGAATGATAGGTTATGCTGTTATGTAAAGGCAGAAAACGAATGCATGTGTTGTTTTGTTTTGTTCCATTGGCCTTTCCAACGAAACGAAAGGAATCCCAACAAGGAAGCCATGACAGGCACATTGGTGAAGCGAGTGATGAAATCATTGTGTGCAGCTCATGGGATGAGGTCTTCTTCCTCTTTGGCAAAGGTTAAAGTTGGAACAGATATACTCTGCATTGCACCCAATGTCTCTCTTCAAAGAGCTCGCACATGGGACCAAAGTGTCGCTTCTAACTTCTTAACCACTCCTCTCGTGGACATCTTCAAGGTCCCCACCACCTTCTGTTCCATTCTCACTCTCAAACCCATCCTTTTTATCTTTTCTCTCAGTTACTGTTACTGATGTATCTTCCCACCTTGCTTCAGGACAAGAAAGTCGTCATATTTGGAATCCCGGTGAGTTATATTATATATTAGAATTTTGTATACGTGATTTTCAAGAGTTAGAAGTAAATTAATGGACCTTGCTTTCATTGTATTTTCCAAAATATTTGTTGTGATGTTTTGACTATTTATCAGGGTGCATTCACAGGAGTCTGTTCAGAAAAACATGTTCCAACTTACATGGATAATGCTGACAAGTTTAAGGCTAAGAGGGTCGATTTTGTTATCTGTGTTGCAATCAACGATCCGTATACTATGAATGAGTGGGCAGAGAAGCTTCAAGGCAAAGACACTGTAAGTTATCCCTGTCTTCTTGCCTTACTTAGTTTCTTCTTCCATTCTCTTTATTCATAAAGTTGGTATATAAAAATTCAGAAATATAACTAGTATTTTCTTTTATATTAAAATGAGAGGTGAAAAATAACTTTTTTCTTACAAATTGTTACTAGATGAAACAAGTTAGTAGTTTCCTTAGCATTTGAATTTGCAAACTGTTACATTTGCAAACTAGATGAAACAAGTTAGTATTTACAATTTTACATTTACCAAGGTTGCATTCTTTTACTTCTGGGTACTTGCTACGAATGTTGCCCTTTCATTTTCTTTTTAAATTGGACTTCCAGATTGAGTTTTATGGGGACTTTGATGGGAGCTTTCATAGAAGTTTGAAATTAGTCACTGATCTCTCTAATGTTTTGCTTGGAACTCGTTCTGAAAGGTATATAATATCTACCCTCCATGAATTAAGATTTGACACATAGTTTTGTTTTGTTCTGAAAGGTATATATCATAGAAGTTGTAATCCATATAGAAGTGCTTTTTTATGTAAGATGCATCTATTACTATTCTTTTCTATCTTTAACTTCATTCAGATATTAAAAGAGTATTGCTTGGTTGTAGATGGTCAGCATATGTAGTAGATGGAGTGATTAAGGCTTTAAATGTTGAAGAAGATCCATCTGTTGTTACAGTTTCTGCTGCACAGACCATTTTGGAACAGATTTGAGGTTTCTGCTGGTTTGTTTCTATGCATAAAGTTGATCTTACAGTGTGAGGTTGGTTTATAGTCAGTAAAATTGAAATTAAATCTTTGAACATGGTTGAGGTGTATGATGTTGGTTTATTTATTTTTTATTTTAAACTTCAAAAGAAATAGATGAATTTTCTTCTTGCAGTGATAAATCTTCTGCTCTTTGTTTTCTTCTAAAACTTTAGTCAAACTAAACTAAAATTGGCTTAGCAATTATTAACCTAGAAATGTAGGTATCACGAAAATTAAAAACGAAGGAAAATTGGGCTACAAGTTATGCAGATATTTTGTGGTGTGACTTGACTTTCAACTTGTTTGAAACATCGTTATTACACTGTACCAATTGTAAAATTCACGTCAATAGTTTTCTTTCATTTATGACATAAGCTACTTGACTAAAAACGGAGGGAGAGAGAGTGATAAAGTCATGTTAAATACGCTTTATAATCTTCTAATATAAACCTGATATGGTGTTTTCTTTTCAGGTTTAACGTGATATTCATACAAGTCTATCCTAACTAACTTATTTCTCTCATTTAAATAAATATTTCGAATTAATGTTTCAAGTATGTTAATTGATTATCAACAAGCCCTGTGGTTGATTTAACGCAATTGTCTTATTTGATTAGATAATATCATAATTATTTAAAAAGTGGGACTGTATAAATAGACCGATAAATTTACGAATTAATTATCTTATCACGCTAAATAAGGATAAAACTGCAAATAATTTTAATTTTAGAGAGTTAAGACTATTTCTAAGCAGAAGCACAATTATTAATTAGTATGACGACGTAATTTTATATACAAAATGATATTTTATTAAAACATCATTTATAAATAAATCGACTTTTTAAACTTAATAAATTTTCTAAAAGTATGTTTAGTAGTGGACATTTAAGAAAGACTTTAAACATAAAATTTATTATTTATAAGATTTTGTATTAGAGAAAGATAAGATATTCATCATGAAGAATAAGTCTTTCTACAAGAATTATCAAGACCTTTAAAATATAAAAAAAACACACACACACACACACACATATATATATATATATATATATATATATATATTAAATTCTTTTTTACAATAAAAGAAATTAGTTGAGCCTATTACAAATTACTTAATATCTTAAAGTGAGATATAACATTAGAACCAAAATATCTACTTAAATAAAAGGACCTTTCAAAAATCCCTACTTAGTTCTTTTTGTTAATTTAGACTCAATTTAATGTGAGCAATGCAGACGATGCTAGTCTTTACCTAAAAAGATAAACAAATATACGTATTCGAGAAAGGAAAATGAAAGAAATTAATAAAATTTAGTAATTTTAAATGTTGACATTAAAATAAATTTTAATTACAGCAAATAAGCTAAGTATTTCATGCTTAATATATGTCTTTTCATGTTTAATGTTAAAATAAATATCAAACTAAAGTTATTTCGTGTTATATTGTATAAGGTAACCATAAACTTTCTTGGATTATCCGATCGGTACCATCTATATTCATCAACCGTTTTCGTATAATCAAACTGATAACATCCACATAGAACAAATAGTTAGTGATAATGATGACAAATTGTATTATATTCAATTATGCATTGAATGACCTTAATTACAATATTTAATTGAGTAATTGATGCCATTTGCCACCACAACTACCTCCTTTTGTTTTCTTTAGGCATTGGTCAAGTAGTTGAAAAGTTGGACAAAAGTTTTTGAAAAGAGAAACACTTGGTTAAAATGTAATTGATAAAGCATCTGTTAAGCTTATAAACTATTATAATTTTTTGTTACAAAATCAAGTATTATGTTAAATGATTGAAATGAAAAAGGTAATGTTAATGAATAGTTTGAATATTTGATTAACTAACTTAATGTAAAACATAAAAAAAAATGCAGTAATATATTAGCTCAGATACAATTTCAAACACAAGTTAAATCGGACTAGAATACCAGAATCGGTTTCTTAAGAAAATATATTACAAGCTATAACTTCTATTACGAAATATAGGAGTTAAAAATTCTTAGTGGATATAATGATCATGTCCAATACTCTCTTAGCGCACATTTTATACCATAAGAAACAAAATGGTGACATGTTTTCTTAAATTGCTAATATCATAATGATTTATAATTTATGTTAATCCTGTTTTAGTTTAACTGCATGTGCAACATCTGTAATTTTTACTTAGCAAGTAGCCTCAAACATAACCAAATTTGCAAATTTAGAGGCTCTGAAATAATTAGATTAATGCTAATAAAGTATTGGCATGTAAAAGGGGTAGTAGACATAGATAAGACTCCATGAAACATCTATTGAGATAGATGCAGCATTAAATAAAAGCAGTAGCTCTATAATTGATGGCACATATTTCTAATTCCTACAAGTAATTGACATTGATAACGATGCAGGACGCATACCAACGGGTACATTGGTTATCAGAGGCGTCTCTTGCACTTCTTAGACAATTGACTCAGGATAGTGACTAAACCTGGTCATCTAAGTCTCCATAGCTTATCATTTCCACCCTGAATAGTGAAACACATTGAAGGCGTTAGTCAATACTCAACTTTCAACCATTCAGAAACACACTACACAGACATCCACCGTTCCAAAATCCAATTTGGCACACTTCCTTTTAGAACAACAATAGTTATACCAACAGGGGTGCAAATGCAATTTTTGTTTCATTAAGATAGACTAATTTATGACTGCTACATAAATTCAACTTTAAACTTGTGCTGTAGTTTATTGGATACCAAGGTTTCATCGAACTTTGATAACCAGATAACTTTTGTAACAAACAAATTTTTAAGGTAGAAACTAAGATGTTTGATAGATTAGAAGTAACCTGGACCAAAAGATTGAACGCCAGTGACAAATGGGACATCTGAACTAACATCGTGAACTGCACCTTCACTCTCTTTACTTGGAGAACCCCCAATGCCATTCTCTCCAACATACTTCTTCCCTTCCTTTGGGAAGTCTGAAGTTCCCTCACTATGGATTGGAATGATAGGAAAATTGGACCGTTTTGAAAGATCAAGGCGTTCAATCATCCGTGCAACTCCAGCAATGCCTGCATTCATCTCACGCTGAACACCTTTACTCAGCTCTTTTACTGAGACATTATGGGCAAGTAACTTCTCTTTGAGGCCCCGTGTACCTTTTGAAATTGATTCCTTATATCTGTTGCAATATTTTAGAGATGTTATTAGCACTAACAATATTTCAGATAATAATTGGATTGGAGCATACACCGGTCAAAGTGCTAAGGTGTTTACCTGGTTGAAGCAGCAGAAAATTTGGATTTGAAGGATTCTGGGAAGGAAAACATCTCATAAGTGTTTGGTCGGTTTGCACTTTCGGATGTAGTGTTTGATACCGGAGGTTGACTGTTAAATGTAGATGTTACTCCAGAGGCAGGACCCGAAGATGGTGAAATTGTTTGCACCCCAGATACATGTATGGAAGAGTTAATATCAAGAACATCTGATGGACCAGCACCAGGTGATCTATTCCTTTCCTGTCTCTGAACAAGACGAGATCTATTTGCAGCAGCAACTAGGCGCCTCATAATCTGGTCATCAGAATCAGAGTCGTCTGAGAAAAAGTCATCCTCCTGCAACAGAATAACTTGAAACTGATCATTGAATGAAACTATGCTACATGTACCAAGGAAAGAAATGTCAATAGATATTAACACAACAAAACTGATCCCTAAAGATCAACACTTGGATATCTTACATAGGCATACTGTTCAAGGCGGGTACGAAAAGTAGTCATCTTTCTTGATCTCAAGCGTTTTTCAACTTCAACTGCAGCTAGAAGCTCTTGGCTGCAGAAGCAAAAGCAGTAAAGAAAAACTGCCAAGCATACCCAAAAAAGGCTAGGAACAAGTACTTAAAAAGGAGTAGAAAAAGTGACAGACTATTTTTAGGTGGGGAAGGGGTTTAGCAGGTGAGCATATATATACCTGGCAGGGTCTTTCAAAGCAAGGGATTGCCAACAAATTGGGCACTCTTGGCTTCTTTGTGACCTAAAGAAGAAAAGAGTTGTGTAAGATGCAGGCCTCACAATTCAAACTATTGTTCCACATTTGCAGAAGAAGGAAAAAGGTACCATTCCTTCTCACATTAGACAAAACCCAATCTATATTCATCAAGCACTTAGACAACTTACCACTCAAGAATGCAATGCAGATGATATTCATGTTTGCAATTAGTAACCTGGAATTCAAAACGAGACAAATTTATACTCTGTTAGAAATTTAATATCAGCAAATTGTAGATTATAAAATTTCCTTTTGATTATCTACAGGTCGCAACTCATTCGCACACAAAACATGAAACACATCAAAATAGTTAGATATCACGTTATTGAAAATATGTGGTAACACTCACTTAACAGGAATCAAAATTTAGACCTCAAACACACTTTGACGTTTAGAAGCTAAAAAATTAACCCTCGTCCACACATAAAAAATTATCAACTGGTGCAATAATAAGAACAGCACAGCCTTCTTCGGATATGCACATGACTGCAAGGCAAACTTATCCGTCAGTGCTGACAGTAGCTGACAGCAGCAGATCCACACACGCATCTCAGATTAAAGCAAAATAAAACACTGTAAAGTTCTAAGCAAATTCAATCGCAACTGCAAAACCCCAAAACATATTAAAAAACAGAATAAGTTGAAGACATATCAAATTTCCAAAAAGCACATAAATTTCTCAAATTTTGTCTAAAACATTATCAAAACTCAACGTGAATGAACCAACAAGTTCATGGAGTGCGATCAGTGGTTCAAGTTAGTAACTTTTTCACAATCCCAAATGCAGAAAACAGAAAACAGTGATGGGTCACAACATACAGTGGATGGTTCGTGAATGGTGAAGGACTCTAGGCATATACTGCAGGAGTCTTCAAAAGAGTCGTCGAAAGGTGCAGAAGAAGATGGAGCTGAAATGGATGGAATGGCTGACAGAGGAGAGGGAGAACAGGTGAAGTTTTCCATGGTTAGCTGCACAGTGGTGTGAGATGGAGAAGGGTTTACGGTGAAGAAGAAGAAGAAGACGAAACCCTAGAAATTGAAGATGAGAGAGTGTAAAAAGAAGGAATACAATTACATAAGAAAAGCGAATGTGCGAAGGAAGGAGAAAATCATGGGATGATCCTATTCAGACGCTTTGATGAAATCAACTATTGCTTATCTCAGACTTTTGTCTTTAACTTTTAATTATTAATGGATATTTGTCATTAACTTTTAATAGTAAATAGTGGTGATATTTTTATTAATTAAGTTGCTTTTGAATTCTTTTTCCCTTGTGTTTTGATGTTTTCTGTTTAACACTACGTATACGGTCCTCCTCCATTTTCATAGATAAAAAATATTTTTGCGAATTTTAATCTATTTCTGTAAATTTCAATAATGAAATAAAGAAAGAAAATTTCTTATTTTAAAATTCTTGAGTTGACAGACTAAAATTTAAAATACAAATGATAACACAATTTTTTAAGCATTGTATTAATATATTTTTTATAAAGTAGTAGAATAAAAAAAATTGGGTTTACTATAAAATACATATTAATCATTAACAAAACTAACAAAATACTTCGTTGATAACGTAATTATATAAAAAAAAAAAGCATGAACTATATTTTAGAACTTTTATCAAATAATCATTAAAATATTACTATATAAATATAAATTACGAATAAATTTGTCCAATAATAACTATAGCTTCTAATTAATAAGAAATCGGAATGTTATCTGCACAATTTATAACAATAAAAAAGACATTTAATTTAATATATACACATTTTGTTATACTGATTTAAACACCTAATAATCCCTATTATATAAATTACATTTTGGTATCGTTAATTGTGCACCAACCAAGAGATACTTGTAATAGTTTTTGATCGAAAAAGAAAAAGTATTTGTCCTTTTTCTTTTCCTTCTTGTGTGATTATTCTTTTCCCAACACAAGGAAATTTCTTTTGAACATTGCTGAAAACGTCAACCTTCGTACACCTAACGCTATTCCATGGAATATGAATACAAATAAAAGGAGTGAACTTTTTGACTTTAGAAATTGTCGTTCTTTCCTTTCGGTTTGTAAAGTGTCTATAGATTCATTAATATCATTCACATTCAAAATTTCTGTCACCATAACCACATGAAATAGAAGTTATTAGAGGTATTAGCTGTGGGCAGGGGTGGATTTTTTGTATCAGGAGGGCCATGTTCTTCCAAAATTTTGAATTTTTTTTAGTTATAATATATATATATATATATATATATATATTTGAAATTTATTAAATTTTTTAAATTGTAAATAATATATTTTAAGAATTGATAAAAATTAAATTGTATATTTTTTATTTATTTTATAAAACACAATATTTAGTGTTAATAGATAATAAAATATAAAATTAAATATAATAAAAAATTAAAATATTTTGATTTAATTTTTTTTATGGTCTTGTTTTTTTCAAAAGTTAACATTAAAATTATGTGAATTACTAAACTATTTATATTAAAAGTTTTAATTTTAATAAAATAGTCATTGATCTGTTTTAAGAAATTTAACAAAATTTACCGTAAAATACTAAATTGCATTAATTTTTCAATAATCAGGACCAAGTTGAAACTAAAAAAACTGGAAGACCAATTTTATATTTTTGAACAAAATTTGAATAAAAAAATTAATTAAACCAAATATTTATTAAGATAATTTTTATTTTTATTCTCATTATCTTTTTAGTTTTTCGCAAATTGTAATCATTTCTCACTCATATGCTTTCTTTTTTGTTTTTGAAGAAAAAAAAATTAGAAACAAACTCATTATTTTTTTCTCTCATTTCTCATCTATTCTATCCCTTTCTTGTCTCTTGTCTTAATAATGAAAACATTATTTTTTATCTCATAAACTTTATGAATATTCATTTTTTTATCAATATAAAAGAAAAATAAATAATGAATTATGTATTTTTTTCATAATCGATTTTTAATTGTGACTTGATTATAATATATTTTTATTTTAATAATTATGTGTCTCAATTATAAAAAAAATATTGTGATAAATTATTTTATAATATTATTTAATATATTGATAAAATTAAAAAAAAATAAATTTATTTTTTAAAAATGATAAAAAAGAAAGAATTAATGAAAATAAGAGAAATAATTTATTAGAAAAGTAATCTATCTTTTCACATCTTTTAAAGCATTATACTCATTTAATTTAATTAGAGAAGTAATTTATTATAGTATTATACTAATGATCAAATTTAATAATTTGAAAATTATATTATTTTGATGTCTTAATATTTTTTTTTAAGATCCACCGCTGGATAAAATTTTAATGTATTTATAAATAAATAAATAATGCTATATGATCATCAAACAGTAATCTATTGAGTTTGAGAGTTGTTGGATTGCGTGATGTGAAAGATAAGTGTGATGATGAAAATGAATTAGATTTGCGGTACAATGGGACCATCAAGGTTTGTGGTTGGCAAAAGCTTCACCTGTGAGTGGAAGAAACGGCATTCTTTTTTGTCAATTTTCATCCTTTATATAATCATAATTGAATTTGTATCCGTTTATATAATCATATGAATAAAACCATTTTGTTATTTATGATATGGGAAGCCAAATAATGCAATCTCTGCAGATAACTGTTACAAGGTTCTTCCTTACCTATTCTGGCATTTTCTCAATAATGCAATCTCTCAAGATATGTGACAAAAAGTGAGAACAGCAAGAAAATGGATTGGGAATCACTAATATTTGTGGCTGTAACAACCCAATTTAGAAGAATAGTTATAATAAATAAATCGTCACTTATGAAATAGAATTATAACATAAGATATATGGGAGATGACATGTTACAGTTATCCAAATAATAAAGGGAAAAACCAAATGCACAATGCAGTATCATTAGACATAAATTAAACATTAAACAATTTAATTTGAGAGTGCTCATAGGACAAGAAGTTGCAAAAATAAAATAATTTGACACAAGGTGCTCAAAAGAGGATTAGTCGTCCAAAACTATACAACATCATCACCATCATCTAAACGATCCCTATAAATCTTCACGTCTGCTCATATCAAGTATTTAGTGATCATTGCAAAAAGAAAAAGTCAATCAGAGAACACAAACACGGAGAGAAAAGGTAAGCTAGAGACAAAAATAATTTTCATCATATATGTATACAAGCAGATTTTTAAACAGACATACAAACAATATAAGACTCTCAAACTCAATTATCCGGATATATATAAAGAGATTGGATTCATGGGATGCTTGCACTTGTGGTGGCCTCTACTACTCTGCAGAGCTATTGCCAATGGGTTTCACCCTACCACGTACAAGGTTAGTCCATAATCATCTAGTGACATTATCCTGTCAAAGATTGGACCTCCTGCTACTTTCACCACTTCTACTCTATGTGAGCCTGACCGATTCTTTAGAGTTTCAGAATGCAATCTTGCTTAAATCTTTATCTAATTGTATACACTACAACACCACCATGAAATCTCGCCAAGAGTCTCATGAAATTACGTCTACTCATGCCATGTCCATCTTTCTCACACCAAATCCTCGTTCTATCTCAAGCATTATAATTTCATGTCAATGCCTAACCAACCAGCCAATTCATGTCTCATCTCATGTCAAGCACAACATATAACAATATCGATACATTGCATTAAACTTACGCGACATCATACTTCATACTATAAAAAGGGTAAACAAATCAATCATGGAAGTAGACAAACTTTCAAACAAATTTGTTGTGAATCTCGTTTAAGCTAAAGAGCTCTCGCTTAAGTGACATGAGTCTCTCGCTCAAGCCAGGGACTTTCACTGGGTGAGATTGTAAACAGTGCACACCACGAGTTCTCGCTTAAGCTAGTCTATCTCGCTTAGGCGAGATTACTCTCGCTCAAGCGAAAGGCCTTCGCTCAGGCGACAACTCGAAACAGAGAGAGGGATGAGTTTCTGCTATTCTCGCTTAGGCGAGAGCCTTTTTTTTTGACGAAAAATCACTCACTTAGGCGAGATCAGCAGATCTCCACCTGCTCTTACACATGCAAATCTAGAAACTCAAGCATAAAATGACCCAACATATTTTCAATCAGCACAAATGACCAACAAGCATTTTAAAATATGATTCCACAACCAACATGCATGCAATATTCTTAAAACTTTAGATTCTAGCTTCCCTTGCCTCAAAACTTAAAGTAAATTGTGGGAGGAGAGTTCTAACAGGAACAACCGTTATAACAGGAACATCACCACAACTCCAGGAATAGACTAATGAGCTAAAAAGATGCGCACAAGAACGGGAATAAGGTTATAAGGATGAACCCTATACATAACCAATGCAACCAAACTGAAAAGGACAGGAAACACAAAGTTTGAGCATGTGGGCAGCTAAAGGGATCCTGGAAAACAAGATGGATAGTCCTTTGTGGTCTTACAGACATACTTATTGATGGATGAATAAGATGGTTATGTTGTGTAAATGGGATTGGTACACCAAACCTTTAAGCGATAGTTAATTATGGATCTGATTCCAACTGCAGCATGTGATATATGATACTAAGGAGTATTTAAACTACGTTTTACCTCGATTCCTAAACCATGTGAGACTTATTGGGTGTTCGGAACAAATTCAAACTGCATTCCATGTGAAATATTACTCATCGGATCAGTCAAATCAAGTTAAGGGTGCGTCCTTCCTTGTCACATCTTACAAAATATTTAATCAACACTATCATGTGAATAAATCAAAAATAGTTGTCAAATGACTTTACATGATTTTTTCTAAAAATAAAAATAAAACCATAACAAAATTATTAATCTAGAATTTTTTTTTTCATATATAAATTTAGGTGTGATGCAGATTTAAATAAATACAAATTTAAGTAAATGTATACTGTATTTAAATGTTCAAAATAGTAATTAAGAATATAAAATTCATAGTGTGTCCAGTTTTTGTTTTGCCTATTGCCAATGTCCACCGTTCTTTTGTTTTTAAGTTTTTTTGGCTTAAATAGTGGGGCACATCTTGCTAAGGTTGGGGATTTTTGGCTAAGTTTTGATGATAAGTATGGTGAAGCTAAGAAAGCAAAGACATTGAGTGTGGTGGTGCATTCCCTTCTCTCCCAAGAGGATCAAACCAACGGGGACTTAGTTCAACCATTTGGAGTGTGTTTTCATCGATTTCACCCCTCTTGCATTAATTCTTGCTTACTTCAACAAAAAATCAATTGCAACTCGATCACTGTTTAATATTACTTTTTATTGTTTAATTTCAGAATAAATATTTTTTTTCATTTTAGGATTCTCTTTTATTTCCTTTTTCCCTTTAGGATTCTCTTCTTTTTCCCTGCTGCCCACAGATTTCATTTTGTTTGATAAGTAGTTAAGAAATTATTATATTTATCTTATAAAACTCTTTTAAAATATTGTTTTCGAATTGACTTTCGTTCTTTTTTAATTACACGAATTCAGTCTCCTGCGGTAAATTTAGTCTTACCTTTTCGTTCATTATAGAGCTTTTAAATTTGATTTGAATGGCCTGATACAGTAATTAAATATTTATAAATTATTTAAATTTTAAAATTAATAATTAAGAGTATAATATTAAAAATATATACAAAAAGTATATATAATTTTAGATATGTAATTATAGATATAGCTTTATATAAAATAAATTTTAATTATTGAAATAAAAAATATTATCAGTAATAATGTGTAAATAATTTTTTTATTAGAAGTAATTATTTAAATTTTAAAAGGTAGTTATAAAATGATAAAAAGGTAAATAATTCTTTTATAATAAATGCTTATTTAATTTTGAAAAAATAATTATTAAAATGAAAAAAATGAAAAAAAAAAATTTGTTAAAAGTAATTATTTAAATTTAAAAAATAATTATTAAAAGCGTAAAATTAAAAAAATAAGGTCCGCCTCGTCCTCGTTCCCATACCTGCCAAAATACCCATTCTGATCTTAATTAATACCTATAATTTATTGGGTATATATATATATATATATATATATATATATATATATATATATATATATATATATATATATATATATATATATTATGGGTGGTCAAATTTTAAGTTGTCATCCAAATTGATTTCATCATATTAGAAAGGTTTAATGTGTACAAGAAATTAAATAAGAAACTCAAACCTTTTAAGTTAGTTATTCAAATTTATTAATTGTTCCTGCCGTATCCAATAAACCTATATGGCTTAGAAAAATTGAAACCCAAGAAGATTTAAGTATTTATTCCTTCCTTTTATCATTGAATTTGGGATATTTTTTATTAGTATTTTTTATGAATTCCCATTTAAATTTTTATATTTGATCTTTGGTGTTAAAAAAGTAAAAAAGAAAAATAGTCTCATGAGTAAAAACGAATGTAATAATCACAATACATTATATTCTATTAACTAAATTTTTTAATTTAAATTATTATATTATTTTTCTTTTTTTCCTTTTCAACGTGTAAATAAAACTATTGATAGTTTGTAAAATTAATAAATATTTTATATTATTTTAAAGTTTTAGTTTGTGTAATTGTTTATTATTTATATAATTATTTGAATTTTTTATGTTATTATTTGATATTTATATAATTATAATATTTTTTTAATATTTAACTCCATAAAAAAAGAGTATGTTATTTTAATATTAAATATTTTGTTAGTATGATGATTTTTATTTTTATTTAAAAAAAAATTAATTAATATTTGAAATAATAAAAATATGGATGAGTATAAATATAGGAGTATATCTGTTATCCAATAAAAAGATAAAAATGATACGTTAAATATAAAAACGAGAATGAAAATAAATTTTTATTACCCAAGTGAGAAAGAGAGAGTGAAACCCGATCCTTTCACATCCCTTGTCTTTCTTCCCTGCAAGATCATTATCATTATAGTGATTCCGTGAGTTGGTAGGAGCACCCTAACCAGAGTAAGAAGGCCTCTGCTTGTTCTGAACGGTCAGAATTGAATTTGCAAACACAAACTCATTCCAAAATGCAAGACACCAAACCTTGTTCCTTTCATCAACTGGACCACACCAAACTCGTTTAAGATTCATACCAGCCGTCAATAATGAATTCAAAAATCAAACTACACATTTTTTGCAGCGACCAAAACATTGTTAATCAGCGTCATAATGTGCTAAACATCACAACCAGAGATAAGTAGTGTCTGTCTTTCTCCTTCAGATTTTTAAGATTTTTGTTCTCAGCCCTCAGTCGTTGAACTCGTGAGGGTTGTCGTTTATGCACAAACTTCGAGGCAATTCAATTAGCGGTTCACAATCACCAGAAGCTAAAGGTTAACCACAATTATTGTTGTACTTGCTTTGATCATGCTGGGATAGACCACACTTGTAGGCTCCACCATATTCATCATGCAACTTTTTTTAAATATTTCATCAAAGATCATCATCATACCTTTTACGGTCCAACAAATTTCACATCTCTTTATTTTTTTATAATTATAAAAATTTTACATTCTAACTAATTACAAAAAGAAGTTAACGATGATACTATTCCTAAACGTTAGTTAGTGTGAAGTAGTTGTTGAGTTGTGTTCATATCACCTACTTTCTTTGCAAACTTCCAATTTAATTTGTACTGCAGTGGCTGTCATGTTGGAAGCTCTACGTTTCAAAAAAATTGTTGACTCAGAAAAAAACGTGATTAGTGCGACTAAATGCTAACGACACAGTTTTAATCTTCCTTACCATAATCGAAAATCTCAACACGTTATTTTGGTGTATTTTTTCCTTTCGTTTTCGTTTTATTTGTTTATTTAATTTATCTCGTGATCAAAAAGATCTATGATTCGATAACCGGCAATTTCTCTTATTATCCAAATTTTCATTTAACTTAGCTTTAGACCGAGAAGAAAAGAATATGATATATATTTTTATTTATACATCAAATATATCTCTTACTTATCTATTTATTCTCTTATTATGTTAACAAGTTTTGCTTTAAGTTTAACGTAAATAATGAAAAATGGTTGACTATATCTTATAAACAATATAAAATTATCTCAAATATCACTAGAAAAAGTTTGACTATCTAAATCATTTATAATATCAGAAAATGATATAATAAAAACTCAACCACCTAGTTGCGTTATATCTAAATAATTTATCTTTTAATTATACTTTTAATTTCTCCAGTTTGGACTAGACCCAATTTTGGTCTCCGAGTTGTTTTTTATCAGTCAGAATCTTGGTTTTAAATGATATAAATTTGCCTTTTTTTTTATCGATATCATTCTACCTATAACTTCAAAATTCTAATCTTCTACTCAAAATCTTCACAAATCAGTTAACTTAATTATCTACCACTCATAATTTATCAATCAAAACTTTAATCTTAGTCCAATATAAATAAATAAAAAAACTTCAAATTTCCCGTCATCAAACTCTTATATCTTACATCTTTTATGCGTAAACTAAACTTCTTTATATCTAAAAATTTTAAATTGTATATTTCATATCTTAAATCTACCACAAGGCAGTATCAGCAAAAACCAACTAGTTATGATAGAGATGACGATATTGAAAAATCTTTTGAAACTACAAAGAAAATTCTCTTTAAGATATTAATTTTATTTATTTATTCAGTAAAAATCTACGCCGTTAGTTGTTAACTTGGTACAAACTATGGAATCCCTATTCTCTATAAATGTCCAACTCTAACGCCCCTTCCTCACAGAAAACCCTGTTTCCAACTCTGCCATCTTCTCACCAACCCTTCTCCCTTCCTTGCAACATTCGTAATCACTTCACCATTGTTAACTCTGATATCCAACGTTCAGAAAACTGAAGAAGCAGCCATCATGATCTCTTTAACGAAATGCTCAGCGTCATCGCTCACTTGTTCTGCTTTCTCAACCAGAAAACTTCCCCTAGCAAGGCCTCAACTTCTCACATTACCAACCGTTAACAACGTTGAACAAAGCATAAGTCCCTCTCAGTTGTGCTCCCAGAAACCGCTGTACCTTTCATCCACAGAGAACATGGCATTGGTGAAGAGAAAGAGGGTGACGGAGTGCCAGGCCTACGAGGCTGACAGGTCACGCCCCATAGAGATTAACATTGAACTTCCGGGTGAAGATGCTGCTCAGAGGGTGAAGATTGGGGTGTATTTTGCCACCTGGTGGGCTTTGAATGTGGTCTTCAACATCTACAACAAGAAGGTTTTGAATGCTTTTCCTTACCCCTGGCTCACCTCCACTCTCTCCCTCGCCGCTGGTTCCCTCATGATGTTAATCTCCTGGGCCACCAGAGTTGCTGAAGTCCCAAAAGTTAACTTCGATTTCTGGAAGGCCTTGTTTCCCGTAAGAAAAATCCTTTTTTTCTTTCTTTCTATTTTTTGCATTTTTGTCGTTTTCCTAGCTATTTGCATGTGGGCGAAGAAACACTCATGATGTGATTGGCTATAAACTGTTTGTGAAAAGTTTTATTGTAAATTGAAAAACTTGAGAGAATTCAATAAAGTAATTCATTCTCTGTGTGTGGTCAAATGGTGTGACGATGCGAGTTTAGTTTGAAAGGCTGATGATACAGTAGTACTCAATTTCAACTTTTTTGTGCAGGTTGCGGTGGCGCACACAATTGGGCATGTTGCTGCAACTGTGAGCATGTCCAAGGTTGCTGTCTCTTTCACTCACATCATCAAGAGTGGAGAGCCTGCTTTCAGTGTCCTGGTGTCAAGGTTCTTGCTTGGGGAAGCGTTCCCCATGCCGGTTTATCTGTCACTGATGCCAATCATTGGTGGTTGTGCACTAGCTGCCGTGACTGAACTCAATTTCAATATGATTGGTATGATTACTTACTGAACAGCAAGTTTCTGACTTTGACAAATGTAGAATCTTTGTTAGTTCAACACTCTAAATGACAAATTTTGATTGTTTCAGGCTTCATGGGGGCTATGATATCCAATTTGGCATTTGTGTTCAGGAATATATTCTCAAAGAAAGGAATGAAGGGAATGTCTGTTAGTGGAATGAACTACTATGCCTGTCTTTCCATAATGTCTCTGTTGATCCTCACACCTTTTGCCATTGCTGTGGAAGGCCCCAGGGTTTGGGCTGCAGGCTGGCAATCAGCTATGTCTCAGATTGGTCCAAATTTTGTGTGGTGAGTACATCTACAATCTTCCATTGAAGGTGTTGTATTTGAAGTTTTTAACTGTTGAGTTCTTTAAATTAGTCCAACAAGATTTCTTATTGTTCTGCCTTTAATTTCGTGATTCTCTTGAGAAAATGTTTTGAAGTGGTGAATTTTTATGTTTGCAGGTGGGTAGCTGCTCAGAGTGTCTTCTATCACTTGTACAACCAAGTCTCTTATATGTCTCTGGATCAGATTTCTCCATTGACATTCAGCATTGGAAACACAATGAAGAGGATTTCGGTCATTGTCTCTTCTATTCTTATCTTTCACACCCCTGTTCAGCCCATCAATGCTCTTGGTGCTGCCATTGCAATTCTTGGCACTTTCCTCTATTCACAGGTGCATTAATCATCCCTTAAAGCATTTGATTTGTGAAAACAAAGTCAAATAAGCAATATTTTTTTATATATGGAAGAATTTGAATACATATCAAGGTGTTTACTATATAATGAATGCACTCTATTAGTGATACATCGGACACTGTCATGTGTGTTAAAGAAACTGACAGGTTTCGTTAATTCTGTGAACAGGCTAAACAGTGAGGCTGAAATTTTGAAGCTGTAATGTAACAAAAGGGAAGAATGACTCATGGTTGGAGCTCAAAGTGTCACTGATGAGGATAATGGCATTATTAGCTATTAAGTTATGTCGTCAATAGGAATTAAGTTGCTTTCTTTTTGGGGTCATATCCGCAGAATTTGTAATCATGTTTTGTGTAAATGAGATTTAGAAGGATGGAGTGCTTACATATTGAGGCTAAAAGTATATGAAAAAAATCTTCAAAAGATCATTGTAAAATCACTTAGAGCAGTGCGTCTTCCAACTTTCGCTGTTGAAGCTAAGTATTTGTTTATAATTAATTTCTCTAATATTACTAAAAGTTAATATTTAAATCAAACTATTTACTTATTTTAATTTTTAACTAAATTTGTCTATACAAATCAATTGTTCATTCATCTTCTAATAGACAATAAAAATTATTATTTTTACTTTAATATACAGCAATACAATTTTTTTATTTTAATCTTTAATGATATCATACATTAATGTCACACATTCAATAATATCATGATTATTGATTTGATAATTTTGTTGACATTGCACATTTGAAGATCCCATCATGACATCAAGATAATGCCCTCATTATTACTAGGTTTAACAGATAAAATTAGGATCAACGAATTTATTATGGAACCAACCATTTTTTTAAGACCAAAAAATCTTTTATGAGTGCAATAATTCTTTTAAGAGTAACAAATCTATTATGGAGTGGAAGCAATCGGTCTCCTATGTCAAAAAAGTCTATAACGGGAGCCATCAGTTTCTTAAAATAATAAAAAAAATCTTCTAGAAGAGCAACTGGTCTCCTAAATCTCAAAATCTACTGTGGGGCAACTAATCTCCTAAATGTCAAAGTCTGCTATAATCTCCTTTATCAAGAGACCATTAAGAAAGAAGAACATAGTGCTACCCCAACTCTTTCAAAATAAGGAAAAATCAGTGGGCAGGTACATTATTCTATATATTTTGAAAAACAAACTCTAAAATCAAGGTTTTGAAGGTGACACCCATAGTTCATAAAGATATCATCTATGAAAAAATATTTACACAGCTTGCGCACGTACGCTATCCAATTCTTTAGGTACGCAAAAATAAAAAAGATAGCAAGGCCAAGAAATTCTCAATTAAAAAACACAAACATGCAAAATACGATATGCAACCAAAGTAATGCCCAACACAAGTACTAAAGTGTTGCACTAAGCACACATCCAAAACGATTACACCAAGTAAAACTCAATCTAAAAGACATAAATTGTATTTTCAACAGGAACATGTAGGAATATCAACAAGTTGACCGACCATCCACAACTTCTTTCGTCAGATTTAAACTAGTAAAGTTCGTATCTGGATAAAGCATCTTTGTTTGCTCCATAGTTGTTGTGAATTCCTCTCAAAAAGACTTAACAATAAAGTCTTTGGCATCCTCCAGATCAATCTTCATTCTTTCCAAATTGGTGATCAAATTAGAATTGCCTTGGTCAAATCAATTTCCTTCTTCTCCCATCCAGCTCGATCCTCTTGTATTTTGTCTCGATATTTTTCATAATCATATTTCACGCGTAGGAATTTATCATAGAACTCATCCCTCTCGTTTGGAAGTTTGAAAATCACGGACCCATGTCAAAGTCCATAAGTCCATACCTGGTCAAGCTTTATCATAGCCTTTATGTTCCAAAGAGATAAAGGCTAAGGGGTTGTGTACTGATAGGCCTAACCAGTCGTCCTTTTTTTGAGTAAGTTATTTTGAACAAGTTTTCTTCTAGTCTCTACACTCCAACGAGCTAAAGGCTAAGGGGTTGTGTGGTGATAGGTACAACCGGTCAGTCCCTTATTGAGTAAGTCATCTTGAACAGGTTTCCTTCTAGCCTTTATGTTCCAAAGAGTTAAAGGTTAGGGGGTTGTGTGGTGATAGGCCCAACCAGTCAACCCAATATCGATTGAATACTTTAGGAGGAGAAATAGTAGATGTTGCCTAGGATGTCCCATGATGATAAAAGAGGGAATTAAAGAGATAAGTCAGATAACGGACTATAAAGAGTAACGAGTGCGTTAAAGTGACATTAAAAGAGTCTTAAGGAGACTAGAAAAAGTAAAATAAAGAGTGACATATGACAAAAATAAAAAATAAAAAACACTTTGAATGCTCTGACTAATCAGATTCCGGTCTTTTTTTAACTAAAACAGTGAAAATAAGAAAAATGATAAAATATAAATATAAAAGTTAATAAAATAATGGAGTTACTATTTAAGATTATCGTAAGATTGTGATACTCAAATTAATAACAATAACAGAAATTATAGAATATGAATATAAGCATTAATAAAATAATTGAGGTAGTGCTGCTTTATGTATAAGATTTATCAATGTTCACATACTCTTGAACCTAAACTAAAATATTTTGAAAATATTTGAAATAAATAGACGGAGCTAAACTCAATTATTTTCCTGTCTAATCTGAACTTTTGGTGATATAAAATCAAATCACGTATAGTTAAAGGAGAGCATGTGAAATATCAATTTCCCTGGATGACATCTTAGCCATTATGGGTTGTTTTTGTTTGTTTGCATTCAAGTATTTGTTACTCCACATTCCCTCAAACACACACAACATGGAACTTCCACTCCTACCACTCCTTGCACTAAGCTTCTCTCTCACCATTCTCTTCGGATGGGTTTCTGCTGATTTTCTATCCCTCAAACACCATTCAACTTCTTCATTTCCACCGAACTTTCTTTTCGGAACTGCATCTTCTTCGTATCAGGTTCTTTCTCCGTGAAACACTGTGATTGGTTATTCTTCTTATTTTCTCCGGTGAATGATTTTGCCAAACAATGAACAATTTCGCAGATTGAAGGAGCTTACTTGGCTGATGGAAAGGGGCTAAATAACTGGGATGTTTTCACTCACAAGCCAGGTTCACATTTCTTACTCATTATTTTCTAAAATACTTATTTATTGGGAAAGAATCCATAGCTATTTACATGGTTCTACATTTCAGGAACAATAACTGATGGAAGTAACGGCGATGTTGCTGATGATCATTACCATCGTTATAAGGTACCATCTTGCATACTTCTGTTTCTGCTTCATCCAACGCTTCCTCTTCCTTCTCTAACAAAACTTATCAACACAAATAATTATTATTTTTAATAATCCTGGGTTTTATTTGGGACGATGTTTTCAAGATTCTAACAAAACAAATTTCCTGATAATATTTCTTTTAAAAAGTCTACCTCAATCTATCTCACTCTTTTTCCTACATCTGAAAAAATAAACTTTCACGTCTCTTCCATTATATATAAAATATCAGTGTAAACCTTTCGCTATGAAATGTGTAAAAAAAAATATAATAGCATAATTTAATTTTAATTTTGATGCTTATTTTTATAACATTAAAAATAAAATAAAAATAAAACTACAATTATAATAATGACTGAATACTGAAGAAAAAGAAAAATAAAACTACAAATTTTTAAAATATATATGGATAAAAAATATAATCAAACTAAATATTTATATAATTATTCCTTTTCAAGAAGTCAAAATTATTAAAATTAGATTTATGTCATTTATATATATATATATATATATATATATATATATATATATATATATATATATATATATATAT
>Ga0214542_1004357_pt1 | contig 28171 bp, 16 predicted proteins | sample CNSS1metaG_FD_160096 | JGI IMG/M metagenome (GOLD analysis project Ga0214542, IMG submission 160096) | Root nodule microbial communities from cowpea collected in UCLA plant growth center, Los Angeles, California, USA - CNSS1 | ecosystem: Host-associated > Plants > Roots > Nodule | place: USA...
AAAAACAAACCCATTTTTCAAAAAAAAAAAAAACTGCAACAATAAAACGGCAAGAGGCCATGGTCCCCCCAAACTTTTTTTTTTTAATTTTTAAATTCTAAATATTAAAAAGTTTTAAAGTTTTTTTTTTAAATTTTAAATTATATACAACATATATGTAAAATTGAATTAAATTAAATTAAGTATACTTTTATTAATTTTATAAAGCATAACATTTAATGTTAATAAATAATAAAACATAAAATCAAATATAATAAAGAATAAAAACATTTATTAATATATTTATTATTTTCTTTTTCATTGTTTTTTGAGTTTTTCACCTATTATACTCATTTTCCACTTTTACCTCTCTCTTTTTCAAAAAAAAAAAGTTAGATACAAACTCACTATTTTTTCTCTCATTTCTCATGTTTTCTTCTATTCTTGAAAAAAAAATCTTTTCACTTGATAATGAAATATTAGTTTAATAGTTAGCTTTTTTATTTATTTATTTCATGAGTCTTTGTATATTCTTTTTTTATGAATATTGAAGAAAAATAATATATTTCATATGCTTTTTCATAACTAGTTTTTAATTGTGGTTTGATTACTAGAGTTTTCTTTTTCAATAATTATTTATCTAAATTTTTATCATATTATGATCAATTCTTTTTTATTTTTTTAAATTAGGTATACTAATGGAGAATAAAAAAATAAATTTACTTTTTTAAAAGTAATAAAAAAGAAGTTATAAATGAAGATGAAAAAGAAAAACAGATTCAACTTCCTTACTTCTTCCGAAGCATGATACTAAAAATTCAATTAGAAAAGTTAGAGGTGAGGAGTTTGATATTAATTACTTGAAACATGATACAAGAAGCGTTCTTACATATGAAAATATCCAATGAATAAAAAAGTTCAAATTAGAAAAAATTATTTAAAATGGAGTCCATATCAAATACAACTTAAAAATTATAAATTTTGAGTTTATTATTTTGCCCCACCCCCCCTTAAAATCATAAGTCAATTTTAATGATATAGATTTGTAACATTATATATATATATATATATATATATATATATATATATATATATATATATATATTGCCTATTTTAGTAATTTTATTCATAATAGTGCCAATTATAGTTACCAATAACTTTTTATTTTTGGTCACTAAAATAGGTTGTTAATGATGGATTTTCTTATAGTTTTGGTTATAAATGTGAATATGTGTTGTGACTCAACGAGAGGTGGGACACTTTGTTAGTCTCTAGTGATGAGTTTGAGTGTTGACTCCCTCCATAAGGCTTTTGGTGAGCATTGGGGTGTGGTATTCGATCGTAAGTCTCTCTTGAAGAGAAGTGAGAAAGGTAACTCTGCATAGTTGTACCGAAGTTGGATTTCGTCGAAGAAGCTATCTAGGAGAGTGATGGGAAGTTGCACATGTGTCCTTCGCCCATAAGGCTTTAGAGGAGTAGGGGAAATGGACCCTATTTGTGAGGCTTTTAAAAAGTAGGAAGGAACTTTGCTCGTAAGGCTCTTAGGAAGCAAGGGAAGTGGACCCTGTCCGTAAGACTTGTGAGAACTAGGAAGGGTGGTTGGTCTAGTGGTGAGCATGTGTTGGTAAGTTACGAGCAATAGTTATTTTCGATGATAGTATGTTTTCTTTAACTATTGTGTGATACAACAAGTTTTGTGTATTGTTGTGTGAAACCATAAGTGGAATTGAATTGTGTTGTTAGAGATCGTGTTTATGTAAAGTTTGGGTGAGTTTTGAGTAGTATATATGTATATTCTTGTTTATTATGTTTAATGTTTAGTTAGCTCAACCTTATGTCACTAGTGCAGATTCTGGTTTTTAACTTGCCTTATAGACCTCGGTTACTGCGGGACCGAAGCCTATAAGGAGGCGGTGGGATTTTTGAAATTTTTCTAACCTTTTTGCCTCGGGTCTTTACCCAACCGAAGCATACAACTCGTTTTATGCTTCGGTTATACATCAACCGAAGCCTATAACCCGTCAGTGTCTACAAAATTGTCATTGATAGCAGATGATTTGACCTCGGGTGGCAAAGGACCGAGGCCTATAACTCGTTTTATGCTTCAGTTATACATCAACCGAAGCCTATAACCCGTCAGTGTCCCCCAGTATTACAAAATTGCCACTGACAGTAGATGATTTGGCCTCGGGTGGCAAAGGACCGAGGCCTATAACACTTTATGCCTCGGGTGTTTACAGAACTGAGGCCATATCGTTTATTTAGGGTCCCAAATCTCGCGAACCCATCACTATTCATCTTCTCTCTCGCGAACGCAGCGTCCTCTCTCCACCACCGTCGCCCTCCGTCACGATTGCGCCCTCTGTTACTCTTCATCGTCGATTGCGCCTCTGTCCACGATGTTAGTGTTGCAGGTATTGCTCCGCCACCGAACAACACGTGAAAAGCAACCAAATTCCACCACCGTCGCGCCCTCCGTCGCGCCTCCATCGCACCATTTCGCCACAGTCCACCACAACCACCAGTTGGCGACAAACGTTGTCACTGCTCCGTGCCATTGCTCCGGCGAGTCTCTTGCACCTCCTTCACCATTTCCAGCCACCGTTGCACCGCTAATTCTCCCCGGGGTAAATTCAAAACGCGTTATTTCTTTTTTTTTTTCGTTTTGTATATTTTTTTATGATTTAGGTAATTGTTTTGCATTTTAATGAGGTTTTTGGCTGATTTTTGCATTGTTCTTTTGCTATTTTTACGGTCTCTTATTTATTTTATTGTCTCTTGTAGCTCTTAAAGACCTAAGTATCGTGGGTGTGCATCATCTTCCATTGTCATTCAATTTTCACGCTCCCAGGTTCCTAATTCTATTATTTTGTAAGATTTTGTTGTCTGTTATATATTAGTAATATGTTATATATATGTGGTTTATTATTTGCTTAAATATTTGTTTGATTAGTGAGTTAGCCTTAGTTTCCCGTTTGAGATTCAATACGAAAATTATGTATTGTCCTCGAGTTTTCATGTTGAAAAAACTACATTTTTTTTAAAATTAGATATAAAGGGATACAATACTAATAATTTAAATGTATTGAATCTTGAATTATCCGATTGGAGAGTTTAAGAAGATTAAGCACTTTCTAGTAATTTATTAGTGTGTGTGTGTGTGTGTATATATATATATATATATATATTAAAATACATATCTTAAAATTCATGAATATTTGTCAATTGTGTTTTGTATTGATCTTTGGGTGCATATTTGATTGTGGTTTATAATCACTTTCATTTCGTGTATCTTGAAGGCCAATGCGAAATGCTGACAAAATTTCGTGAAATTTAAGATATGTATTTTAAAAGTAATATGTACCAATAAAATAAAGAAAGTGAATCTTCTTAAATGGGATAGGGTCACACCTTGATTACGACGTGAGCATTGATTCAATGATTACTGAAATTGTTCACGCAATTTCAATATGGATCGAGATTGGATTAATTTACCACGTATCAGCGTTGAGTATGAGAATGGAGTAGAAGAATTTATAAAATTTGCGCAACGTTATGAGGGGATAAGTGATGATGAGGTGAAGTTCAGATGTCCTTGTGTCAACTATTTGAATGAAAGAAAATTGAATGCAACTCAAGTTAGGGAACATCTTATTCGTGATGGTTTCCTTAGAAGTTATACAATATGGACATGGAACGACGATTAATACACATTCCAACTGTTTCTCGAACTGAATATCTTGCCCATTCCTCCATGAAAGAGCGACGGGAAGAGCGATGTGAAGAGCGAGTAGAAGAAGACAATATGGAGGACATGATACAGGATGTTGGCGTAGAAGCTTTTGCACAAGCGCATGTGTATGAGACGATGTCTGTTGATGCGGAAACTCCGTTGTATGTTGGTTCAACTAAGTTCACGCGATTATCAACGATTTTAAGACTTATGAATTTGAAAGCAACTAATGGTTGGACGGATAAAAGCTTCACAGAATTGCTTGTGCTCTTGAATGAAATGTTTCCCGAAGGAAATACTCCACCCACTCGAAACTATGACGCCAAGAAAATTCTTTGTCCGATGGGTATGGAGTATAAAAGGATACACGCATGTCCTAATGATTGCATATTATACAGAAAAGAATTTGAAGATTTGAAACAATGAAGATAATGGTCAAATAGATATACTATCCCACTTCCACTAAGGTACGTCCAATGGTTGTAGTGTACCTCCCGGCCTTTGGTGTTCAATTTTGGCCTTTTGACATACCAAACATTGAGCAACAAAGTCTACTACATCTGATTTCATCCCATTCCACCAGAAGGACTCCTTCAAATCCTTGTACATCTTAGTCATACCGGGATTTATGCTAAGACGACTTTGATGGCCTTCCTTCAGAATCTGCCTCCTGAATAAAGGTCCTCCAGGCACGAACACTCTACCTTTAAAGCGTAGAATGCCGTCTACTCCCATCTGATAGTCTTTCCCTTTCTCCGTACCCAACCACCCTACAAACTGCTGTAATTCCCAATCGTGCCCCTGAGCCACATAAATTTCATTCAAAAATTCATTGGTGACTTTCAACAAGCTACACTGTATGGAGTCTTGCCCAAACTGCATCCCCATATTCATATCTCTGAGTTTCTCAATCAACTCTAACTCCTTTATCATCATACAAGACATGTGCATCTTCTTCCGACTCAAAGCATCGACTACAACATTTTCCTTGCCCGGATGATAGAGCAATTCAAAGTCATATTCCTTCAGATACTCCATCCACCTGCGCTGCCTCATATTCAGCTCCTTTTGATCAAACAAATATTTCAGACTCTTGTGGTCGCTGAATACTTGGAATTGAGAGCCGTACAAATAGTGCCTCCAAGACTTAAGAGCGAACACAATGGCTGCTAGCTCCAAGTCATGAGTCGGGTAATTTTTCTCGTGTGGCTTCAATTGTCGTGAGGCATATGCCACTAGCCTCCCTTCTTGCATCAACACACACCCCAATCCTAAGTAAGAGGCATCATAGTACACCTCAAACTTCTTACCAGTGTCTAGAATTACGAGTATTGGAGCGGTAGTTAAACACCTCTTCATCTCCTCGAAACATTCTTCACACTTCTCAGTCCAGGAGAATGGCTGATCCTTCCTCGTGAGTTGAGTCAAAGGACTCACCTTCTGAAAACCCCTTTACAAACCTATTGTAATACCCTGCCAAGCCCAAGAAACTTCTCACCTCTATTACTGTCTTAGGCCTTTCCCACTTAAGTATTGTTTCAATCTTAGCCGAAAAACTTAGCACGAATTCTAAGTGTGGTGAGGCTTGAGTGAGCTTCTGGGAGCTGAATTGAGAGGGAGCCAAAGAGGAGGGCCATAATTGCTTATTGGAAATTCTCAAGTGTCAAAGTTTTAAAGCAAAAGGACCCAGGTTAGGGGAGCTGTAAACGTTAATTTACTTTGTCTTTCGATAATATACCATGTAATGTATGAAACTGGATGCATACCTGTGAATTCTGTCATTTTTTTATGTTTCTGGAAAATTTCCAGGAACCGCCTGGCGGGCTGTTCATCGCCACCAGGCGGTGCATGCAATTTTTGCCTTGTTCTGGGTTACTGAAGTGAAACTGCCTGGCGGCACATTCCCGGCCGCCAGGCGACGTATGTGTTTTACACTATTCTGGGTTTTCTTGATGAACTGCCTGGCGGTGATGAATTTCCGCCAGGCGACGCAGGTCTGAGGTTTGGTTTTTGTCATTCTAGGGTGCTTTGACATGATTCTGATCGGAAGGAAATAATGGGTTGGTGATTTAGAGATGATATAACGTCGTATTTTATTGAAAACCAGTATAATTAATAGGTAAAATGGATGAAACAATGTGAATATGATTTTAGGGTTATAATTTGGAGTTTTGGATGAATCAATGTTAATGGTGAATTAGGTGTACTCACATTGTAGACAAAGATAGTTAAAGTTGCAATGTTGTGTCACGATTAAGTGTTTGAGGGTGAAAGCAATTAGGGAACGCAGAGAGAAGTGCTGGAGAATGAGAGAAGGATCTCATGGCTGCTGGGAATTCTGGGAATCTGCTAGAATTGCTTGCACCGCTTGGCAGCACGGGTCTTGCCACCAGGCGCCATCTCAGAAGATTGAGTCTTTACGTGTTGCGGGTGTTGCTGACTGCACTAGGTGAAGGGAGCCATGTTCATGCTACTGGAACAGTTGAAATGAGTAATGTGATGTAAGAACAAATGATAATAGGTAAGGGTTAGGGCTGATTTTAAGTATTGGGAGGGCAAAGAAAATACTAGTATAGTTGAGTGAAAATCTCATAGTGAGTGAGAAACCAGTGGTCCAGACCATTATGGTGTTAGTGGTCCTAGACGATGACTAGAGCCAAGTAAGATTATAAGAATAGCCGGAATTGCCAATTTGTAGGAAGTGTGTAAATTATGGGTAAGGCAGTTGTTAAGGTATGTATAAAGTGATGGAAATCTGGACAGTTAATCTGAGTAAATAATAGAGCTTAAAGTGGTAGGAGTTTACAATGACATATTGATTATTGGATTAGTTGAACTTATGCATGACTAATTCGATAAAATAGATTGATGATATACAAAAGGGAAGTCAGGTGCTTTCTACTTGGTAAGTTGTAATTGAGAATGGTTGTTGATAAGAGTGTATTTATATAAAATAAAGAGGGTTCAACTATTTGAATGCATGATTATGCAAGACCAATGTGGGGAACTTGAATAAAAGTCATGAAAACCAGTAGAAGTTATTACTGGTGTGGCGCCTGGCGGTGGGGTCGCACTCGCCAGGCGATGGCAAGGAAATAGTGGGGTTCTGGAATTGGTGGCGCTTGGCGGAGGGGAGGGTTTCGCCAGGCGATGGCGACGAAATCAGTGGTCTTCTGGAGCACGTTCGCCTGGCGGTGTGGGCTGTCCCGCCGGGCGGTGGTTAATGAATTTGTGATTCTGAGGTGCTTGGCGCCTGGCGGTACGTGTCCCCCACCAGGCGGTCGGGAAGCGAATAGCACCTAGCGGTACGTGTCCCCCGCTAGGCGATTTGGGTGTTCTACAAGGCTTTTGGTGATGTTGCCAAGGTAAGATTGCTGGGTTCCTTGAGTTGAGCTCGAAACGTATCCCTTGAGTTGAGCTTGGGATAGGAGTTAAGCACGTACATTCCTCGAGTTGAGCTCGGAATGGCATCCCTCGAGTTGAGCTCGAGATGGCGGATGAACACGAGGAACCCTTGAGTTGAGCTCGGGTTGGCGAGTGTTGCCAGTGTGAGTGTGCTAGTTGTGGTCAGTACGCATGGGTCCAGATAGATTGCCCTCCTCAGTAGAACGCTGACGAGTTTGGTAGTCTTGGGTCATTACGGACTATGTTCGTATTTGGGAACTCCACCCAGCGTTACGGTGTATGATCAGTGGCATTGGTTCCTGCACGTGCTCTATCGGTTGTGGCCAATAGGTTTGGCAACAAATTATCTTGCGATAATCACTAGAAGAGGTAGAACACGAATGGTCTGGTTGTGGCCAGACGATAAAGAATAAAGAAAAAGATCGTATATTGGTTCTTTGCAGAAAATATAGTTATATGGTTGGATATATATTTATTATTATGATGTATGTTGATTTCATAAGCTCACCCTATCTGCTTGTGTTTGGCGATGATCGTGTACGTGGTACACATGAGCAGAGGATGTTAATGCAAGTGGTGCCGGTGACGCTTAAGTCTATGAGACCGTTCTGGATTATTCAGGTTTTTTGTAATCTTGGATTTGGAATTAAATATTGAAATTATAAAAGTTTAAATTTCCCGCACTTTTGGGAAATGAAGTTTATTCATAAATGCGATTTCTTTATGATATTATTTATTTTATTTATTTAAATCAGTAATATCCTGACGGGATGTTATAAGCTACATCTAGTTTGTCAAGACAACTCGAGCCTCACTTTGCATCATTTTAAAAGATTTACAAAGTTTACACCCTTACACTATCAAACTAAGCAAAACATATACCAAAGACTCTTGAATCACACAAGATCACAACGGCACAACAAGAACCCTCTTGTAGACCAGGAAAAGCACTAGGGACACATACAAAGCTTGAGAAAGATCAAACCTCAGTGGTAGCACAACCCTACCTATCACAAACACCTTCTCCAAGCTTTAAACACATGCCAAAAGCTCCAAGAATTTATCCAAGATCAATCTTCAATAGCTACAATATGAATGATCACGAAAGAGAGAAATTTCCAAAGTTTCCATAACAGATTTGCGCTAAAAAATGGTCAAGTTACCTTTGTTTCGAAAATCACAGCACTTATAGTCAAACTGTTATAAAATTCAATAGGTTGATTTCCAAATCAATCAGTTGATTTCACTTGACTTAAGTGAAATCAACTGATTAAAAAATAAATCAATTGATTGAATAAGTCACAAGCACACTTTCCTAATGATTGATCCATGTGTAGGGCATGCGTTAAGACATGTCAAACATGAATACCATCAAATCTCCATAACTTCATCAACAAAGGCATGATTCCAAAGCAATGGCTCCAAGTAGGTCAACAAAGCTTCATCAAATCTTCATGAGACACATCACCCAGGCTTCACATGTCAACATAAACAAGTAAGAATAGCTCCCCTTACCTAGATTTCCTACTCCAAAAGTGCTCCTATAACGCTTCATGCACAAAATTCAATCTACCCTTGCTCTCTTAGCAAAAGACGTCCTCTTTAGCCTTCTTACACTCTTTAGATAAGATTTCTGGTACTCTCACAACTCATCATAGTAGTTGTACCAAAACCCTTCCCTTTCCACTCACTAATTCTTTTGTTTTCCTTCATTTTCAACCCTAAAATAATTAAATAAAAATAAAATACGAATTTAGGGTTTTAATTTCCTTCAATAGGCATTAACCTGAAGGTTTCTTGCCCATTCACTTCTCCTCTACTCTCTAGAGACGGCTAGGGTTTCCTATAAATTTCCTTAATGGTCAAAATGTTCCAAACAGAAAAAGATAACTATTTTCGCACCAACAAGGTTTCAAACCCACATCCACATAATTACCCAATAATTACACCAACCAACAAGCCAGTTCGTGTTTCTTGTTATTTCATGCACATGAACAATTTTCAATACATATCACACGTTCATGCATACTTGGAAAACAATTAATTAAATTGTCACAATAATGACATACACAAGATTCAAACCCAAGTCCTTTCAAATAACCAAGTACTTTCAACTGCTTGAGCTACCATTGTTCCTTGACCCAATTAATTCCATTAAATGTGTCTCTATTCTCTGGTTATTGTTAAATTAAATATTTATTTATATTTGATTTTCTTGGGTCTTACACTCATATTTTTTCAAGCTTAAAATCATTTTTTAAAGCTTGGTTAGTGTAATTCTTAGTATTTTATGGATGGGTAAGAGTGATTAGGCATGGTGGATGTTATTTCTTTTATAAAATTAAAGCCAGTTATATTCAAACGAAATAGTGGTTACATTTTTCGGAAGAATTAATTAAAAGAGAGGAAGTTGAGTTTCATAAATTAATATTGTTATATTACAATGTAGTTTCTGTTTTTGAAATTGAATGTTGGTTATGTTTTAGAAATTTGATGTTGTTGCTATTTTAAAATTAAAATGTTATTACTGTTTTAGATATTGGATGTTGGTGTTGTTTCAAAAATTTGATGTTGTTGCTGTTTTAAAATTAAAATGTTGTTGTCGTTTTAGAAATGGGATGCTGGTGTTGTTTCAAAAATTTGGTGTTATTGCTGTTTTAAAAATGGGTGTTGTTACTATTTTTAAAAATGATGTTGTTGTTTTAAAAAAAATGTATTGTTTCTGTATTATTTGGTGTAGAATTGTGGTTGTTGTTTTTGTTTAATTTTTTGTAGAATTTTTGGTCTTATATGTTAATATCCTTAAGTGCAAAGAAATAATGGTTGGGTTATGATATTATGATTATGTATGGTTAATCTTATGATGATGAGGTATGATATACATGTATGTGTGTATGTATGTATGGGATTGTGGTGTATGTATTCTCTCGTAACTATAATGCAAAATTGGTTCTTTTACCCAAAGGGCTTTAATGAGTCAGGTAAAATAGTTTCTTTTGGCCATAAGACTTGGGCATGAACTTAACAAGAATGCTCTGATTGAAGGCTTTGGTGAACAGACAAAGTTTTTTCTTATACGTCTCATGAAAAGCATGGGAAAGGCTCTTTACAAGAGACGTTGGTGCGCTAGAAAGTTAATAGGTGGTTATGAGAGAAGGACATACTTCATTGTTATATTTGGTTGTAGTATGACTTGGTTGAGTTTATAGACATTTTTATTCTTATGATCATGGTTTTGGATTATGGTTCGAAATTTTTTGGTTTGAAAGGTGTGAGTGAGTGATATGATTGGTGGATATTGTCATGAATATGATTTTCTATTATGTTGAAGATGATGTTGGAATTAGTGTGTTTGGGTGAGTAATATGTTTGGTAAATTATTGTTAAGTGTTAGCTCACCCTTGCATGTTAGTGGTTGTGGTTGTCACCTACGATGATCGTATGACTAGTATTATACGGGAGTAGAGTGACATTGTAGATGGCGTGGATTTGGATGCACACCAGTGACGAAAGAATTATTTTTAATTCTAATATTTTTGGAACAATTATATTTTAAAAAAATGTATAAGTCAGATGATTTTGACGTTGAATATTTTTTATTTAGAAAGTTTATTTTGATGAAATAAAGGAAGAATTTTTTTTAACGTGAAAAATTTCTAAGTATTTTAGTAGCATCCTAATTAGGTGTTACACAAGGTGTTTAATAAGTTTTCTTGTCTTTATTTTAGTCATGTTATTCAAGATTAATAGTCTAATTTTTAGCATGTTTAGAATTGCTTGTAGTATTCTAGTTAGCATAGATAGCTTTTTATATTTGTTACTATTTTGAAATTAAAATAAGATTTCCATTTGTTATTTGTAGTTAGGATTTTATTTAGCCTTTTATTTTCTTCTCTTTCTTTTCATAGGTAGGTTTTATTTTCTATAGCTTTAAGTAGCATTACCTTGGATTGAATTAGGAGTTTACTATTCTTAGATCATTAATAAATTAGTACAATAACTAATAATCCTCTTTCACAAAACTTCTTTCAACTCAAAAATTTCAAGTGCATTTAAGTGAGACAATGCGACTTAGAAGTTGATACTTGTTGCAGCAAAGCACTGAAATGGTAAAAAGGAATCAACTATTGTTAAACCACCGAAAGTCGTGAAGATGCTGACACGTAATTACGAAGTTGATATATAGGATGAAGACATGTAACCTAAGGCTGCACAGTTAGAATTCAATGAGACACTTGGCCAATAATAGATTTGGCAAAGGAAGAAGCTTGTACTGAAAGTTAATGGCAGAGGCAGTTGCTCCTATTTAAATAGCTAGGTTTTACATTCCATAGTAGTTATGGATACTTGGTGAAGGCTAAAGGGTAGACAAGAAGGAACTGAAAGAGCTCATGAAAGCTAAGAGCACACATATTTCACAACATTTTTCCCTCTGGTTCGTTGTTGTTTGGATTGGTCTTGAGAATTAACATTCACTAGTCTACAAAGATAGCTAGAAAGGTTAATCTTCAGGTTTATTTCTTTTTCGTTGTGAATGATCTTTTGCTGCAGTTGTGAACTACAAACTACATAGTTGGCGCTAGGTCGTGAATTCATGCCTGTTGTAATTTCTATGAATTGTTTCCTTCTTAACCATGATTCTTCTTTAGTTTTACCAATTAATTTCATTTCATTCCTTGATCTATCACATTTCGGATTCATTATTTCATATCAATCATATTTTCTTTTCATTTTAATCTTGAACTCGTGCTTATTCTTGCACTACAAATTTAATGACCAAAAGTTGTTAGTCATTACACTAACCAATTTAGGTACCAATTTACAAAATAAAAAATTATTGGTTACTAAAATAATTGTTATTATGAATAAAAAATTATAATTGGTCTGTAGATTGGTTTATAAAATTTAGCTATTAAGATTTTAGCTATCAAAGGAAATTAGTCATTAAACATTAGCTACCAAGGTTTTTTCTATCAAAAGGGGTTTGTTTCTAAATTAGTCTCTAATTTATTAGTGACCAATTTAGCAACAAATTACAATTTTTTATTCATAATAATGACTATTTTAGTAACCAATAATTTTTTATTTTATAAATTGGTATCTAAATTGGTCACTATAGCATCTAACAGCTTTTGCTCACTAATGAGGCATTTTCTTGTAGTTGTCGCAACCTCGGAAAAAATCACGACAGGATGGCGAGCATAAAAAAAATTTAAATACAAATTTCATAAAGGAAGTTGTCACCATAGTTTACTAAGGAAAACTATGGAAAACCTAAAAAAGGGGTTGTGAAACTGAATCAAGTTTGAGAGTTTGTTATGTGTGGGGAAGGTATTAGCACCCCCACATGTTCGTCCTAAGTGTGCAAAACTATTGTAATTTTTAAAATATTTGTTTTTCCCAAAAATTAGATAAAATATATACTAATATGAATGAAGAAAACATTTTTAAAATTTTATATTTGGGCTCGACAAGTTGTTTGACCTTGCTCTGACGTATTCTCATAAAAATGAGAAATTAGGGTTACACAGTTCTTTTGAAAACAAATTAATTAAAACTTCGATTCGATTAATATCCTTTTTTATTTTAATTTCAATATATTTTTATATTCATCAAGCGAATCCGGTACTCAATATGATCAAGCAAGTTCAAAACTAGACATGATGATTAAAATTTATAGTATATGAAAAAGTTAATTATGAAATAAATTTTATGCTTAACACAATAATCAAAATATATTTAAATAGTGTAAAAACTATAATTATCAAGTAAGTCTGAGACGTAACATGATAATTAAATTTTATTTAAATAGTGTAAAAACTATAATTATCAAGTAAGTCCAAAACTTAACATAACAGTTAAATTTTATTTAAATTTAATGGAAGTTATAATTATCAAGTAAGTCTGAGACTTAACATGATAATTAAATTTTATTTAAATTGAATGAAAATTTAATTATAGACTCAATATGACAATTAAATTTTATTTAAATCTAATGAAAGTTATAATTATCAAGTAAGTATGAGACTTAACATAATAATTAAATTTTATTTAAATCGAATGAAAGTTATAATTATGAAGTAAGTTTGAGGCTTAACATGATAATTAAATTTTATTTAAATCGAATGAAAGTTATAATTATCAAGTAAGTCCGAGGCTTAACATGATAAATAAATTTTATTTAAGTCGAATGAAAATTATAATTATTAAGTAAGTTCGAGACCCCAACGTCTGCCATGGCTTCTAGCGACACTGAAAGGTGGGTTCGCTGCCACGTTTAGGATCGAGTGTGAGGATGCAACCTTCACTTTCCTCATTAGGGATTGAATCCAGAATCTCTGGTTCATTTTTTTATGTTCGTTGTCCCATTGAATTTTTTCGAGGTTGTGAGAGATGGCAACTTATTTGTGGACCTTCAAGAGTTGACCCCATTTAGTTGAGTGTGCGAAATATTTGTTGTTTTTAAATATTTGTTTTTCCCATTTTTATATTGACTTTCTTATACAAAGTGGTGAAAGGATGTCTTTGTTCATATTTCTATTGATACTCTACTCCCTTAGTACCCCGATGATATTGTGAACAAGTATATTGTGAATGGACGTCTTTATTCATATTTCTATTGATGCTCCACTCTCTTGGTATTTTGATTATATTGTGAACAAGTGCATTGTATACAAGTGTCTTTATTCAGATGCCATACTCCCTTGGTATCCCAATTATATTCTGCATAGGTGTATTTTATTATGAACAAGTATATTATGATTGTGAAACAGATGTATGTGACTGTGAGCAGGTGTGTTGTGAACAGGCGTCCCTATTTGTATTGACATTGATGTCATACTTTGCTTTGACGTCTTGATTAATTTTTGAAATTATAGAACCTTAGGATAGATGATAACTACTATATTTGTCTATATCTGCCTAGGAAATTTCCTGGCTGTTTTGTAGGTATTGGGTTTGGGTAGTGCTAATTTGCTCTTAGCACAGACTACGTCATTCAGGCCAGTTCATTCATTGCGATATTAAGGCCCATTGTAAGACCATGAAAAATAATTATTATTTCAAAGGGTAATTTGACATGAAGAGTAGTAATTAAATTAATAGTTAATGACATAGATAGAGAAGAAAGGTAGCACAATTGTTTAAAGTTTTAATTATGGATTGATGGTGATGGATTTGATCCCTAATGTGTGTATTTGAAATAGTTATATTTTAAATATTGTTTTAATAACTGATTCAGAAGTGTTTATGTGTGGCTTTGGTGTGACTTATAATTTTATAATTATTTATAATTTATGTGGCATGTTTTATTGTGAGGGTATTATTGTAATGTTTGTTATGCATTTGGTTTTTAAGAAAATTGGGATACTTGATATGGTTTGGTGTGTTGGTTTGAGACTTAAAGGTGTAATGTGTTCGAACCTTAACTAGAACTAAAGCCATGAATATCTTTTTTGGTATTTTTGTGGTCCTCTTATGAAGAAGAAAAGTCGAAGGCAGATTCGTTATATTTGGGCGTAAGAAACAATAACTCATCAAGGTGAATTAAGTGTAAAAATAAATATTAAGAATTTAATTTTTAATTATTTTATGAGCAGAAAATTGAAAGAGTGGTTAGAATTATTTTTATTTTGGTGCAACAATTAATTGAATTATTTTATTATTTAGAATGGATTATTAAAAGGGGAAATTATTAAGTCAGGAAAATAATTTTAAAGGAGATAGGATAGAAGGGTTTTTTTTAGCCAAGTTAAAAATTGGCCTGTTAGATGTGGTAGAGCAACGTATAATTCTTAGAAATAGTGAGTAGAAAAAAAAATTATGAGTGCAAGAGAAGGGAAGAAGGAGAAGGTCACTTTGGAAAAAAAAATTCTTTGTTGGAAGGAAGAATCTTTATTGAAGACTATTCCAGGTAAGGGGAGCTTAACCTTTCTTCTTATTCTTTTGTGGTTGATTGCATAAAAATATTTTGAAGTGAGAATATGGAATTGTAAGAAAAACTACTTTTTTCCTTTATAAAATGGTTGAAATTGGGATGTAAGATGTATTATTATTGATAAGCATTGTATTGTTTTGATTAATTATATATGTTCCTGTATGGATGAATCAATGGAGGGATAGTAAATGGTTCATTTTGGATTAATTTTCGGTGTAAATGAAGTTCTCTTGTATCTAAAAAGGAAAAAACAATTATTGTAATATTGTTTGTGAATAGGGGATGAACTAGGATTGAGAATTTTTATAGGAACCTTTGGCTAGTGTGGTGAAATTATGTTCTTGAGATTGAGCATCAAGTGCGTAAGTATATGTTGATATAGTGGTGTTCATGGTTTTAGGGTATAATGATATGAAGGATAATTTTATTTGTTGTTATTAAATATTTTTTGTGGCTTTAGAGAAGTGTTTTATTTGGACAACAGAGAATTGTGTTCAGAAATTATTGGTGGCGGAAATTTCTTATAAGAGGTAAGTTGGGTTGATCCTTGTTCATGTCCATGTATCCCTTTTGGATATTTTTTTAAGAATTGGTAAATGTTGTGTAATTTGAAGGATGAGGATGTTAGTATAAGAGTTTTAGTGATGTGTATATTGTTTCAGTTTAATACAAATGATATGAAAGGGTTGGTAGTTCAATGTTGTGCATGTTTTGGATGTTTGGTATGTTGAATAGGTACTTTGTGCGTAAAATGTGATTTTTCACCTTATTTTTTGTATTGGGTGAGTGTGTATTTTTCTAGTCTGTGCAGTTTTTTTAAAAAATTGTGTTTCCCGGTTCATTAACCGTTGGATTGAGCTACAATTTTGATAGCTAATTGGTAACATGTTGTTCTTCATTTTTACCGTTGTGATCTTCGATTGTAGGTTTGTAGTTTAAGAAATTTTTTACAAACTCTTGCTGGCACTATTTTTCGTATTCTAGGCGATTGTATTTTTTTGGTTTGTGTAGTTTTAGTAAAATTGACTTTCCTAACTCATTAACCGTTGGATTGAGCTCAAATTTTGACTGTTAGTCTGTAGTTTGAATGGTGGAATCATCGATTGGAGGTTTGTAGTTTGACAAATATTTCACACATTATTGTAGTGTTTTTGGTTTTGTGATGATAAATTGTGCTTTGGTATTTTGGTGTAAGAATTATGGTTGTGCGTTGTGCTTGTTTGGAATGCATTTAGATGATTTTATATGATCATATATATATGTAGTAAGGTTTGATATGTCATGATATGATGAAATTGCATGACTAGTTGAGGTATGTTTGACCATGTAATGAGTTATGGTATGCAAGTGTACACATATGTGATGAGACAGTATGAATTCTTAGATAGCCGTAGAGGGCTTTTACCCAGAGGGCTTTGTTTAGTCAGGGTAAAAGGGTTTCTTTCAACCATAAGTCTTTGGCATGTGCTTAGCACGAGTGCTCTTACCTAAGGCTTTGTCAAGAAAATAGAGTTGTTGCTTGTATGTCTATGGAAAGCAGAGGAAATATACTTTCCAAGAGGTGTTGTTGCATAGGAAAGGTATAGAGGTTGGCTATGAGAGAATGTCGTACCATTTGTATTACTTGTTAAATATGTTGATGATTAAATGTTGTGGTTTTAGAATATGTGATGGATTGATATCTTGGATGGCATGGATGAGAATGTGATATAGTTAATATCCTTTATGATGTTTATTTCGTTAGCTCACCCTTGCTTTTGTGTGTTGTTGTGTTTGTGCGATGATTGTATATGTCCGTTATGCATTCTTTTGGATTGTGTTACATTTATGGAAATTTTCCACAAACCGTCTGGTGGGACTTCAAAGCAAGCAGGCGACTCATGTTAAAATTACACAGTTTTGGGTTCCTGCTTAGACCCTCCTAACGGTGATGAACTATCGCCAAACTACACGCTTAGGTTTGTTGTATTTTCTCCAATGGGTTGGGTTCTGGGGAATGTTATGTGCAAGTGGGGTTCTGGGGATCTTCTTCAATGATTTGGGACTTGTTTACGAGATATATTGTTATTGTGGGGACGTTAATTGATCGAATCAGTGATTTCATGAGTATGAGGGTTTGTACTGATTTGAGGATTTTGGGTAGCATGATTTGTATTGCAGTTCGTGTGATTTTTTGTGCAATTGAATGTCAATCAATTATATGTGGAGCAGAACATGTTAAACCATCGTGGTAAGGGAAATTGGGTTAGTGGAATGGATTTTGGGAAGTTAGGGTTTGCACAGGTGCAATACCAATCTGGAATATTTCAGAAAGTGTTGCACCGCCTTGCGGCATATAGCTTGCTACCACTACAAGAAAAACTGATATTACTGATGGTCAAAATCCGTCGGTAATGGTCCAAATCCATTGCCAAATCAACATTACCGACGGATTATCGACGGTAAAAAATTCGTCAGTAATATGCTTGTCGGTAAAATTATACCGATGGAAATCATGTTCCGTCAGTAATTACTGACGGAACATGATTTTCGTCGGTAATTACCGGCCGAAAAATTCGTTGGTAGTTACCAAAAAACTCGTTGGTAAATTTGTTCCATTGTTCATCTTCTTTTTCCTCCCTCTTTCAATTTTTTGATTTTGTTTTTTTCTTCGTGGTTGTCGTCGTCGTCGCCATTGCCGTCGTCTTCTTCTTCTTCCTCTTTCTTCTTCTTCTTCTCCTTCTTCTCCTTCAGCTTCTCCTTCTTCATCTTCTTCTTCTCCTTCTTCCTATTCTTCTTCTTCTTCTCCACCTTCTCCTTCTTCTTCTCATTTTCCTCCTTCTTCTTATTCTTCTCTTTCTCCTTCTTTTTCCTCTTTTCTCCTTCTTCTCTTCTTCTTCTTCTCCTTCTTTTTCTTCTTTTCTTCTTCTCGTCTTCTTATAAAGTGAGGTTTGGGCGGGAAAATTCCAGCTCCTTTTACCGACGGATAAATACATCGGTAAATTCATCGATAGAAAAAAATTAAATTATCGACAGTAATTGAAAATTGGGTGGGAAATTTCGTGCTTCTGTTACCGACAGATTTTTTCCGTCAATAAATTTGTCAGTAAAAAATTTGAATTATCGACTGATTTACCGATAGAAAAATTCGTCGGTATTCCAAATTTGGGCGGAAAGTTTCCTACTTCTTTTACCGATGGAAAAATCCGTCGGTAAATTTGTTAGTAAAAAAAATTGAATTACCGATGAATTTTACCGACGGATTTTCTTTGTGGTCGCCGTTGCCGCTGCTGCCGCTGCCACCGCCGCCGTCGCCATCATCGTCGTCTTCTTCTTCTTCTTCTTCTCCTTCTTCTCATTCATCTTCTTCTTCTTCATCTTCTTCTTCTCCTTCTTCCTGTTCTTCTTCTTCTTCTCCACCTTCTCCTTCTTCATCTTCTTCTTCTCCTTCTTTTTCTTCTTTTCTTCTTCTCGTGTTCTTATAAGGTGAGGTTTGGGCAGGAAAATTCCCGCTCCTTTTACCGATGGACGACGAATTTACGGACAAAAAAATTTGTCGGTAATTTAATTTTGGGCAGGAAGTTTCCTACTTCTTTTACCGACAGAAAAATTCGTCGGTAAATTTGTCAGTAAAAGAAATCTGTGCTACCGACGAATTTTTCTGTCGATAAAAGAAATTTGTGCTACCGACGGAAAAATTCGTCGATAATTAAAATTTGAGAATCCGTCGGTAAATTTTGTTGGTAATTCAAATTTAGCGACAAAAATATATCCGTCGGTAAAATTTCGTCGGTAATTTCAATTTCTTTTGTAGTGTACCAAGGGATACCTAGTGACAACAGTCTTGGTGATTAATTCTATGGGACTTGGGTTTAGGGGTTCCTTTGGGGGTTCAAGTGGAATTAGATATGGGAAAATAGGAGTAAATGGAATCATTGGTACCTTGTATACCTTAATTCATAAATGTGATTGGGAAGGGGAGTGATTAGAAGTGGAATGTGAAAATAATTGAGGAAAATTAGTGCAAGATGGCTTATATCATTATGGTATGACATGAGTCATAATTAGTTGTAGTAACGAGACTAAGTACTAATCATAAATCTGGTTCTCCTTTTTCCTAGAGTTGAATGGTAGTTAATGGGGTCCTATTTATAGGTGTATGAACTTGTGATGATGCAAAGGTGTTGTTGATACGTGACATTGGATTAATTGGAGATCACAATGATGGGGTTTAGGCATTTTTGGGTGACTATAATATATGGTTGAAGGGTATGGTTTATTCTTAATTAATTTTAAAGGTTAGCATATTTAAGAGAATGAATATATATGGGAATAGGCATGATAAACTGGAGTAGTATTAGCAACATATGGCCCTTGATTATACCATGGTGGATGATTATTATAAGGGGATTGGGTATTATTCTCTTAAGTTGCATTAGTTTCTCCCTCCTTCTTTCAAGCATTAAACTCAAGCTTCTTTGCATGCGAATATCCCACTGGTCCATACGCAATTCTCCCATTCTTCACACACACTTCGACTCTTTCACCAATCACTACAATGTCTGCAAAGTTCAAGGACACGTTCACTATCATATGTTCATAAAAAGGTGACTGTAGAGTTCCTATGAACATAGCTACCATCTCTTTATCATATAGAGGTGACTCTACCTGCATAGCTACTTTCATTCACCTCTACAACTACTCCTTGAAAGTCTCACTATCCCTCTTGACCATGTTTTGTAATTGTAGTCTATCAGGGGCCATATCGAGAGGTTCATAGTATTGCTTTTTGAATGCATCTACCAATTCCTTCCAAGAACGAATTATGCAGGTTCGAGGTGCATATACCAATTGCAGGCCATCCTAGCTAAACTATCTTGAAAGAAATGCACTGGCGGTGAGGATGATCCCGCTTTGCGACAGTTCTGGGGTACAGCCATTGTAATGCGTGGCGCTTAGCGGTAGGGATGGTTCTGCTAGGTGGTACTTGTAGAATCAGAGATCTCTGAGACGCGTGGGGCTTGGCAGCATGTGGATTCCGTCAAGCGGTCTGTAACCAAATTTTGCCTAGCACCGCTTAGATAGCACCACGCGATAGCGCAATGGACATGGTTGTTCACTTTGGAGTTGTGTGTGGTCTACATTGCTTTGGATGATACGTTAAGTATGGAGCTTGCTGAGGTATTCCTTGAGTTTTGGCTTAGAATAAAGGCTAAACACGTGGCAATCTTGGGTTGTGGCCTGGTGATATTGGAAAACTATATAAGTATGCGAGTTGTGGCTCATATATATTGGCTCCACATGTTTAAGCGATCACGGGTTGTGGCCAGTGATGTTGCGAATCTTGTGTTGAGAATACGAATTGTGATTCGTAGGGAGAACTCCAACTGGCGTTACAGATGCTAGTTCATAACAAGATAGTCTCGCACGTGTAATCTACGAGTTGTGGCTCGTATATATTGGCTCCACTTGTTTCAGCGATCACAGGTTGTGGCCAATGATGTTGTGAATCTTGTGTTGAGAATACGAATTGTGATTCGTATGGGAAACTCCAACTGGTGTTACGGATGCTAGTTCATAACAAGATAGTCTCGCACGTGTAATCTACGAGTTGTGGCGTGTAATCTACGAGTTGTGGCTCGTATATATTGGCTCCACTTGTTTAAGCGATCACGGGTTGTGGCCAGTGATGTTGTGAATCTTGTGTTGAGAATATGAATTGTGATTCATATAGGAAACTCCAACTGGCGTTACGGATGCTAGTTCATAATAAAATAGTCTCGCACGTGTAATCTACGAGTTGTGGCATGTAATCTACAAGTTGTGGCTTGTATATATTGGCTCCACTTGTTTAAGCGATCCCGGGTTGTGGCCAATGATGTTGTGAAGCTTGTGTTGATTATACGATTTTTGATTCGTATGGGGAACTCCAACTGGCGTTGCGGATGCTAGTTCATAATAAGATAGTCTCGCACGTGTAATCTACGAGTTGTGGCTTGTAGAGATTGAACCATGAATTGTGGCTTGTGGCAGCAAGAGTTATTTTAGGGTTATCATCTGAGGATGTAGAATGTGAATGGCCATGGAGAGGGGCCAAATTTTCTAGAGTTGAAGGATGGAGGTTCGCTGACGATTGTGTATTCACATTATATTTGCTTATTAATTGTTTATTCTATAATCTCAACTTATTTGCTTGTATTTGGCGATGATCGTGTAACTCGCTACACGAGAGCAGATGATGTTTCAGATGAAGTTGGTGACACTTAGTGCTAGAGAGGGCTAACATGAGAAATATTTTTGGAATACATATACTATTTTAGCAAACAATATTTATACTCAGTTTTTGGAACCTTGAGTTTAACTTATGTTTTTGAATTCTAGTGCGTTTATAAAGTTTTAAATTTTTACGTGCTTTTGGAAAGAAGACTTATTAAATGACGAGTATTTATTATTATTGCTTTTATTTTATTTAAATTAGTAATATCCGGCCATAATTTTACATATTATACGAGAGCATATGTTGATGTAGATGCTAGTGGAGATGTGTAGCTATAAGAAGCTCGGGAGGAAAGACTTGGGAGTTTTATTTTTAAAAAATTTGGAATTTTTTTTGGACTATGATGTAACATTTATCTGTTTTGAAAATTGTTTTCATTTGGACAGATTTGTAATAATATTTCTTGATAACTTACACAAAATTGGTTTCAGTTTTCATGATGTTTTAATTTGGATAATAAAGTTTTATTCAAAGGACATTTTGACAAGCGGTTTTTATAAATAAAATGGTTGTGAAGTTCCTAGTTAATAGGATGGTATCAAAGGTTGTATTTTGAAGTTTTGAAAATTTTTAAATCAAATGTGGCATTTTTGAAGGGATGTTACACCTATACCCAGGTCTAAGTAAACCATAGAGAGTGGAGGGCCAATGATTGTCATGTTATATCTCGAATCTACTTGGCTATTGTAAAGATTTCATCTAGTGTTTGCTTTCTCTTGACGTGCCACATCTGTTAGGTCATCTATTGTTGTGGATTATTTAGAGTTATCCATGAAAGAATCATATATAGGTCCATAAACCCAAAATAGGTTTTCCTTGAACCTAATAGGACACAAAGTCGGAGCTCGTGTGTTCATTTCAGTATTTAGATTGTTGAATGTTAGTGTCATCATGTTATTACATTACAATATTCATTTTTTATTCTTGTTGATTACAAAAAACATACATGTGCATAACATAGTGCAATGATCGTATAAGTCACCCATTTTGTGAAACCAATTTACATTCATTCATGTTTTTGTATTAAATAGGTTTTGAAATCTTATAAGTCGTGAGCAAAGTGATGGAGTCAAATCATATTTCTTGTACTAGAGCGTAGATTCTAGCTAATTTTTCCTCTTGACAAACATATTTTGTAGAGACTTGATTCTTGGATGTGTGAAATGTGATTTGAGTTCATGATTCTTCTTCTTTATGCATGCGTAACTTACAAGATCTCAATTCGAAATAGTAATAACAATGAATGATAATAATAATAATAATAATAATAATAATCATATTTTCCTTCAAGTTTTTCATATACTCATGTTATTCATGACACCCTTATAGGACTTGTGCAACACCTAAATGAATGGAAAACCTAGAGCTGTCTCATGAAAATTTGAAGGTTGATATGAGCTCTATGAAAGAACAAATGGCTGCAATAATGGAAGCATTAAACATGATAAAAACAGGTTATAAGGCACAATTCCTAAAGCAGGAGAAGGGGTATATCCATATCTTACAGGCTTTAATCATGAAAGGAGGAAAGAGCATAATTCTAATTCACAGGACAATGGGGAAGTTTGCATTTTTCCACAAAAAGGTCTTCCTACCGGTATACTCCTCCTATGGCAGAATATTCAGAATGGGTTCAAGTAATGATGAGTGTGGTGAAATTGAATGTTGATGCACAACAAGTGAATAGTAGTGAAGAGCGTGGTGGTATCCACGGGTCACAATTGTCTATTTTGACGAAAGGGGTGCATATAGAAACTAGGGAAGAATCTCGACCAAAATAATCACCTCATGTTATGATGCCGAAAGTAGTGGTGAAGGATGACAATCAAAAAAGAAGTTGGAAGTCCTAGAGGAAAGGTTGCGAGCCATCGAAGGAGTAGGGAATTATGGCTTAGGAGATGCTGCGGGATTATGCCTGGTCCTGGATGTGGTAATCCCAACAAAATTCAAGGTGTCAGAGTTTAAGATGTATATAGGCATTACTTGCCTAAGAGTCATCTAACTATGTACTGTATGAAGATGGTGGCCTACGCTCATAATGATAAAATGTTAATCCATTTCTTTTACTATAGTTTAGTTGGGATGGCCTGCAACTAGTATATGCACCTCAAACCTGCATAATTTGTTCTTGAAGAGGATTTGTCCTCAAATCAAGAAGGTTCTGTAAGGCTCACAATAACTAAAGTTGGGTTCCACCAGGATCAAAAATATATCTATAATAGTCATCAAACATTATTTCAGTAAAATCATAGAGACCATGCAATATATATTGATGGGAAATGTGTGAAGATGGGCTTTTAATTTTGGAACAATGTGATATTCGACCCACTTCACAAAAGGAGTGTCTTTTGCTTTGAATTAAGTTATATTTGAAGTGAAATTTAAAGTCAAAGTGTGTTGTGGCTGAATATGTTTAGGAGTGTAATATAATTGAATGGGATGGAATAAAAAATGTTTGAGACTAAAACAAGACAAAAGAATTAATAGAAAATGAGGGAGAGTTTAAGGATGGGATTACTCCCTTTGGAAACTTGATCTTCATGTTAGGAACTGTAGAAGGATGGAACATTACTTCCCTAATCCTGATTTCCTTCTTTTCTATTAATTTTCTCTTAAACTCTTCCTTTTTTTATTTGCTTTCAAATTCTTTCTCGTATCTTATTTTCTCTTTTTCTTCATGTTATTTTCTCTCCTTCTCTTCTTTGGCTTTTCTTTACTTCTCCTCTTTGTCATTTTTTTCTTCATCTCTTTTATTTTTCTCTTGTTCCTCTTGCTATCTTTCCTTTTCCAATGCTCCTATCTTTTCATGCTTTTCTTTTTGTCTCCTATGTTGTGCTCTATTGTATTTTTCAAAACTTTCATTTATACGATCAACACATCTTTGAAGTTCTCTTTCTTTTTGCTTGCTCAAGAGCCAGTCAAGGTTGTCTTTAAATTATTTTTTTCCTGATGAGAAAAATTTCTTTGATTTTGGATGAATGCATCTCCTATGTCAATGAAATTTTCTATCTTAGATTGTTGCTCTCGAGTTATCCTAAATGAAGAAGGAACAAATGTTTTCCACATGCATGTTTTCAACTCATAAAAAGTGTTAATGGATGATTCTCTACCCTTCTCCACTCTAGATTGGCTCTTATGCCACCACTCATATGCACGTTCTACAAATTTTGAAATAACATGCCTAAGAATGTCAGACTGATTATATCTATTAAAGAATGGTTGCACCAAATTCTTTGTATCCCACATCCAGTTTACGTATGATATTGGACCTATATCTTCCCCAAAGAATGGAATGTCACTATGAAATGTATGATGCAACTCATTACTACCATGCCTATGCAACCTAGGACTATATGTAGAAGAACCAACATACGGAGAACAACTCATTGTAAAAACAAATTGTGAAAAATAATTTTCTAAAAAAAGTTGAGTGAGATTTATAAAGGAAGAAACAAGTTGCCTTTAGGCAGTAGAATGAGTGACCCTTCTTGTACTCATGGTGATTGAATGAACTTATGAACTTGGATAAAAGAGTGAAAGAAGAGGATTAACACAAGTCTACCTCTAGGTAGGCAAGGTGAGTCTCACATACTTCTTAAGTACCAAGGCTAATCCTTGCCAATGTTAGACTTGCAAAAGTACTCAAAGTTCACACAAATGTTCAAGTAATAAGTAGATAGAATCACTTGATACAAAGCACACAAACAAGCAAGCAAACAAACACAAAGATTAACAGAAAAACAAACACCTAATTAGAAAATTTTTAGAGACTTTGGTCTCACAAATCAAGCCAATATGCAACATGAAAACATGAATCTAAACTTTGTGGCCTAAAGGTAAGGTGAGAAAGCACTTAGAACTTTCAACACACTCACCATTAAAATGATGCACCATGGAAGATTGAAAAGGTTCTACTTAGGAGATGGGATGGAGCACCTTCGGCTCCCCAAGACACCTAAGTAGGTCACAATTACAATGAACAAGAAACATGTAATGGTTACAAGTCACTTATGGTTGAAAATTATGTGATCACATTCCACTCCTTCCTTGGGTGTTTGCACTCTCATGGTGTTTACTCTCCCTCTCCTTTGGTATGAGATTTGGATGGACATTTTGAGAATCTTATAGCTTGAAGCTTCTAGTAGATTTTCCACCCTCCAAGATGCTACCACCAAGTTTGGTAAACCTTAATAGAATCCTACTACACCACAATCCACACCACACCAAAGAGTAGCCAAGGATAAAGCAAGAAAAAGGTTACAAACACAATGGAAGCTAAACCAAATAGAGTTGAATGGTACAAGATGGAAAGAATAGTCGAGAATGATAAGAAACAAAATTTAAAAGTATTCAGCAAAGGCTAGCATATCAAATAGAACCTATGAATGGCAAGAATAAGAATGACAAATTTAAAATAGCAAGCTAATTGAAATCACAACTATGGAACTTTTTTAATCTGTCACTTTGAACCCAAGACAAGGGAAGTAAGTCACCTTAATCATGGTCAATCAAATTAGGACTAAAACAGCTCCAAAATGCACTTAAGTTTGATTTATCACTCACTTAATCATGGTCAATCGATTTTTCATTTTTTTCATTCTTCAACATTTTTCATTGATTTTTTTGCTCATTTTGGATCAGCCAATCATTCGTGATAAATCAAACACAGAAAGTGTGCAGTAGTGAAACAGTGAATTTTAGGACCAATTTCGTGTAGAAAACGCATAAATATGCCTCAACTTCGATGATTTTTCAAGAATATTTTTCCCAACCTTTTTTAGTGATTCTATTTTTGAAATCTCCGTCTATCTCTTAACTTTAAAAGGCAAAAATCAAAACTAAAATTTATGCATCCAATTGCTCACAAAAATTCAAATACAAAGAGTGGTTGTGTAGTGAAATAAGAAATTCAGAGAGGTCAGCACATGTTGCTCTTGGGAATCAAAATGTTCTTGCTTACGAAAGTAGTATGAACTTGATTAAGAACTAAAATCAAGCATGAGATCTTCAAGAACATGTAAAACACTTTAAGGATGATCCATATGATGAAAAATGGCACTGCATTGGCTTCAAGACATATTGCTTTTCAACAAGTGAATTATGTCAACACTTTTGCTTGTATGCCAAGATTCAAAGTGTATAAATCAATTCAAATGGTAAAAACACATGGAAAGCTGACAATTAAGGAAATATATGACTTGGACAACATGTATAGAAGCTCAAACGAAAGTTAAAACCAAACAAACAAGATTTCACCGATTAAAATGAAGAATAACTCAATTAGATTTGAAAACCAATGGAAATCTTATGATATGCACCAATTGATTCAAGTAGAAGATGGATTTGAATCACTAACCAAGTGCCTAACTCAAAACAAATGGTGGATAACAGCAAAATAATCAAAACAAGTGATGAACATTACAGAAATTGAAGAAAGGATCAAACACTTATCTTAAATCGCAATGGAGATGGCTTGAAATGGCTCTAGATACCACATAATGAAGCTCCATGGTGGAATTTGATGGTTGATTGAAGCTTCCTTGTAGCAAAATGTATGAAGCACCAAAAGTTGGATATGTAGTGGCAACAAAAGTGGTTTGGTGAAGGTTCCTAAGAGGTTAGGCCAACTTAGGGAGGAGGGCTAGATGAGACATCTATGATAATGCTCTAGCAATTTGAACTCTCAAAAGTGCAAGTCATGTAGTGATCTCAACATGTATTTGCAATAACAATTCAAAAATAACCTTACAAAGAATGTGAAGTCTAAAATGAAAATCAAATGCAAGACTAAATGGAATGCAAATGTAAGGTCGCCATGTGAAGCACATGTGTCTAGATCTAGATCTAAGATCCACAAAAAGTTGATCACATGCCATGTGGCATGTCACACTTTCCTCATTTAACACATGTGCTAAATATGCAACTCATGGCTAAGGCTAGATGCAAACTTGGTCTAGAGTTTTTTAATTGGGCTTGAATGGACCCAATTGCAAAAGCTAGATCAATTATGACCCAAAACTACTTCTAGTAATTTTACAACTTATTTTCAAAGCATGGCCTAAACAATTGGCCCAAAAATAAAGTCTAATTTAATGCCTTGACATATCTCTTGTTATTGGGCCTTTGATTGGGCTTGGCATTGAGGTGCATGTGGGCCATGGAAAGGGCCTTGACATTGGCCCAAGCTATAAGCCTTGGGGTGGATTCATCATTGGGGAAGTGTGTGTGTGTGTGTGTGTGTGAGAGAATGTGAGGTGATTTAATTGGTCTGTGATGTTTCTGTGTGGGTATGTGCATGTAATTGGTTTGGTGAGGTGTAGTGTGTGATTTGTGAAGTGCGTGAGTTAGGGGCTTTTCCCTACATCTCTAAACACTTCTCTTGTACCCAAAAAAAATATAAAATTCTCACTTTGTCCCTCAGTTAAAAGTAACTTTATTTTTACTTTATGTAACTAACCTACCCTAAGTTTTTTTTTTCAAACGATTGTCGACATCCAGTGCCTTGTCTTGTTCTATGGATGTTGATATTCGATGCTTTATATTTTTAAGGTTTTACCCGTTACGAATGTCGACATTCAGTCTTATGTATTTTTTTCATTTATAAATATCGACATCCGGTATTTGGTTTTATTCTATGGATATCGACATCCAATATTTGATTTTGTTTACACGGATGTCGACATCAAATAGACTATTTTTCTTTTTAAAATTTTTTTCTCATTACGAATGTCGACATTTGGTATTATATTTTTTTTTCATTTATAGTTATCATCCAATTAACTACATAAAAAATTATATATATATATATATATATATATATATATATATATATATATTTAATATATCTATATATATATATAAA
>Ga0214542_1004359_pt1 | contig 28170 bp, 10 predicted proteins | sample CNSS1metaG_FD_160096 | JGI IMG/M metagenome (GOLD analysis project Ga0214542, IMG submission 160096) | Root nodule microbial communities from cowpea collected in UCLA plant growth center, Los Angeles, California, USA - CNSS1 | ecosystem: Host-associated > Plants > Roots > Nodule | place: USA...
GGTACCCCGATCGTCATCCCAACCGATGAGCTAAGGAGTGGATTTCGTTGAAGTCATTGGAGAGGAGGAAGATAACGCGAAGTGAAGGAGTTCATTTGGCGGGCTCTCGGTCCCTACACCCGAAACAATTTTTATTCTAGAAAAAAAAAAGGATGATAAAAAAAGGGAAAGTGTTACCATTCCTTACCTCCATTTGAATGGAACCATACACACAATGGTTATTTTCTTGATGCTTTGTTCATCGATCAACAAGATTTAACAACAATCATCACAGTACATAATTACTGAGGAAAACTTTGAAATGTGATCGCTCAATACACCTTCATCATTCTTGTAAGAATTAGTTTAATAAAAAAATTTATCAAAGTTTCTAGACCGTTTAATTAGGACTATATCATCTAGTGGTAATTTGAAACAGATGCACTCGGTAAACCATCTAGTCTCAATATCTACCGAGTCATGGAATCGTCTAATGGTTGTAATCTCTTCATACGTTTAGCTTACTAGTCTAGGTGTGTTTCTGTGTTTGTCACTTCTAGCTTTAGTAGCTACTAATTGAAAATTGTATCATTTGAGTTATATTAAGTGTGATTTATTACAAGAGAAACTTCTAAATTGTAATGTGTTATACTGAATTTTCCAAGTGAACGAAGATTGAAATCCGTTAATTCTTCATCTGTACCACATTTCCTGTTTACATTTAACCATCTAATATTTGCAATTTTCTCTCGAATCATTTCTATTTGTGTGGCAAATATTCTGATTAAATTAAGATTTATTAATTCGAGAACAATTTTCAAAGACCACTCATTTCTATCCAACACGAAGATTGTGTAATTATGCTAAACTTGCCTAACATACCCACATAACATGTCATATTAAACAAAACTAAATTTCAAATTTTGTAAAATAAAATTACGATTTCAAAGTTGTAAATAGAAAAAAATTGAATCGACCTTAAATAAAAAAATCTTAAATTAATTTTTTAATTGCTTTTGTCATAAATTAACAAATTGGTTTTCACACGTAATATTGACTTTAAAACTATTTTGAAAAACTAACATAAATTAAATTATTTAAAAAATAAATAAAAACCAAATTGGAAAAGAAAAATAAAACATTTCTTGATAAAAATAAAGAAAAAAAAATGTAATTTAGCCAATAATTTATATTGGAAAGAGAAGAAGTGTGGTGGTTAGTTTATGACGTGCGTCACACTTTAAATCGATACTTTAGTCTGATGGCTTGGAAATCCGTTAAATAAAGGGAGTAGTGTTATGCCTGGTAGAGAAGACAAAGTGTCCACGAATAAAATAAATAGTAAATGGATATTTTAAATGATTATGGCAGATAATAAATAAAGGATAATTTAATACTTTTATAAATGGGTAGGCTAGGGTATCATAATTTTTTAAACAATTATTAAATCAGAAAACTTAATGTATAAATATAAGGAAATATATTATTTATTCAATACGATAAAATATAAAGAATTAATGGAGCGGTTAGTTTTTATTAAAATGAAAAGTGTTTTTCTTTTAAGGATAAGGGGAGAAATGCAGAAATTGGTAGGTGAACGAATGGGGGAGGTTGGAAAGGGAATATCCAATCGATCCAACTTTTTGTGTTGTTGAAAGCAATGAAAGGCGAGGCAAGGAGAAGCCAAAAGACATAAAAAAGTGAGAAAAAAAAAAAAAAAGAGGCAAAGAAACAAACCTGGGTGTAGTGTGGTGTGTGTTACTCACTGGCTAATCTTCTCCCAAACAAGGCCCACTCTTCTCATCTTCTTCACTTCTTCAATGGCTTCCTTATCCCTCTCCTCACCTCCTTCTCTCTCCTCCGTGCACCACACCGCCTCCACGCGCCTTATCCTGCGCACTCCTACCTCTCTTAAACTGCGCACCCGTCCTCACTGCTTCCCCGCCGTCCGCGCCATCACCCTCACCCAGGATGACCTCAAGAGACTCGCTGCAGACAAGGCCGTCGAGGCCGTCAAGAGCGGCATGGTCCTCGGTCTCGGCACCGGCTCCACCGCCGCCTTCGTCGTCTCCAAGCTCGGCGAGCTCCTCGCCTCCGGTGAACTCACCAACATCGTCGGTATCCCTACCTCCAAGCGCACGGAGGAGCAAGCCCGCTCCCTCGGCATCCCCCTCTCCGTCCTCGACGACAATCCCCGCCTCGATCTCGCCATCGACGGCGCCGACGAGGTCGATCCCGACCTCAATCTCGTCAAAGGCCGCGGCGGCGCCCTCCTCCGTGAGAAAATGGTGGAGGCCGCCTCCGACAAGTTCATCGTCGTCGTCGACGACACGAAGCTTGTGGACGGCCTCGGTGGCAGCGGCCTCGCCATGCCTGTAGAGGTGGTTCAGTTCTGCTGGAAGTACAATCTGGATCGCCTCCAGCAACTGTTCAAGGAAGAAGGATGCGACGCCAAATTGAGATTGGATGAATCTGGTAAACCCTACGTCACTGATAACTCCAATTACATCGTCGATTTGTATTTCAAGACTCCAATTAGGGATTCCCTCGCTGCTGGCGCTGAAATCTCCGCTCTCGAAGGCGTCGTCGAGCATGGACTCTTCTTGAACATGGCCACCTCTGTCATCATTGCTGGCAAATCTGGCGTTGAAGTCAAGAACAAGTGAGAGAGACGCTTCGCCAATTCGTAATTTGTTTTTTTTTTTCGTGTATTGTTTTGTTTTCCGAGAAATATTAATAACAATTATAGCCTACATTTGATTGCTCCTATCTCAATCGCCGTGATTATAATCTTGCTCAAGAAATGAAACTTAACGCGAAAAAATTAAATTAACTTGTGCATTTTAAGCATTGATATTTTTTGGATAGGTAGAAGGACTTGGTTGATTTGCATTACAGTTGAGAGTTTGAAAATAATTTTTGGTTCAGAAATCCAAAAGGCAGGAGCAAGAAATTGTTAAAAGTTTAAGAAATGATCATCAGGATGTGGCTGCTGGGATTCGAGCCCAGGTCTCCACGGCCACAACGTGGAATTCTCACCACTAAACTACAGCCACAGTATGTTTACGACCATAAATAGTGCATTTTACTAAAATTATATAATCTTTTTATTTTTTAAAAATAGATGTGGCTGCTGGGATTCGAGCCCAGGTCTCCACGGCCACAACGTGGAATTCTCACCACTAAACTACAGCCACATTATGTTTACGAACATTATTAGTTTAAATTTGTTAAATTAATATAATTTGTTTTTTAAAAACAGTTGTGGCTGCTGGGATTCGAGCCCAGGTCTCCACGGCCACAACGTGGAATTCTCACCACTAAACTACAGCCACCACATGTTAAGAGAAAAATAATTACTACAAATCGCATTATAAAGGATATTAAAATCGGATTAACATTCTCACATATACTGGAAATAATAATTTAATACAAAGAACAAGGACACTTAATTGAGAACACATTTAAATAATATAATAACAAATATTAAATTTTGAAATAAAATAAAATAAATATAAATAAAATCTTATCATTTTAAGTTATTAAGTGGATTTTTTTTCTTCAAAATATTACCATTCTAAATACTTACCATTACTAGATGTGATAGGAATGAAGTGGAGATGAACCTAATATTTCTAGTTTATTCCCTGTTTGGATTGCCGGACCCAAGGTTGACTTAATGGCTTATTCGGCGCAAATTGGACCTAAAATTGCTGTGAGAGAACATAATATATATTACATAATTTTTCATACGAGAGAGGACTTCAAGACGTTGTAAATAATATATCTATTAAGTTACATTTTATTAGTTTGAACAAAACCTTTGATGTAATTATAAGACGGAAATTCATCACAATATTCAAACAATAGCATAATGAAAATTAAGCGCAAGACTCTATTTTAGTATTGTAATTTATTCGTAAAAGACATCTCAGAAATTTGGAAGAAGAAAGTGTACTTAAATTGATTTTGATCTTAATTCTTAAATTATGAGCGTATTATTGAAAAGGACATTCACAGGTTGAATGTTGAACTGGATGGCAAATATATATAAAAACACATTTATGTGATTTATGTATTATTTGTTATTATTGATATGCATCAGATCGATAAACATGATGCAGAGAAACGATAAAAATAAAATAGCATACTAATTACTAAATGACTGTATTTAACTAAATATTAAGTCTATTTCTTATAGTGGGTTGAGGTGAAAGGCCATAAAAATCTTCTAACTATGGAGTAGCTAACGCTGCGTATTATTGACTATATCACAGCCCAACCCCAAAGAATACAACAGCATAGAGACAAATTCCAAGTCAACACATATAATAAAGTAAGTTATGTTGATTTTTTTTTTCTTTATCTTCGACGCTAACTTCTGATGTTGATGAGTTGCAGTAAACATTTAGAGACCATGGTTTATCACTTTTGTTTATTTTCCAGTACTTGATCATTAATAATATAAACCTCAATAATAGGATTGTAACAATTTGGTAACATAATCACACCTGTAATAAATTGGGCATTGGGATAATAGTTTTTTTTTTTGTCATTAACAGATTTGAATTTCCATGATTATATATAAAAACTTAGATTGAATGCTCTAATTAAATAGATTTGAGCGAAACAATCTTATATATCCATGGATAGATATATGGTATTCCAAATTGTTCAGTAATTTTTCCTTGAATAGAGATTGATAGAATAAAGAATTACTATCATTCATGGCCCTTGAATCCCTGATTAAACCTCAAAGAAGCTTTAAAATGTTATAAAACCGTGACTTTTCTACCTTCTTATTTCTATAGAGAGACACTGCATTGATTATTGGAATAAAAAAAAGAGAGAAAACCCTTTGATTTTTACAGCATGGTCCCCTAAATATTACTGAAGTCAGAAAAATTTACAGCTCTTGACGATCAAGCTGAGGCAATGTTGAAGTGGAATGCTCCACGAGTGTGGCAAGTGCCAAGTGGCTTTAACAGAGAAAGCTTTGCAGGCCAAAGGCCGCAATGAATATAGTTAAATAGCAGCACAAACGCCCAGAAAGAGTTACAGTGAGCAATTAGTACAGTTGAAGAATGCAGTGTATATATATAATGGATGTGTAGTGTATGTAACAAGATTAAAACTAACACATGAACTAGAAGACAAGACCCCTTATGTGTATGTACTGATTATGTGGTGTTTCAGGCAATAGGAAGCTTTGTGGCTTCTTCATTTGGCAGGTGAGAAACAGAAAACAAGAAATGGGAAAAGCCAGCAAATGGATCAGGAACTTTCTTCTGGGGAAAAAAGATGAGAAAATCAAGAAGATCGATGCATCTGAGGATAGTAAGAGTTCCAACACGGGAAGTTTGATTGTGAGTCCAAAAGTGAAGCGCAGATGGAGCTTTGGAAAACTAACAGGTGGAAGAATAACGAGCAAGATAGTAGGGCATAAATTTTCCAGGTCTTTTGACTCAGGTGAGTCTGCAAAACTGCAAATACAAGCCTTGTTGGAAACAAAGGCTTCGAGGCGTCTTCCAACACCACTGCCAAGAAGTTATAAAGATAAAAACAAAGCTGCTACAAAGATTCAGGCCGGTTTTCGCTCATATTTGGTATGAATTTCTTGTAAAATATTTTATGGCTACTACATCTAGCTATTTGGTAGTTTTTCCTATATCTTCGTGTAAATTTTCAGGCAAAGAGAGCATTGCATGCTTTAAGGGGATTAGTAAAGTTACAAGCACTAGTGAGGGGTCACCTTGTGAGGAAACAAACAACTGCTACACTGCGTGGAATGCATGCGCTGATGGCGATACAAGTTAGAGCGCGAATTCACCGAATTCAAATGGCAGATGAAGTAAACCTCCTTGGAAAACAGCCTCCACAACATAGAGAAGTTGCACACTTCAGAGACCTAGCAACAGAAGAAAATAAAGTAAGATTCAGACTCTGCAAAAGACCTCGATTTTATCATCTGATGTTTAAAAAATCATCGTAATGATGTTTTTGGCTAATATTCAGTTACCTGTTCTGTTATGCTGCAATCCAGATAATATCAATAATATGACTATTATTTGTAGGATTCAAAGGATATGAGTGTGGAAGAAATGTTGGAGGCTTTGAAAAGCAGAAGTGGCCCTCTAGATGGTTCATATGTTAAGGCCAGAGAACGTGATTCCATGACATTCTATTCCAAGCATGTGCCGGTTGTTTCCAAACGAAAACATCAATACAAGAATACTCAAATCGTAGAACCAAACAGCCCAGAGAACTTCCGGGTCATGTCTGGATTTAACACAACGGCAATGGCCGCCTTATCAACTTCTCAGCGTCACTCGGTGCCTCACCGCCAATCACTGTCACCAAATTACATGAACAAGACAGAATCTTCAAGGGCCAAAGCAAGGTCGCAGAGTGAACCAAGACAGCGACCCAAAAGGGGAATGAGGAACAAAGGGAAGTCTGTGGAATCTCCATTGAATGGTCCAAGACAAAATCTGTTCTCAAACTCATTACGTTTCGATCATGGAAGCTTGGATCTTTGGTCTAGCAATCTTCGTGGGGACAGCAAGCGCGATTCCTTTGGCAGCAGCTCGGTCACTACTGATTCCTATTATTGAATTCTCCTGCTTTGTGACAATACTATAAAATGTGTTTTAGTTTGGGCAACGCAATTTCATCACCCATCTACCTGTACTTCGCAAGAAAAGCGGTGGTATGTGCTAGGATGCCAGTACAATAACCAAATCATTTATGAAAGGGAAAACGTAGATATAACAAGTGCTTTTGATCCCTAATTTGTGTTAACTTTTACATACGAACAATTATTTTATGGGTTGTGAAAGACAAATAGGAAGTGAAATAAAAGTTTAGAAAATGTTTCTAGATATTTATCATTTTAGGTAATTACTCAGATCGATTATGTTACCAATTCGTGAAAAGAACTATGGTCATTCATCAGATTGAAAGTGAGTTACATCATTTGCTCAGTAAGTGAAAAGAAAGTGGGTAAATGAAAAAACGTTGTTACCTATAAAAAAAATTGCTATCTAAATTGTGAAATGAAACACATGACTCTACAAGCATGACTATGAGATATTACAGCAGTTTAAGTGGATTGTTCTCGGCTGAAAGTGTTCTCCTTGAAACTCTTGCTCAACCAAATAGCAGTTTCCCTTGGGGAAGCTTTCCCTGGCCCAAACGGTTTTAATAAAACCCCGAGTTCTCCATACCTTTCCTGCTGCAGTAATCTGGCACTAAATTCAAGCAGACCTTCTAATGCCTCCGCCCTTTGTTGGAATGATGAAGTATCAAACTGCCGGCAGTGCAAGTCTGAAGAGTTGTGGCTTGATGCTCCAGCTGTTGCATTTTGATCAGATGACCCACTTTTATCCTCATTGTTTTTCTTGAGCATGCTGCGCTTGATTCCCTGCCAAGCATCCGTACATCCTGGCTTAACATAGGATGTGTCACATACCTTGATTGTGCACTTGTCTATCAATGTTGAATCATTGCCACAAGGAGGAGAACCTGAGGAACCCTGTACCGAGTTTGGGGAACATCTATTGATGGGAAACAATTGGTCTTCATATGATGCTAATGGGAATTCTGCTATCCTATCAATCCGGGGAGAGTTAACTGAAATATTGGGTGAGGTTACATTGCAAAGTAAACCAGTACTGGACCTGCGGGGAGGCAGCTGAATGGCACAACTTTGTGGGAACGGCAATGATGCTCTGCGAGTTGTATGGACAGGTTGTTTCATATTGTGTGAAACGGGAAGCTACAACCATGGACTTCAGAAAGTCAGGAAAAAAAAATTCTAAATTGAATAATACAATACCATTACACATGCAAGAGTAGTTCCTTGTAAAACAGAGATCACGCAACTGAGATCACATGCTTAAGTTTGTTCATGATATACCATAAGGCAAACATTAAAAATTGATTGACTCTGGCTTGCCTTACCGTCTTATGATTCTTTGAGGATACCATTGATTTCTTCGGGGTGGCAGAAGCTTTTGATGTAGTTAGCGTAGGAATCCTGGCATTACTAGAAGTTCTCGAAACAGCTGACTTATGCTGTGACTTCAAATCGTGATTGTCTCCAATAGAAAGTTTAGCAAATCTTTGATTTAAATTATCAGGAGTACAGTCTATCTCTAGCGTAGAGCATAGAGAATCTACCTCCGCTCCTGATACACTGGGATTTAAAGTCCTATCATTACTAATAGAATGCCACTTATACCCAGAGACAGAAACATGATCATCTTCTGACTTCAAAAATCTAGCTTTCTTCATGTAGTTGGATTCTGACCAAATACCTGGCAAAGTACTTCGCCTTGGGCTATTGATTTTGAGATGGACCTTACGAACATAAGGTTGAAGATGTTGGTTCCCGAGTAGTTCTGCAGCCTGTATCCAAAAGTACATGAAGGAAAATAAGCAAGAAAGCATGGTTACAGAACTCCACTTCACACAACCAATGTCACTTCACAATCAATCTTCGCACTAAACACATAGCATTGTTTTAAAAGCCAGATCAGTCATTGACTTGACAAAGGTGCTACGTGATTCACACTTCACCAGTCTCCTCTAGTTAAAGCATAGTTATGTATATATTTTTACAATTATATAATAAGCAAACTAATACAATATAGAAAAACTAGTTTTTTTAATATTAGGAAAAACCAAGTTAGTAAACCAAATTTAAATAAAAAACAGTAATAACCGTATCTGTGCTGACCTCGTTTGAGACTAAATAATAACATCAATACGTCATTTGTCACCCTTTATGTTGATAAAAACGTAATTTTATTTAAATAATAAATATTTTCACAAACATATTTAAAATATTTTTAAGATACGAAATAATAAATGTTCATTACTGGTTTTACATCAATATGACCAGTTCTATGACCATTTGACCTTTCAAGTTGAATGCACTGAACACCTGACAAGTATTTTCACAATTGACTCACTAAATCTATCCAAACAAATTAAATTTGATTCTGATAATGCAGAATCACATACTATGAAGTTTAGATTTCTGCAGACATATTTAAAATTTTACAAACGTGTAAGCACTTCCTTACTCATCAAGATGCACACGTAAGTAATAAGTTTATTATTGATTTAATAAAGAAACTAAAATTATTCTTTTGCACAATGCAAGTTATGTTAACATGAATGGAGAATAGGTAATAAATATTTAGTCATTATATAAACGAAAATTATCATTGAAGTTTGAATGTGGAACCCATCATCAGCCCAACCTATCTCCAACATGATACACGGCACTAAAGCTGCACCATTAAATTGCATAGAATTATTCCATTGTCAGAGGATAACTCTTATATTATACGTACACTAGGTCTAAGCTCTGGATTTTTCCGCAGCATGCTTTTGACAAGACCACGACTGCCAAAAGTGAAATAAAAAAATTGTTAGAACAATCGTACAGTTCATAATATAACTGATTAATTGCAATAAATTTACAAGTAACCTCACTTTCGGTGAGCTTTGACTTGCCTAAAGCTGTTAGTTACGGCAATTTTTGGCATTAGGTCAATAAAAGTTCCACATTTAACAGCATTAAGACATGGCAGAGCAATTTAAGAACTAAAAGTAGAGGCCATAGCAACTAAATGACAAGAACAAAGACTTACAATGCACCAGAATATTTTGTTGGCAATGGAGCCACTATGGACTTATTAATTTTGTTAATCAGGGCCTGTATATCCTGTTTGAAACAATTGAAAGACAATTATATATATATATATATTTTTAAAATACAACAATATTTTCCAAAATTATATAAAATCAGTAAATGCAAGTAGTTTTCAAGCTTTTGGAGAGATATATGTAATTATGGATAGCCATGCAGCTGATAACCAATTAAGAAAGTCATGACAAAATAGAAAGAGGATTTGGCTGCCTAAAGAGGAAAGCATATTTTAGAGAATAAAATGCAGAGGTATAACCATTGATCGAAAAATTAATAGAGTACATTTTAACAACTCAATAGTTATAATGTGTATGTATACATGCACATGCATAACAAAACTAATTGTTTATTTAAGTCATCCGTTATAACTCCACAATTTTTCCTATATTTTAGGGTGCACAGCACGCCTCACTTTAAGGGATTCAAATTCAATTCAATATCAATCAAATTGATATTCAGACATTGGCATCTTATTATAACAAACAGAAAATTGGTAATATTACACGAAAAAATATAAAATATTAAATATGTTCTAAGAGAACGTACAAAAAGAAAGAAAAAAAAAAGTGTGATCGTAGAAGAAAACTTACAAATGCTTTGAATGCAGGCTTAAGCGAGGTCATTTCATATATACAACATCCTGAATAACCGAATTCAGAGATCATGAATACACAATGAACGAGATAATAAAAAAACTTATCAAATAGTACTTACCAAGGGACCAAATATCTGATTTAGAGCCATAAGGTATATCAGCAAGGAGTTCAGGACACATATAGCTTGGAGTTCCGACGACCTAAATTACAAGACAGTACTTATGATGACCATACAAAAGTTGCAAGGAAGGCTAACTCATTCTTAGATTAAACATTTCTTACAGAGGAAGTTAGATCATCGGAAGTCAACATTTTGGCAAGTCCAAAATCACCTGATTCATCATTGACCATCTGTAAGCAAACTGTAAACCATATATGCAATTATGCTTTATTTAAAGGATCAATAGAATAACTTACCAAGGCGTATGTCACGATCTTTTGTCAAAAATATATTTGAACACTGACAGAAATACATAATTCTCATTAATATATTCCTTAATGGAATTTACATGGAAATTGGAATGTTCTCACTAAGCAAAGAAGATTCTTTAGCTAACCTTGACATCACGATGAAGAATATGGTTCGCATGCAAGTAATCAAGCGCCATAAGAAGTTGAACAAGCCATTTACATAGTTTCTGCAAATAGAAGACCGTTTTAGGTTCTAATTGTCCAAATATAAATACTATCTTGTTTATTCAAAGATGAATATTCATGTCTAAAGGAAAAGACACATAAAAATTCATAATTTCTGCAAGGAAAGAAAAAACCAGACATAACCTCCTCAGGGAACATAACACCACTAGCTTTCTTTATAGCTTCCGCCCTGTGTTTCATCAATGGTATATTAAAACAATATTAACAACCCAATGTATTAAATAATAACCAAGGGAAAGAAAACATAACCATAACTTGTAAGCTAGTAAAAATGAGAAAAGAAACTTACATGTCTCCACCCTCACAATAACCAATAATAATGCATACATAGCAACCCTGAGGAGGAAGTTAGATTACTAAGTCATCCATGAACAATTAACAATAAAGACAAACAGTAATAATAAAAGAAAATAGATGAAGTGATTATCCAAACAAGAGAATAAACTTAAATCTTAACTATAGCATAGCTATGTAACCTAGTATTTTAGCCAACATTACTGTATTTCATTGAAGATGCAAACTAACCCGTCATTGGTGACACCAATAAATTATCAAGGCAAATGAAACAAAATGAAATAACATATAATTGTCAGCACAACACCAAGTCCACGAGATAAAACTACAAATACTTTATAATGCAAATGTCGAGAGACTTAATTGCGATCATCCAATAGAAGCTTGATAGGTAAAGCATCTAACAGAATCCATTCTTATATTAACATGATGAAATCAAATCAGGAGGTGAAGAGAAGTTCCATTCAAGAACCACATACCTTTTCTACCCATGAATCTTTATACTCCACAATAAATGGGTTCCTTAATTTGGAGAGGAGCTCCATCTAAACAGAGAAAAAGAAGAAAAAAAAAATTAATAATATACTGAATCCTATTCACAATAATATACTGACTCATAGTCACATCAAATGTATGAAGATAATAGGTTGTTAAGTCTACAGCCATATTCATATAAAGGTTTGAAATTTCTTTCAACCTGACAGAAAATGAAATTCGCCGAAGCAGACACCCTGAAAAAAATCACAGCAGGAAGGCAAGAACGATGTAGTAGAACACAGGCACAGAAAGCGATATTACAGAAAACAGCACATGATGTTTAAGTTAATCCATTTTTCAAAATTCAATTTAAGAACAAACCTCCAGGTGAGCAGACCTACGAGAGCGTTCAGTTTGGCGGGCAAGGCGAATCTTCTTCAGCACATATCTACATAATTGTAAAGACAAACTTAAAATGCACAGATAAATAGATATAGATGCTTAAAAGGGAAAAATGCACATAAGTTCAATTCTCACTTTTTCTTCTCATGCTTATGCTTCACAAGAAGAGCAGAACCAAAAGCGCCTTTTCCAATTTGCTCAAGCACTTCATACTGCTCCATGTTATCAGTTAGCAACAGATTTTCCTCTCCTAGATACAAGCAAGTCCGATTCCTTAAGAAAATTTAAAAAGAAAAAAGGGCTAATAGTATAATACAAAACCACAAATCAAATTTCAAAGTCAATCACTGAAATCTAGCGCTACATCGGGAGGAATTTAACTAAAATGCCAAAGGAAGCTCCTTAACTTTCTCCCTTTCTCATTGTACATGCAACAAGGTTACAACATTGTAATACTGTGCACAATACCGTCAAGTAAGTACCGATTACTTTAACTTACGCATGAAGGTTAACCAGCATAGTAATTCTTAGCGAGAAACCTAGAGAAATAGAAACTGCAGAAGGATTAAGAAAAACGCTGAACCTCTTTTCACTCTTAATTTATTATTATTATTTTTATTTATTTTTTTTAAACAAATTACATTCACGAACTCCGCAGTGAAAAGCGGTTACAGACCAGGAATTTCTCGAAGAGGAGTCCAGAAATAACAAAATAGAAGTAAGCGCCGAAAACGCAAACGCGGAAAATGGAGAGAAATCCAAAAAATTACTGAAAAAATAAAAAAAATAAAAACTGAGAAAACGAAATGAAACATTTGAGGCAAAAATGAAAGGAAAAGAAGAAAAAGAAAAGGCAAAGTGCACCTGAAACGGGATAAGGAGAAGTTGAGAGAGGTCGATAGAAGGGATTCAAAAGGCAGAGGGAAGAGACGAATCTGAGAATGCGAAGTTCAACATTGGCAAAGGAAGTTCAAAACGACACCGTTGTTGGAGCTGCAGCAGAGGAAGCTGCAGAAGCTCTTTCGTCATCGTGGTTGGTTTGGAAGAAAGAAAACGACGTTTTACATTGCAAATTATGAAAGCTGGTTAATTCAATGAAGGTTTAAGCTCATGATTATGAGAGGAAGCGAAAATGATAGAAGAGTCAACATTCGGGTGATTAATTAATAATTAACAATTCATCATTAATACAACTTCAGATCTCTCCAACACTAGTAATTAAAGCTCGTTCGTGAAAGCAACAAACCACTTAAAACCTCAGTCAACACCTTTTACTGGTTAATAAATTTTTAAAAGTGATTTAAGTTCTAATCAAGGAATTACATGTGAAGAATTTTAGTTGAGATTATATAATTCTAAGCTGCTAAATACAGCTTAAAACCTTTTATCAAACTCATCTCAAATTGAAACCTTAGTCAACAACTTTTACTAGTTAATAAATCTTCAAACGTGATTTATGCTCTAATCAAGGATTTACAAGTTAAGAATTATTACTGAGATTATATGATTCCAAGCTACTAAAATTTAGAACAATATAATTTTCTTTTTCACATTTTAAAATTTCAATTTTATCCTTTAAAATATAATTATTTATTAATTTTTTTTAAATTAACAATTATTTTTATAATTTTTTATAAAAATATTTCTATTTTCTTTTTTTATTTGTCAGTTATTATTTTTTTAATTTTTAATATATATATATATATATATATATGCATGATAACAAAGTCATTTGACTATTTTTTTTATATAATCTGGTCAGATTTATTTTTCATAATTTTAATATTTATAAAAAGCGACTTTTTTTATTTATGGTAATTTTATGTAAATAAGACTTAATTAAGTTTTAAATTTATTATAAATATATGTGTTTTTAATTGAGCCTATATTAGTTTTTTTATGGACTACTTTTTTTTCAATTAAGTATCTGTAGTTTAATTTTAATGGATGATATAACTATTATTCTATTACTTTTGTTTCTTTTATGTAAGGTATTAGATATTAAAAATTGTAATATTTATCGATTAACATAAGATAATATTATAGTTAATGAAAAATATGATTGACTTTTATTATTATAATACTTTCTACATTAATTATATAATTTTATATATGAAAACAATAATATAAAATCGCGGACAAGATATAAAAAGTATGTCATTTCATTAATGAAAAAAATTAAACAGCACATATTGAATTGAAAATATAAAATTTTTCAAATATTCAATAACCATAAAAGATTTAATGTTAAAAAATATAAAAATTTAATGAAAAGTTAAACTTAATTAAATCTATAAATAGTTATGAATTTGAAATTGTAATAAATTCATAGAAAAAAAAGGCTAGTTAGGGAAAGATTCTTGTAATAAAGTAGGGAAAAAAAACAAATACACTAGAGGCTTAGGTGTTGTGGTGAGAGTATTAAATAATAAGGAACATTATAGGCTCTGTAGCTTTGATTAAGAAAATAAAAAGAAAGGTAAAGAAAAGCATAAGCAATTGAAGAGAATGAATATAATAATGAAGAAAATGTTGTACCAACTCATTACTTATTTGTTAACAACCTCTTCTTCTTCTCAATTACCCACCTTATCATCCGCCGCATAACTTCACGTCAATTTATTCTCACATTCAAAATTCAAATTATCATATCAGATGCACATTGTTTTCACTGCTTCTATTGGAGTTCTGGTATCACGGTTTTATTTGAAGGTCAAAATGTCAAGTTGAAAATTTAAACGCGAGAATAAATTTTACATTAAATAAAAATAAAAAGTTGAATATCTATAAAAAAAATATGTTTATCGTCTAGTTTTTAAGTTATAAATAAAGAAAATCACTTTATGTGATGTCTTATTTGATATTGTGTTTCTTTTTTTAGTTTAAGGTCTCTTCTTGTTTATTTTGGTTGTAGGTTGTTTTTTCTCTATCTTTTTCTATGATCTCGGTTTTGGTTTTCAATTTTTGGAGTGGTGTGTCTATAAATATATTTTGATATTCAAATTAATGTTTAATTATGAATTCATTCTTGAGAGGATAAATTAAATTTAGAAAAGTTTTGGCTGTGTTATTTTCTAAGAATTAAATATTCACAGAAAAACAAATGGACGAATTTATTGTGAACGGTGCTCTTTTCCATAGTCTTGTGAGCAAGAAGATAATAATAATTAAAAGTAATCTTATATTTTAATATATTAAGACAAATTATATTTGTAAAATTTTTTACAAATTTTATTCTTAAATTCACTCATTTCCACTTCCAACTTCCTTAAACACATAAATTTTATCCTCAAATTTATTTGGTTACTCTTCTTCAAATTCATATTCACAGAAAAATATACACTTAAATTTACTTTTAAGTATTCACTTATTTATATTATTTTTTAATGGAGTAGTGGACTTGTCATAATTCATACAAGTAAAGAAAGGTTAAGTAGGGCTTAATATGTTATGTGCTTAATTATAATTTAATTATGTTTCAACATTAATATTAAACTAAAATGGTTTTTTGTCATAAATTTTGTAGAAATCATTAAATGTGATCCCTCTCTTATTTCATTTTACTATTTAATTAAGTTTCAATATTTGTTAAAACAATTCGATCAGGTTATTCGTATTATCAAATTGCAGTATTTTTCTGTTTTTAATTTGTTTAATAAATAAACAAATAACAAATTTTTTTAAGTAATTTATACTGATGTAAAATACGTGTTTTAACAAAAATTAAAATTTAATTGAATAAAAAAAAGAAATCACATAAAATAATTTCAATAAAAAAAGACAAAAAAAATATTTTAACCTTGATATTAAGGTCATGGTAGACTACTTTGATTGTTCACATCTTATAAATCCATTTTATCAAATAAATGAAACTAAACTTCTAATTTAAAATTGAGAATGAGTTACTCACCTTACCAACATAATCTAATGCTTCCAACTTAATAGTATAATTTGTCACGATGAATCTATTTTCTAGAAGTATAATTCTATTAATTTATTTTAAGTCAATATCTTTAATAGGTGAATTGATTTATTTTATATGCTTAACTATAACTTGTTTATAGTTAATTTCTCAACATAAAATAAATGAACACATCACAAAAATGTTAAAGAGACACAAATCTAATCAGATGATAAAAATAAAAGAAAGTTAAAGGAAAGATGGAATAGATAACGAATCCATGCCATGTCTCATTGAAAAAAGTAATATATTAGCCATTAAATAAAATAATAATAATAATAAATAAATATATAATTTACAGCAAACAAAAGATAGTGGACACATTACCTACTTCAATAAATATAAATAATGATTATTTGTAATGCCTGTCTCATTCAGGCATTCCATCGAGTCAACATCTTTACTATAAGAATGCAACAAATAATTTGCTTCTCTTCAATTAATTTGCACATATATTTTACGAGATTTGAGGTGGAATAAAATAATATAAATGTTTTATATAGAACAAAATGGCCTCTACAACGATCGAGTCTCTAGCTTCTATAATTTCTGTCCTTTTCTATTATAATAGAATATTTATATTATCAAAAATTGCGAATCAAACTTTTTTTTTTCTGGAAAAGCAAATAAAAAATTATAAATAGTGTATACGAAATATGAACATAATTAAGAAAAGACTTAAAGGATGTTAAAAAATGCAACAGCTTTTTTTTTTTTTAAGGTTGAACCGAAACCGCGAGTTCAAGGAAAGAAGAAACATTTTGGAAGATTGTGAAACAAGATAAAACCAAATCTAAAGACGGTGAAGAACGATCTACGAAAATGTGTTTCCCATAATCGGATATGATAAATTATTTATTTATCTTATTTATTATTGTACGGTACGACCTATTACTTGTTAACAATTTGGTGTGAGAGACTATATGAGTTGTCGGAAAAGAGCATATTACTACATTTATGTATACCTGTACTTGTTTATGCAAATGTGTTAGCAAGAACAAACAATTAAAGTCGAGGACTCAACTAAACATTATAATTAAAGTAAGGTTTAAATATATTTTTGGTCCTATTTTTGTAGTGTTTGTTGCGGATGATCCTCATTTTGATAGAATGTTTAAAATGGTCATCATTTTTACCGAATGTTTAAAATGGTCCTCATTTTCGCAATTCGTGTTTTATTTGGTCCTTTTCGGTAACGCTGTTTAAATCATTAACATAACATTATACATGTGGCACGATTTGTATTAGGGTGTGTTACGTGTATTGTACTTGTACATGTATAGTAATTAGATATTTGGGGATAAATAAGTGAGCTATGATTTTGGTAAGGAATATTTGGACAGTGGGTGAGTTTTGGCAATCTTGTTCCTCCATTCTCAATTGGTGTTGTTGGCCTGCAATCCCATTATATAGGTATGTTATGGTCTCAATCTTCTTCCTTTACCTCTGGTTGTAATCGTTGGAGACAACCGTGTTGTATCACTTCGTGCACTGTTGGTGGTTCAACGAGAAATTGATTAACCCCGATTTGTAGCTGCAGAGAGATAGCAACTTTGAGGATGACAATAACTCCAAAGAATATTGGTAGAAAATTTTGGGTACAATCTGTTTTTATTTTTTGATAATAATAAATTAGTTTTAATTTTTGGTTTATTGATTTACAGAGTGGTGGTTCCAATAATGTGGGTTACAACTTTTTCAAATGGTGGGGTTGATGAAAAGGATGTCATCATCATGACACAAACGAGGGCAGATTAATGACTTGGAGAAGTCATTGAAGGTTGCTGAGAAGAGATTGCAATTAGTAATAGGGTTCACTTGTGTTGTTATTGTATTATTCGTCTGTTATTGTGTGTAATCTTTTAAAGTCCAATATGTTTTTTACTATTGTTAAATGAAGAAATGAATTAGTTTGATTATGTTGATATTAGTCCCAACATGTTCAAAATGACATCTTAATTTGAGCATTGAAGTAAGTGATATTGATCTAAGCTTGGGAAAAATTAAATTGATCTAAGTCTGGAAGAAGTTAAATTCATAACATTAATTCATCCTCATCAAAATGCACTACATCAATGATTGGTATGAAGTCCTCAACATTGACATTGATGAAATTCATTGCTACAATAGCATGACAGCAAGGGATAATAATCAGAAGTCATTTCCTACAGCTGCAATGTTGAGCATCCACATTCATTATGCTCCTAGCAGTCTTCCACATGAGTATCTTTTCTTTAACTTTTGGTCAGAGAATCTTTTTCTGAAATTTGCATACAGATGTCTCATGCAAAACCTGCGCTCAGCAGTGCATAATAGGTCCTGAATGACAAACATTAATCCCTGTGCAATGATAAGATTATTAGTACTTACAACATTAAACAAAAATTAATAAATTGAACATATATTAAACATACCTTTTGTTGGTCAGACATAAAGGTCATTGTCCCACACACGTCAATACCTCCAAGATCACCATTAAGCAATTCCAAGAACCATGTCCAAGTTTCTTTGTTTTCAACTTCCACAACAGCATACGCTAAGGGCAGTAACTGATCATTAGTATCTCTACCCACAACACTCAACAACTCACCTCCGTATTTTCCTTTTAAAAAATAGCCATCATGGAAGTAATTTAGAAACCATGCAGAACATCTCAACAATCGTTACGAAAATTCTAACCCACGAGCAAACACAACCCAGAAAACCCTAAACCCACTTACCTCGTTGATGATGATTAACTGGAAAATTGAAATGAAGAGCGCAACTGCAATCCAATGATGAAATGACAAGTATTAGCTGCTTCCTCTGCAAATCCGAGCTCAAGAAAGACGAAGATGAAGAAATTTCCCTAATTGCAAAATTTCCCCTAAATTGAAAAATTAACGTTAATTAGTCATATGTATAGTACACGTAACACACCCTAATACAAACCGTACCACCTGTACAATGTTCTGTTAATGATTTAAACGACGTTACAGAAAAAAGACCAAATAAAACACGAATTGTGAAAATGAGGACCATTTTAAACATTCGATAAAAATGAGAACCATTTTAAACATTCTGCCAAAATGAGGACCATCCGCAACAAATACTACGAAAATGAAGAACAAAAAGGTATTTAAGCCTTAAAGTAATAATCTTCTTTGCTCTCTTAATGAAGATTATTGGATGATTGGATTATAATTAGACCTGTCGAAAGGTAAGAGTGGACGAGAGTCACTATAAATAAATGGTTTAAGTAAGGTAATTATGATTTTTTTACCAACATTTATTACAACCTTAATTCAGACCAATGATTGATTTGAGTATTAGTACGTTGGAATACAAAAAAACTCATTATCAATTAAAAGTATTATCGTTTTGTCCTCGAGAATCACTTAACTAACAGTGAAATAAAATAAAAATAAAGAACACAACAATATAACATGCAAATCCCAAATCTGGAGAAAAACCATAACCATTGTCTAATGATAACTAGAGAATAACACTATCTGAAAATTTATACAACACATAGACTACTCTCTCATGCCCTTTAACCCCAAGTATACCCACACTATCTAACACAACAATTTAACCCAAATCTCATAACACCCTACTACAAGAGTAACAAAACAATCAAGTTCAAGCTTAAAGTGTTTTTAATTGGGCAAGAAACACCATGGACTTAGAGTTCGATATATGGTTACCAACACTCACTCCCTAGCTTACCTTATTTGATGTTAGGCTTGGGCTTCCCAAGAGGTATGTATTTTCATCAGTCAAACACTTTGTTCAAGTACACTCTGAAGAGTTCAAGAAAACCAATAGGACCAATAAGAAGTAAGGAATCAAAGGGTGATACTCTACTTTGTACAACATTATGGCTCCACTATAGGGTCGAGTATGACACTGATCTTTATGGTAACTACCCAAAAGATGACTAGCAATAGCGGGTCAAGAGGGGAAGAATATGAACAAATGAACCACAATGTTATGCTTATAAAGTTGAGAAGAAAGCATAAGACTCTCAAGAGGAGAAGCATTACAGAAATCGAAGCCCTTCCTTGGCTAAAAAATTGTGTATGAAGAACAAGATAGAGAAGTCGAGTCATTCCTTGTATGTGCACACTCAACATAAACCTATAGGGTCTATCAACGCTGCCCATGCACAAAAGAATAATTACGCACCAAGTCAAGACTAGTCAAGTCGATCACATCTTCGCCCCCAAATTTTGGAAACCTTGAGAAGGGGAAACCCAAATGCCACTAAATCCCAGCCATAGCATCAAACTCTAACCAACAATGGAGATCACGTGACATATCACATCAACCTTGACAAAACAACAATGGCTCCATTTTCAAGGAGTTACGATTTGAGCACCATTATACGTGTCACGTGATCTCAAGCCTAGTATGCATATAGCGAAACTACGGTAGTCGAGAGGTTGAACTCAAATAATGATATTTTTTTGCAAAACACCTCGTATAAGCATTTATTGGACACTCAAACTTGGGAGCCAGTGTACATGTACAACTGATTACTCATTAATATGTCGATACCGATAATACATGAGTTGTTGGGACCAAGCACATTACTACATTAATGTATATCAATATGCTCGCCTATGCAAGTGTGTTAGCAAGATTTGACAACTGAAGTTGAAAAAACACCGTAATAATCTCGATTAGTCCCCGTAATGAAGAGTATATAATGATTGGACCATGATTATGCCTGTCAAAAGGTAAAAGTCCACTAAGGACACAATAAATAATAGGTCAAATAAGGTAGTTGTGATCTTTTGATCACCATTTATTGCAATCTCAATTCAGACCCATATTTTGTCTTAAACTTTAGACTACCTTATGCAGTCATATTCCGAAAAAATCGATAACATGAAAACTGACAAAACCAAATAATCAAAGAATAATACTCAACTTTGTACAAACAATAATAATAATTATTATTATGGCTACTAAAATAAATACCCATAACTTTCCTACACCGCAAGAAAGTTACATTGTACCTGGAACACAAAAAATTGGTGATACATCATTATATACAAAATATATTCTTATTTATTTATTTTTCTTGATTTTTTGTTGATAAAAATATTTCCTATTGCTTATGTACTCTCGCAGATACCAACTCACTACATTTTAAGAAAAAAAAAATTCAAATATTTTTCACCACTCAACCATATCACCACTGACACCATCGCTTTCATCATCACCACTACTAGAGTAAGAAATAAAAAAAAAAAAGGAAAAAGAACGTTGTAGAGGAAGAAAATGCAAGAAAAAAAAACACGCTCAAACTCTAACATATTTCATGAATTCTGAAAAGCTTAGAACACATTATATGCATTCTGAAAAGTTTGTTCCGATAATTTCATTCCGAAAAACTTGTTTCAGAATGTATATCAAGTGTTTCAAAAATTCTGTTCTGAAAATTAAATTATGGAAATCTTGTTTGAAATATTTTGTTTCAAAAATTCTGGAAAACTTGTTAATATGTAATCGGAGAGCCAGGATAAAACATTTTGAAAATTTGAGGAGGTGTGTGAATAAATTGTGGAAGTGCAGGAAGTAAAAGTCGAAATACTTTTATGAAAAAATTTCTTAGAGTGCGTAGGCCTTTCAGGGTATATATTATGGGCCGAATATTTAGAATAAGGCCCAAGGGTTTATTTGGATGGGGTGGCCTGATACTCTTATTTGACTGGTGTGGTTAAAAGTCAAATAATGAAGTAGTGTTAGTAATAAGAGTCCACAGGGCGCACGTGTGAGTCTACTGAAAGTGAAATTTGTATAATAGAAAAGAGAAGAGATGCAGAGGAGCACATGGGCATGCATGATGCATGATGCAGGTGGCAGTGTGTGACAGTGAAAAATGAATGAGTGTGTTTGTGTCTATGTGTTATGCAGAGAAGTGTGGGGCCAGAACCACTCTGATATGAAATATACCATTCCTTTGAAACCTTTTTATCATAATCACTGCAACTATTTCTTTCTGTTTCCATTTCATTTTCTTTTCTAGGTTTTCATGAATTTTAGTCCTCAATCATTTCAATAATAATAGCATTAATAATAAATATTTTTTTATTACTAATGTTTTTATAGCTCTTATGGGAGATTTATATTAGTTTAGGAATCAGTTTAAGAATGATAAAAATGAAATGTGTGTAAAAAAAAGTGATGAAAAAGTTACTTATATATATAAAACCTGACAAATATAAACAAGGTGTTGCCAAAGTGCCTCTTTCTTCTACAGTAATTTTCTTACATCTATTATAATTGGTTGTGACAAATCAACACTATACACCAACTGTTACAAATACTGAATAGGTTGTTGGAGACAAATTATTTTTGTTAGGAACCAAAGGACAATGTTAGCAAAACAACAATGAGGACTCCTCGTGTACCTTACAATTTGTTTTTAATATTTTAGTTAAACAAAAAATAAAATAAAAAATATTTAATTCAACTAGTGGTGCAAATTGATTCTGTTAAATGTTGACAGCAAGTTTTTCTAAAGCGAATTTAACGTCAAGTTAACACAATGTTTGATTGAAATAATAACAAAAGTTTAAATACTTATAAGTAAAAAATAAAAGGCAATTTTATGGTGTCTATTTACTAAAAGGTAAAAGTTTAGCATAGATTCTCTTTTCAATTATAAAATATATCCAAAATTCAAATAATTTGAGTGTGCTTGTGAGCAAAGAAATAAGCAATGGTTAAGCTCCAAATTAAAGTAGGTTAACACACAATTACCTTCCTAAAAATCTAGAAATAATGAAATAATATTGCAGATTAAAGCGAAGAAGTCAACGGTTTAACAGGGATGATTTTGAAGATGTGAACCATTGATAATGATCAATCAAAATGTACGACGTGGATATTTGTTGCATTTGAATGCTATGTGATGAATTGACAAAACATTACCTACAAATTTTGTTTTATGTATATATATTTTTTAAAATTGCACGCAAAAATAATTATATGCAATTTGGTTTTAGTATAATAGAATAAAAAATAAATAAATAATATCAATCTATAATATAATATTAATTTATGTATATATAGGTAAAATGGAAGTATTTTGAATAATTGTATACTATGTATATATGACTATATTTTAGATCTGTCATATTGGTGATCTGATCATATATAGATGAAAGTGACGATAAATAATACAAATTTTTTATAATTTTTATAATTTATTTCATATTCAAGTGATATAATAAAATTTTAGACTATAATCATTTCATTGAATATAAATAGAACACTACCACTTGTATTAAAGTAAAATGTTAGTTCAACTTAAATTTTAGAAACCACTTATATTGAATATTTGTTTATTAAATTGTTTATTCTTTCACATGATATAAAAATTAAGTTTAAATTTGACATTTTTAATTTAACAAAAAAATCATAATTTTATAAACAAAAGTATTAGAAAAACATACATATTATCTAAAATAGGGAATGCCAACATAATTTATTTTATTCTTAAAATTTGACTTCTTTATACACTTCGACTAAGGAGTTAAATCAATAATATTTTTTCTATTTAAATAAACAATTTTACTATTATAATTTATTCTAATTTACATTTCCTTTTAAATTCTGAACATTATATCTATAAAATAAGATGATGCATCATAAGTTAATTTTTCTTTTATAATGGTCTCAAAATTAAAAGCATTACCTTTGGAAAGAGAATATTCAACATTTAAGAGCACGAACTCAAATATCCAAATTCACCTTGCAAAATATTCTCTTATTAATAAGATCTCATTGCACATATCCGCTAAATTAATAAGAAAAGAATAAATTAGTCGTAATATTTTTTTTTTCACATAACTTTTTATTTCATATAACGGTTACCATTATTAACGCAAAAATTCATCATCATGCAAGCTAGCAATAACTTATAACTCCCCCACCCCCTTATTTTTTGGGATGAAAACACTGATAATTTCTGTAGCTTTTTTTACAATTAATTCCCATCCCATTACATTTCAAAAGTACCAAGACTTTATGATTACAACATTAAATCTGGAAAACAGCATCACACATTTTTTTATCTAATTTATTCTTATAATAAATTTTAAATAAAAACTGAAGAAAAAGGTAATAAATATTTTGTACAAAATAAAATATTATTCTTAAGAATGTCTCATCCCCAGCCCTCTCTTTTCCTGGGGTCAGTGTGTTCCCAATTAATAGGCATAGGTGAATTAATACATGCATGAAACATCAATCTCATCAAAAGAAGATCTAATTAAATTGAAGTGAGTGCCATTAAAAAAAGTCTTCCATAGAAGAGAAACATTGTTCTACTTCTTCAAGCTGTCGGTGCCAACCAAAATTCAAAATATACATATTCAATTCCCCCAACACAAAGAAAAAAAATAAGGAAAATAGTGGAACTTATTATAAAATGGGCAAATTAATGAATTTGAAAGTAATTAATCACGACCCAAAGAAGAAGGTATTATTACTTAATAATTTCAAAGTTTTCTGACCTGCATGATGAAATTAACATGCATAATGATCCAAACCACCAGACCCCACATGAGAAGACTCATCTTCATCATCGACACCAAAATCCGGTGGCACTTGGCCGGAATTCGCGGTTGGATTCATGTAGTTTCCTTCTCTTTCCGATTGTGCTGCCACAATTTTTCCCTGACCATACAAGCAACTCAGTTGATGGAAATAGGGACAGGTCCTAGAATTAAGGGACCTTTTCTTGTTAACATCCTTAGTTTTTCTGAAGTACTTGTTTATGTTCTCCCACTTCTCTTTGCATCTCTTTGCGCTTCTTTTGTATCCCAGCTCTGACATCCCTTGCGAGATTCTCTCCCACAGAGGACCCTTGTTTCCTTCTTTTTCTTCACTGTTGTTGTTGCTTACACTCGTGCATCTCAGGTTTATCAGTGCCAGCACTTCATCTCTCGGCCATCTTCTCCCAACATCATCCTTGGAGTTCTCAGTGCTGGCTTGTGGGGTTGTTGAGGTTGTTTTGTATGTGGAAACTGAGTTTGATTCTAATAACGGGATAATATTATTGTTATGGCTGTTGAGGGAAGAACTAGGGTTGTGGGGATTTGGAGAAGAATTGGAGGAAGAAGGAACTTGTAATAATAATGTCTCACTCGAATTAGGGTTTTCTGGTCTTAACTTAGTTTGATCATGGTTCAGAAGCGTTTCAGGAGAAGGTGGTGTTGGATCAAGATTGTTGTCTTCATTGGAAGGACTATTAGGGTTTAGTGAGTGCAATAGTGAACGATTTGGAAGACTGGAAGGAGATGGTGAAGTTGCTGATGTTGTTGCTGCTGTTTTTGCACATTTCTTTAAGAATTCGATTATAATGGCATGTCTGTCTCCGGCAATAGCTTGTTCCTGTGCCATGATGTCAAGCTCCTTGTTCATCCTCTCCATCTCTTGCTTCTTCCATGCTTCCTCTCTGGCTAACTTCTCTTGGTCCCTCTTCACCATGTCCTCGAGGAGCCTGTTGTGAATCTCTTCCTGTTGAGCCATCATCTTGTTCACCACACTCTCGCAAAAACCCTTGAACATTTCGAACCTGTCACGCCTCTTCCTCTTCCGCTCCTTTGACTTTTCAGCCACAACAACCTTGTCTTCTGTTCCATCACATTGTCCATGTCCATGGCCCATGTTGTCTCCTCCAAGGTGGAGGAGGGTCTTTTCACTCCTCACAGTTGCATCATCACCGTCACCACCACCCGAATCAGGGTTTTGACAAAGCTCCTCCAGCTCGCTAAGGAACCGGTAATTGCTCTTGCCGAAGTTGCTAATGTTGTCGAAATATCCACTCTCATCTTCGAACTTCTCCTTGCACTTCTCGGCACTCTTCTTAAACCCAAGCTCTGCCAGCTTCCTGCACACATCATAAACACAAAAAATCCAAAACCCACAACATAAGCATTTTCGTTATTTCACTTATCTGCTTGGTTTTCATTCGTCCATGGCTTATATATATCTTTCTCTCGGGCTCTGTGTCTTACCGTGCTGTGTCAGCGTGCGAGCCAAAGTACTATAGCTGGTCGCTGATTGGTGCACGTGTGCGTTAATTTGTGTACCACATGAGTGTAATTAACATGTGTGATGTAAACTCTGTCTAACTCATTAATTTCCCATTCCCCCAGATCATTAGTCTGAGTTTACTTGCTCGAGAAACAGTGAGTGAATTAAAAGATAACAGTGTGGTTTAATTGAAAGCATGTACTATAATGTTATGTAATGCAATGGAACATATAGGTACCTTGAGACATGGTCCCATGTGTGCTCCGGGAACCAATTCTCCATGGTAGATCTGATTCGGAAAAGTGCAAGCAGTTCATCGTTGGTCCAGGAATCGGTTAGGTCTGGTAATTGTGTTTGGTGGATTGAAGGAAGCTTGTGTTTGTGGGTGGGGGAAGAAGGAGGGTGCAATGAGGGGTGGAAGAGATTGGTTTGGAATTGAGATTGAGAAGGGTTATAGGGATCAAAGGGTAGAAAAGTAGTTGGGGAAGTTGAAGAGGCATGAAGAGGGAAAGACAAGTGAAGAGGAAGAGTGGTCCTTGGTGCTATGAATTGGTGGAACTGGTCTGATACTCCATCGAACATGTTGGTGTTTGTGTTGGAATGCGAAACGAAACCTTTACCTCTCTTCTCTTTCTTCCTTTCTTTCTCCTCCTCCACCTCGCTGTGAATCACCACCACAACAACATTGCTTGCTACAACACAAAACAAAACACTCTCTTTTCTCTCTTTCTCTTTCTCTTTCTCTTTCTCGCTCGCGTTTATCAAGGAGATTGTCCTTGCATGAAAAGGAAAAAGATGGCCCCGACACTCTTTTAGGAGAAAGTGAAGTCACCGGCCACCTTCAAAACCATAGTATTTTACGCAATTAAATAATGTGAGACCTTGGAGAAGTCAATCCAACCACGTTGCCATACAAGGTATATTCAAACTTTTGCAATATTTTGTGAGGCGGGGATGTAAGTAATGGGTTAATGCGAAGGATTGATGTGGACGCGCGGGGGAGTGAGAGTGGGAGTAGGTGAGGGTGTGTAATTAACGGCATAGGGATGGCAGGACACGTGAAAAGAAGCAGAGAGTGGGACCAATGATTTAAGGATGGGAATCTTGAGTTGGTACAAAGGAATACAGTGGCGTCGTACAGGAACAGCAGCCAGCACGTGCAAGCGCTTACTGTGGAGTGGACGCTTGCACACCCTCACTGAACACGCCCAAGAGCACATGGGATGGGAGAAAAGCTTATGCAACAAATTGTTTCTTTTGCATGCCATGCCATCTAATACTCCTCACCTTTTTCTTTTTAAGTACACAAATTAAAAAAAATATTATTACTAAATAAATTACAATGTTATTTTTATTTTTTAATTTTAAAATAATAAATTTACAAGTTTATATAATAAATTACATATATATTTCTTTTAATTTAATATTTTTTCATACAAATATTAGCAAATTTTATAATTCTTTAAGTTACGGTTAATTTGACATTAATTATTAAGAAATGGTGTTGAAATTTAATTAAAACCTACAAAATTGAGATTCACATCTATATATATATATATATATTACAAATTAGTCTTATCTATATTTAATATGAAACTTTCAATATATTTTTATCATGTCATTGATGTGTGTGTAAAACTATACATTAATAAATAGTCTGATAATATAAAAAATAATAAATCTAACAAATAATAAATTTTGATATAATAAAATTTAATTCATAATTCGTTTTATCTATACTTGATGTGTAAAACTTTTAATACACTCTTTCATATTATTTAGGCATATAAAAATTATGTGTGTAGAACGATATATTAATCAATGATATCATAGTAACAATAACATTAAACCTAACAAACAACAAATTTTATTATGATAAACTGTAATTCGACATTCTAATATTATTTTAAGAAGTATACTTTAAACTTAATTCAATCTTCCAATATCAATTTTGTCCGATAAAATTTTCATTAACTTCAACATTACAAATTGACTCAAATATAAAATTATTGATAAATTATTTATATATATATATATATATATTATAT
>Ga0214542_1004360_pt1 | contig 28162 bp, 25 predicted proteins | sample CNSS1metaG_FD_160096 | JGI IMG/M metagenome (GOLD analysis project Ga0214542, IMG submission 160096) | Root nodule microbial communities from cowpea collected in UCLA plant growth center, Los Angeles, California, USA - CNSS1 | ecosystem: Host-associated > Plants > Roots > Nodule | place: USA...
AACATGATAATCATACTTTAAATGTAATGGAATTGTAAGCATGCAAAGGGTTGGGAAAAATGAGAAGGGGAAAATAAAGTGTGTGTTGGAATTGATTTAAGAGGTAAGTATATATGAATTATAAAAAAGAAGAATGTGTGCTTATACTTGAAAGATGCATATGTGTTGTGATGTTGTAATTTGGAATATATGAATGTGTATGTTGATTTCTGGATGTTTGAGAATTAAATGGTTGAATTCTAGGAAATGAATTAAAGTACCTAAAACTAGTAGTGTCACATTACTGGTGTAGCGCATAGCGGTGTAGACTGAACCGCCAGGCGATAGTATGAAACAGGAATGTCTTATAAGTTGTGGCGCCCGACGGTGATGTGGAACCGCTAGGCGGTCTGTACTGCCATTCGCCTAACGGCGCTTAGGCTACACTAGGCGATGGTGTAGTGGTAGGGTGCATTGTGATATGTTTTGCATGGTTCGTGGTGTGGGTCCTGGTCTGGGATATGCTTGATGTTGTCATGAGCGGGTAGGTTCATGACTGGTGATGAACACGTGATGATATGAGTGGGGAGGTTCATATTCTAATACTCTCGTGTGGGGATACGAGCGAGGTAGGTTCGTATGTTCCGTGCTCACACTGAGAGATGCTGCGTGCGGGGAGATACGTAGCTGGTGGATCACGTGTGTTGGACTACGAGCGCGGAGGTTCGTAGAGTTAGACCACGAGCGGGCAGGTTCGTGGAAGCATTGGAATCCCTAAGACCAGCTTGAGTATGTACCTTATGTAGGGTGGTGTGCTTTGCTTGTTTTCGTTATCATGTTGTGTTGTGAAACTTGGATCAGGGGATGCTGTGTCATGAGCGGGTAGGTTCATGGATGGTGGTGAACACGTGATGATATGAGCGGGGAGGTTCATATCATGTTACTCTCGTGTGGGGATACGAGCGAGGTAGGTTCGTATGTTCCGTGCTCACACTTGAGCGTGCGGGGAGGTACGTAGCTGGTGGATCACGTGTGTTGGACTACGGGCGGGTAGGTCCGTAGAGCAGGACTACGAGCGGGGAGGTTCGTAGAGGCAGGACCACGAGCGGGCAGGTTCGTGTGAGAATCATAAACCCTGAATCCGAGGCTAATTATTTGTGTTGTGAAGGTTGAAAAGCCTTGGGGATTAAGGTCTGGGCCAAGAATTAACTAGAATAAAATAGATGGGTGTATCTTGATTTTTTTTTATTAACTTATATGTTAATTGTTTATGAGCTCACCCTATCTGCTTGTGTTTGGCGATGATCGTGTAATGCGTTACACGGAAGCAGATGATGTTGCAGGTGGTGCTGATGAAGCATAGCATCGAAGAGAGGGTTAACTGGGAAAAGCTTTTACTGGAGTTTTATCATTATTATTTTTATGAAATTTGTAAACAGTGTTTTACTAATTTGTGAATTTGGATACTGTATTGGAGTTTCATAAATTATGGATTCTTGGATAACATCTGATTAATAAATGTTATAAAATTTCCCACATTTTTGGGAAGCGAAGTATAATAAATGAGGTTTTCATCAGATTTCTTAATTTTTATTACTTAAATTAGTAATATCCGACCGGGATGTTACACAATACACTATTAACAAAAATGCAATAACACAAAAAAATTGATTCAAATCGCAAAAAATACCACAAGGCGCGAACGAACGTGGTGTAGCTGTTGTCCTGGTCGTTGGAGGCGTAGTAGCTCGTCGTCAAAGGTAACGCCGATAGCCGACAAAGGAGGCAGAGACGACGAGGAGGAGTTTGTGGTGTTGGTTCGTCGAAGGAAGATAGGGAGGAAGATAAGTCAGGGTTCGCGCAGCAGAGAAGACGACGTTTTGACTTTGGGGACTTTTGACCAGCTCGTCGTCGGAGGCAACGTCGAAAGTAGGTGGTGTTGAGTTCGTAGTGGTGGTGGTGGTGGTGGTTAGTACAAAAATAGAGAAGAGAAGAATGGAATATGGTTCACACAGAAATGGAGAAGACAACGTTCATGAATTGGTGATTTTTAACATACCTTATACCTTGGTTCAATTAAAAACCGAGGCATAAAACCACCTACTGCCTACTGCCTTGATTAAAATCCACCCGAGGCCTAAAGCAGTATTTTGCCTCGGTTCTAGGACACCCAAGGCCATAAAGGGCACAAAAAAGGAAGTTTTTTTTCTGGCTACAATAACTTATCTACCTTGGATCTTAACAAACCGTGACATAAGGCGATATTTTGCCTCTAGTGCTTCACCCTGAGGCGTAAATATTTTTGTTGGATTTTAGAAATTCAAAAAAGCGAGAAATGGAAGATTTTAAGAGGCTTTAGGCCTAGGATGTTTTACAACTAAGGCATATGCGAATTTTCTACCTCAAGTTTACGTGTAATCAAGGCATAAAACACTGCGATAATTACAAGTTTCCCACCATGTGTATATATGTCTCGTTTCCATTGTGATCGAGGCATAAAGCCTGAGTTAGAAAACCCAAAGAAGTAATAATATGGTGTGTCTGTGTGAGTGGTAATGAGGAAGAAAAAAAGAGAGAAGTGTAGAAAATATTTATTTTCCCATCCGTTTTCATATGGCAAACTGTGTATTTATATTCATACATTGCAATACCAATGCAATCGTAGCCTTAATTGTACAAAACAATATAAGGAAGGAATTGGTCATGAAAAGAACACATTACAGGACAACAATCAAAGCAACATATCAAACATCAGTAGTAATATTGATTGTAATTATCAGAAGAGATATTTTCAATTACTAGAATCATATAACTATTTTCTCTATGAGGAACAAATGGTAGAAAAGAGTGAGAACAAAAACATGTTGGGTGGTTGGGATCAGGAGAAGGAGTGTGATAAATAAATAAAAAATTGGGCTCTTCCTTCTTCTTTTTTTCTTTTCCTTTTTTTAATCTCTCTCCTTTTTTCCTTTTTTGCTAAATTTAATGTTTGAAAATTTTTGAAGAAAATATTATTTCACTTTTTTTATTTACCATTAATTAAATTTTTTTTATATTTTTTTGGAAAATAAATTTATTCTCATGGAAGAAAAAAATATAACTTTTTTTTTTTTTGAAAAATAAATCTATAATCGGGCTAAGTTGCCTAGTGCCATGCAAAATCTTGTAAACTTGCGTCATCTTGAAATTCTTTGTACTCCCATAAAAGAGATGCCTAAAAGAATGGGGAAACTAAATCGATTACAAAAGTTGAATTTCTATATTGCGGGCAAGGAGATAGAGAATAGCATCAAATAACTGGGAGGACTTCTGAATCTCCACTGCAAATTTTCTATAAGGAATTGGATAATGTTCCCAATGGTGAAGAAGCAATAGAGGCCAAGATAATGTGTAAGAAGCACATAATGATTTATCCTTGGAATGATCCGTAGGTAAGGACAATAGCATCGACTTCCAAATTGAATTTGATGTACTCAGCAACTTACGACCTCACCAAACCCTACAATCGTTGTCAATGAATGGTTATAAAGGAATCGTATTTCCAGAATGGGTGGGGAGTTTTTCCTACCGTTACATGACAAGTCTAAGTTTATAGAATTGTAACAACTGTTGCATGCTTCCTTCAATGGGGCAACTTCCATCTCTCAAGGGCCTCCGCGTTTCATACATGAATTCTGTGAAGACCATTGATGCAGGTTTTTACAAAAAAGAAAATTGTTCATTTGTGACTCCCTTTCCCTCCCTCAAGTTTCTAAAGATTTCTTCTAGCATGCCTTGTTGGAAGGTGTGGATTGGCTTTATATATCTGATTGCCCTAAACTAAAGGGAGATATACTAGATCACCTTCCTGCTTTGCAAACACTCAAAATTATAAATTGCAAGCTTCTTGCCTCTTTTGTCCCTAGGGCTCCCAACTTGCAGAAATTAAAGATACGAAAAAGCAACAAAGTAGCATTTTATGTGTTTCCGCTCTTGGTGGAGAAAATATACATAGAAGGAAGCCCAATGGTGGAGACTATGATGGAAGCTATCACTATCATCCAACCAATTTGCCTCAAGTATTTGTCAATAAAGGATTGTTCTTCAACCATATCTTTTCCAAATGATCAACTTCATGCATCACTAAGAACTCTTAATATCAGTGGTTTAAACAAACTGAAATTTTCGTGCGACACAAACACGAACTACTGGAAACACTTTCAATACATAATAAGTCTTCCAATCACATACTATGACAATATGGAAACTCTTTTGGTCTTAGGATCAGAGTCGTATAAGAGTCTGATTCATTTTAGGATTGGTTATTGCCCCAACTTTGTATCAATAATCCCAAGAGAAGGATTATTTGTGCCCAATTTGACTCGTTTCATTGTTCATGACTATGACAAGTTGAAGTCATTACCTGATTAGATGGGAATTCTTTTCCGAAAGTTGGAAATTCTTGCATATCCAACTGCCCAGAAGTTGAGTGGTTTCCTAAAGGGCCCATGCCACCTAACTTGTGGACAGTTTGAATCGGAAATTGTGAGAAACTACGTAGCTGCCAAGCGTGGGTATCAATGGACATGGTTACCTCTTTCAATTTTTGAGGGTCCATGTGATGGCATTAATTCCTTCCTAAACGAAGATTGTTGCCTCCTCCATTACATATCTTGGTTTCTAGAACATCTCAACTCTGGAGACGTTGGATTGCAAGGGCCTTCTCCATCTTAGCTCTACAAGAATTGCACATTGAAAATTCTAAAAACCTAGAGAATATTGTGGGAGAAAGGCTTCCTTTCTCTTTAATAGAATTAAACATAGAGGGTTATCCCTTGCTGAAGTAAAGATGCCATAAAAAGGACCGTCAAATTTGGCCTAAAATCTTTCATGTCCGTGGGATAAACATTGACGGTAGATGGATTTAGTGAGGAAGGATGATCAGCAGATAGTTATCCTTTTTTGACCTACATCATCAACTCATAACAATGAAAATCTATTTCTGACATGGAATCTTTCATTTCCTAATGTCTTTCGGAGTTTGATTTCTAACGTTTTTTGTATATTTTATTTACATTGAGATGCCAGTTTTCCTTAGTATAGTGGTGAACATGTGAGATAGATAATTGAACTAAAAATCAAGTTAATGTCATCCATTCATGTTTTTTAAACAAGCATTTTTTATTACGTAAATTAAACAGATGATTGAGATTGGATACAATGTGCTGCATAAAAATCTACCATGCCAACTAGGATGATCTCATTTTACCTCTTATTGTGGGTCTCTGAGTAAGTCATGCTTCCAGGTATATTTAGGGGTAGAGAATAGAAATGTTGCATACTCTTTATTTCCTTTTCCCGCTATTATTGTGTTGTAGGCAACAGTAATATACTTCCCTTTAAGTAGGTCATCGCTTTTGTTTTTTATGGAATGATAAATTTGTGACAGCTTTATACAACATGATGAGATCGAATTTCCAATACTTCCTGGATCTCTTTTTTTTCGTGGAGGTTGCATTCCCTAAGTCAGTATTTGAAATGCACAAAAAATAGCATGTACATAGTTTTAGGAGTGAATACTTATCAACTGATCTACACTAACACTAGTGGACTGAACAGGAAAGAACTAGAAGAGCGGGAATCTTAAAATTCAAAGCTTTTGATGTAAAATATCATAATGGAGGTTGGCATTTCATCAGTATGGACGGGTTTCATACTGTCCTCAGAGATCAAATGGCATACGAGAATATAACATTTGAAGGGAATAAAAAAAGATTAGGCAAGCTTTTTTCTTCTTAATGTTACATGTGAAACTGTGATTATTTAAAACAGAATAGTAAAACTGAACAAGGATAGAAAATATAGGTCACGAGTAGGAGATTGTGGTGTGTCTCAAAAGGAGGTCTCAATTTCCGCCTTACCTCGAATGGTTATCATTCTCATACTGATTTGGGCATTTGATTTTGTTCTTTCCCTTAGATTTTGTTTCATATTTCCTTGATCTCCTTTTTTCGTGGAGGCTGCATTCCCTAAGTCAGTATTTGAAATGCATAAAAATAGCCTGTACATATTTTTAGGAGTGAATCCCATTACTTAACAACTGATCTACACTAACACCAGTGCATTGAACAGGAAAGAACTGGAAGAACGAGAATCTTAAATTCAAAGCTTTTGATGTAAAAGATCAGAATGGAGGTTTTGGTTTCCTCAGTGTGGATGGGTTTCATAATGTCCTCAAAGATCAAATTGCATAAGAGAATATAACTTCTAAAGTGAAGAAAAAAAAGATTAGGCAAGGTTTACTCTTCTTAATGTTATATTTTACTGTTCCTCCCATGCCTTGTTCAATTTTGGAACATATGTGAAACTGTGATGATTTAAAACACAATAGTAACAATGAACAAGGATAGAAAATATAAGTCATGGGTAGGATATTGTGATGTGTCTTAAAAGGGAGAAATGAATTTTAGCATTAACTCTAATTCTTTTCATTCTCTTTACTGATTTGGGCATTTGATTTTTTTCTTACTTTCCCATAGACTGTCTTATTTTCCTTTCTGATTTCTGTTTTATCATATTTTAATAATTTTTGCATGTAATGTTTTATTTTAACCAGGGCTTTGTTCAAATTGATAGGGATGACTCCAAACAATAACAATTTACAGTTCCTTTTGAGCATGTCACCCAGGTATACCGACACATAATTGAAAATGGTTGTCAAGCCTCTAGCTATTGCTCGTTATAAATTCTCTGCTACTCTATATTTGAAGTTTTACTTATTTGATGATTATTGTGCTGTAGGAACTTGCACGTTATGACCATTCCTAATATGCATGGTGAGTGAATTCCATTACACTTTGTTATCTGGTCAAGCCTTGATATTAGTGTCTAAAAATGATTAAATTGAAAGAGAGGCAACCACCAATATCACATTAGAGGTGTCAAGTTTCACGAAGTTCACTGAGAAACAAACATTAAACTTTCACACGATAAGCTTGGCGGTTGTATCTTTGCAATTCTGGTTCATTATGTGAAGAGCAAGTTAGGAAGCCTTCATTATAATATGTTATACGTAATAGAAAAAAATGGGAATCTAAAGTAACTAGAATCAATACTTTTGCTGCCTAGATCCATTTATTTGTTTTGACATCACCCCTTACGTATTTACACGAGAAGAGCATAAATAATTTGTTTTTGCGCATATTGTTAAGGTTATAGAGGCACTTCTCAGTACCACCTTTAAACAAGTGAAAAACTGAAGTAATGTGCTTATTTATGATTCGCCAAAATCCATAATTTGCCGCTATTTTAAGTTAAAAATTGGTAAATATTTTGCTTGTGTTTGTATCATGTAGACTAAATCTTATCTGTGGAACGTATACATCGTACTTCAATTGAGAAATGGTGCTTTAACCCATTTTTTTATTGTTGAATACAATCTAGCTACTGCAATAAAATAGGCCTAATCAACATATTTTGTCCTCACAGTATTAAATTCATAGTATTAAAATCATATGGTAGAGATGTTTCACAGCATAAGCTTTGCAACAAAATTGCATCAGTAGGTGCATAGTCGTGCAAACAACATATTACAAAAGGTATAACTGTTAGGAAAATTGTAAGCAAAACACCAAGAGCTCATATTTTTATGAGTGCAAAGCTGATTTGTGCCTAAATGGCGAAGGAAGTAAAAAGTCTGAAATGGTTAAGTTACTCAAGGGAAGAGTGGCAAAAGAGAATCAGAATACTATTAATCCATTACAGTTTGGAGCAGAAGCTCCATGACCCTATAGGCATAATGCCATCCCTTGCTTAGGAGGGTTAGGTTGAGAATCTTTTGTTTGGTGTCTTTTTACATAAATTAGATTTTAAGAAATCTTGTAGAATTTAAAAATAATTTTTACATAAAACAAAAATATGTGTATTTATTATTTAAATTTAGGAAAATTGAGTTTGAAATATTATTAATATTTGATATTATGTTACATTTTTAGTCTATGTATAAATTACATTGTTACACACACATGCACACACATGCACACAAGCGCACACACGCACACACCAGCGCACACGCGCACACACACACACCCACCCACCCACACGCGCACACACGCACACACACGCACACACGGGCGCACATGCGCACACGCGCACACGCGAACACGCGCACACACGCACACGCACGCACACACACACACACACGCACGCACCCACACACGCACACATTGTCACGTCGATGTGAGACTTCCAACACACCCTGTCACGTCGATGTATATCTATCTCGTGCATGAGACTAGATATTAATGAGTGGTCTTATAATGGTCTGATAGCGGGTGGAACAATAAAGCTAACAAACATCAAATTTTGCTAAGAGAGACTCTAATCCATGGCTCTAAATTTGCTTTACCTCTAATTACCTCTAATTGATGTGAATCTTCTAACATATATTAATCAAATAAAATGACAAAATCTTTCATATAATATATCTCTTGTATTTCCAAAATCTTAAATCTTATTAGTGGCATCAAAGTCATTGCTATTTTAGGACTTATAGAACAAAAGAAGAAGGAAACTTCTAGTAAGTTGTTATTCCACTCTTAATGAAAGTTAGCTCTAAGGGTCGTAAAAATGCAAACTTATTTAGGAAATTTAGATTTATGGGAAATTGTGGAAAAGAATTACATCATTGATCTATTGTCTAAAAATCCCACTATAGACCAAATCAAAATGAGAAAGGAAAAGATGGTAAAACTGAAGTCATGTTTTTGTTAGTGTTTCAATGATCTTGACTGGAATTATGAACTTAAAGTCACTTATGAAATTTAGAGATTTTTAAAAGGAGAACATGTTGGAAATGAGAATATTTGATGCATGAAATTGATAACGGATTTGAGCGGCAATGACAAATGATGAAAAAGTCTAAGACATTTAAGAAATAATTAAACAAATAATCGGGTATCGTTAATAAGATAAAATTATTAGATAAGGAGTTTCAAATTTAAAAGTCAGCGACAAAATTTTAGTAATTCTACTGGAAATGTATAAAGAGTCTATTACTTCTTATTGAAAAATAGAAAACGATCTGTTTACAATTACTTTTACTGTAGTGATACATGTTTTGCAAATATAAAGAACAATAAAAGTTAATTAGAGAAAATTGTGTTATTCAAGGTATTTTACTTCGTTGTGTCGAAAATGTTTTCTATGTAAAGCAATAGCAAGTTCAATCCAAACAAGAACACACGTGTTTTTATGTTTTGTCTTGATGTTCAGAAAAATAATCATGGACACAACAAGTCTGGGTGGAGGCCATTTTTTTTTTCAAAAATGAAATCAGTACAAATAAAAGATATCTATAAATTTTCACAGGCATTGAAAAAACATAATTTATAAGTTTCCTATTTGAAACATACACATATTTAAATCTATACATCCCCACGTGCGTGCACACACACACGAGTGTATATATATATATATATATATATATATATATATATATATATATATATATATATATATATATATATATATATATTTATTTTATTGAATTTTAAAAGTAAACTTTCAAATCACATTCTTTACTAAACCAAGTTTTTCTTTTATCAAGTTTTAAAAATAAATCTTTTTCTTAATGTATTTTTTTTATTAATGTCTGAAGGTAAATTAAAACTTTTGGGTTGATTTCAATTGAAACTTATAGATTTGATTACAATTCAAAGGTTAGTAAAACAAAACCTCTTCGGCCGCAAAATCCTCATTCAATTCGCCACACAAGCATAGTATTAATCGCTGTGTAAGAACATCAACCCAGAGTAGTCTACAATTCTGACTCTGCCACACTCTGCAACGGCTCCAACTACTCTACACCACCGGTAGTTGGATTCTGCTCCATTCAACTGCTACCGTCAATCTTTCGATGTCTTTTATCGTGATTTTGTTGCACTCTTGCTGATTCTTCCCTATAAACTACTGGTTAGGGTTTTTCTCTTTTACCGTTATCTAGTTGTAGAAATTTGATTAAGGTTTGGCATCTAATTCTAATTTGATTAGGGTAATTAATATATCAATCTGAACCATTGCAAAACTGACACATTTCCACAGATTCTGCGTTCAAAATGCATTGAAACATGAACTTTGTCTTTTAAAAAACTAACCCCACCATCACTGAGCTTTTCGGGCACGCATCTTCAATCACCACCTTCGGATCTTTTACTAATATATCATATATCTAATGGTTCATTTTGAAGGTGTGTTCCTGACAGAGCTGTGCAAGTTAAAGTGAAGAGAGTTCACTGAAATTCCTTTTTCTTTTCAGATCACATCCGCCAATAACCAACGCAGTTTCTCCAAAACAGTTGCTTTCCGTACTCACAATCACTTGTTTGTTGTTGACATCATTTCATGGCATTAGCTGTGGTAGGTGGTGCACTCCTTTCTGCTTTCATTGACGTTCTCTTTGACAGACTAGCTTCCCCTGAGTTTGTCAACTTCATCCGAGGAAAGAAGCCTGAAAGGTTACTTCAAAAGATGAAGAGTCAGCTGCTTGTGGTTAAAGTTGTGCTTGCTGATGCTGAGAAGAGACAAATCTCAAACTCCGATGTCAAAGACTGGCTCGATCTTCTCAGAGATCTTGTCTACGAGGTTGATGACTTACTTGATGAAGTTTCTACTAAAGCTGCTACCCAAAAGGAGGTAAGCAATTCCTTTTCTCGCATTTTCAACAGAAAAAAGATTGTTAGTATTAGTAAGTTGGAAGAGATGGTTGAAAGGTTAGATGATATTCTAAAACAAAAGGAGAGTCTTGATTTGAAAGATATTCCAGTGGAGAACTACCACTCATGGAAAGCTCAACCAACATCTCTGGAAGATGGATACGGTATGTACGGTAGAGATAAAGATAAAGAGGCCATAATGAAGATGGTGTTAGAGGATGTCACTGATACTGAACAACTTTCTGTGATCCCTATTGTAGGCATGGGTGGGGTTGGAAAAACCACTTTGGCAAGATCGGTGTTCAACGATGGCAAATTGAAGCAGCAGATATTTGATTTAAAGGCATGGGTTTGTGTTTCTGATATATTTGATATTGTGAAGGTCACAAGAACTATGATAGAGGAAATTACCCGCAAGCCCTGTAAATTGAGTGATTTAAATGCCCTTCAACTTGAGTTGAGAGACAAACTGAAAGGTAAAAGATTTTTTATTGTCTTGGATGATGTTTGGATCGAGGATTGTGACAATTGGAGTTGTCTTACAAAACCATTTCTAAGCGGATCCAAGGGAAGTAAAGTTGTGGTCACAACCCGCAATGAAAATGTAGCGGCAGCCGTGCCTTTTCATAGTGTTGTAGTATATCGTCTAAATAAATTGACAAATGAAGATTGTTGGTTGGTGTTTGCAAACCATGCATTTCCTCCCTCAGAAGCCTGTGAGGATAGAGAAACTCTACGAATGATCGGAAAGGAGATTGTTAAAAAGTGTAATGGGTTGCCTTTAGCTGCACAGTCACTTGGAGGAATGTTGAGAAGAAAACACGCCGTTAGGGATTGGAATAATGTACTTGAAAGTGACATTTGGGAACTTCCTGAAAGTCAGTGTAAAATTATTCCAGCACTCAGAATTAGTTATCATTATCTCCCTCCACATTTAAAACGGTGTTTTGTTTATTGCTCACTGTACCCCAAAGATTATGAATTCGATAAAGATGAACTGATCCAGCTATGGATGGCTGAAGAGCTTGTAAAAGCACCAAAAAAAGAAAAGACTCTAGAAGAAGTTGGTCATGAGTATTTTGATGATTTGGTTTCGAGATCCTTTTTCCAACGTGTAAGTCATGCGACTTGGGGTGATTATTTTTTAATGCACGACCTGATGCATGATCTAGCAACATTTACTGGCGGGAAATTCTATTTCAGAGCAGATGAACTTGGGAAAGAAACCAAAATCAGTAGAAAGACTCGTCACTTGTCATTTACAAGATTCAGTGAACCAGTATCGGATATTGAAGGTTTTGACACAGTAAAATTTTCCAGAACTTTCTTGCTGATCAATTATAAAGATTCTCCATTCAACAATGAAAAGGCACCATATATTGTTGTGTCGATGCTTAAGTACTTGAGAGTTTTATCGTTTTGTAGCTTCAAAAGTCTGTTTGCTCTGCCTGATTCAATTGGTGAATTGATTCATTTGCGTTATCTAAATCTATCTCATACAAGTATAGAAACTTTGCCAGAGTCATTGTGTAATTTGTGCAATCTACAAACTTTGAAGTTGGCATTTTGCTCAAAGCTGACTCAGTTGCCTATTGCCATGCAAAATCTTGTAAACTTACGTCATCTTGAAATTCATGAATCTCGCATAAAAGAGATGCCTAAAAGAATGGGGAAATTAAATCAATTACAGCAGTTGGATTTGTATATTGTGGGCAAGGATAAAGAAAATAGCATCAAAGAACTGGGAGGACTTCCAAATCTCTGTGGTTCGTTTTGTATTACGGCACTGGAAAATGTTACGAAAGGCGAAGAAGCAATAGAAGCCAGTATAATGGACAAGAAGCATATTAACCATCTATCCTTAGAATGGTCTACAGGTAACGACAATAGCATCGACTTCCAAATTGAATTAGATGTACTCAGCAAATTACAACCTCACCGAGACCTGCAAACGCTGTTAATAATTGGTTATAAAGGAACCATATTTCCAGAGTGGGTGGGGAATTTTTGCTACCGCTACATGACAAGTGTAAGTTTATATAATTGTAACAACTGTTGCATGCTTCCTTCAATGGGGCAACTACCATCTCTCAAGTTCCTCTATATTTCAGAGATTAATTCGGTGAAGACTATTGATGCAGGATTTTACAAGACCGAATCTGCGATATCCTTTCCCTCCCTTGAATTTCTACACATTTTTCGCATGCCTAGATGGGAGGTGTGGACTGCATTTGCTTCAGAAGCTTTTCCTGTGCTGAAGGATCTTTGTATATCGGATTGCCCCAAACTAAGGGGAGCTTTTCCAAATCACCTTCCCGCTCTGCAAAGACTTAGCATTACAAATTGCGAGCTTCTTGTCTCTTCTGTCTTAAGGGTTCCCAACCTTCGAACAATAGAGATATGTAACACCAACAAAGTAATGTTTCATGAGTTTCCTCTTTTGGTGAAATTTATAGACGTAGAAGGACCAATGGTGGAGTCCATGATGGAGGCCATCACTAACATCCAATCTACTTGCCTCCAATCTTTAAGATTACAGAAGTGTTCGTCAGCCATATGGTTTGCAGGTGATCGTCTTCCTGCATCGCTGACAGCTCTTGATGTCAGTTGTTTAAACAACTTGAAATTCCCGATGCAACACAAGCACGAATTACTGGAATCGCTAAGAATAAAGAATAGTTGTGATTCGCTCACGTCTCTTCCATTGGCTATCTTCCCAAGTCTCACTCAACTTGATATCATAAGCTGTGAAAATATGGAATCACTTTTGGTCTCACGGTCAGAGTCGTTGAAGAGTTTGAAATCTTTGGAGATTGAACACTGTCCCAACTTTGTATCATTTCTGGGAGAGGGATTGTGTGCACCCAATTTAATTCGTTTCCGTGTTTGTGATTGTGAGAAGTTGAAGTCGTTGCCCGATCAGATGGGAACTCTTCTTCCAAAAATGGAATATCTTATCATATCCAACTGTCAACAAATAGAGTCTTTCCCTGGAGGGGGTATGCCACCTAACTTGAGAACAGTTGAGATCGAAAATTGTGAGAAACTACTAAGCAGTAAAGCATGGGTATGCATGGACATGGTTACCTCTCTCATTGTGAGTGGTCCATGTGATGGCATCAACTCCTTCCCGGAGGAGGCTTTGCTGCCTCCCTCTCTTACGTCTCTAAGTCTCCATAACTTCACAAGTCTGGAGACGTTGGACTGCAAGGGCTTTCTTCATCTCACCTCGCTACGAGAATTGGACATTCAAAAATGTGAAAAGTTAAAGAATATTGCTGGAGAAAGTCTTCCCGTCTCTCTAATGAAATTAAGCATAAACGGATGTCCCTTACTGCAAGAACGATGCCATAAGAAGGACCGTGAAATTTGGCCTAAAATCTGCCATGTCCATGTGCTAGAGATTGACGATAGATATATCTAACCATAAAAACTATTTTTGTCAATGTTGTTTTTCATTTCATTTCTTTCTCCTTTCAAATTTAAGTCAATTAGTGAATTCAACTAATTTTAAATCAGTTCATTTCTCTGTTCGATAGTTTACTGGAATTGCAAGGTTTTTGTTCCTGTGGTATGTATAGTAGTAAATTTTACTCTGCTTGTTTTGTTCTTCTCACAACGAACCTTTATGATAAAAATATGAAATGAGAAAACATATAAGCAACTGAGGTATACAAGTACAAATAAAGATATAATAAAATTTAAATAAGACCTTAGCTATGTTAGATTTCTAGAATTTAATAAGAATTTTCCACTGCTCAAGTAAAACACTTGGGGGTCGATTTTTGAAGTTGTAATCATCTAGCATATTTGAAAAAAAATACTTTGTCTTCAATAGACATTTATGGTTCCTCCAACTTGAACATATGCTTCATAAAATCCACTTTTTAGCACGTTCTTCAATATCAAATTTTGTCTGCATATCATAATCAATGAATAAGTATTAGAATTTAGGTAATATATGTAATCAAAGATAAAGGTTAGTGAAATGAATTACCAATAATGTTTTCCACATGTCATCCCAATGTTCCTTCAATCCTTTCCAACTAGTAAAAGTTAGAGGAGTTAAATGTGCATTCCTAGCTAATGTTCCCAAATAATTGCTCATTGTAGCTGTACCACACCTAGCCAAACTCGACCAAATAAGTAAACAATGTGCACATCAAGGCAGCCAAGTATCCGGCCTAGGCCGACTTAGCCTAACTTATACCAGTCTTGACCTAAACTAAACATCTAAAGGGACAACCTACACCAGCATAAGCCATCAAGACAAATAGCCGGCCTAGACCGACTACTCCATCATATCCACTAAGTTTAGAACCTAGGCCGACCACTCTAATGAACTCAACATAATGGAAGCACTAGTGCAGAATTTCCTTTTTACCTCGCCTTATATGCTTCGGTTGGCCAGGAACCGAAGCATATAATGGTGCGGTGGCATTTTTGTAATTCCAGCCAAGTTTTATGCCTCGGTTCAGCTAACACCCGAAGCCAAAGACAGCTATAGGCCTCGGTTCGCGCAAAACTGGTGCCAAAGAGTGCTATAGGCCTCGGTCCAATAAGACCCGAAGCCAAAAAGGGACTGCATTTTTGAAAAAGTGAAGTAGACGTTAGGTGTTTGGCCTCGGTCCAACAAGACTCGATGCCAAAAGGGAGTATATGGCTTCGGTTGTTAGAGGAACCGAAGCCATAGGGTTTATTTAGGGTTTTAATTTCGCGAACTCTTCTTCTTCCCCGCGCCTCTACAACTCTTTCCTCTCTCCTTCGACCACTACAACCACGCGAACGCGAACGTGAACCCTCTCTGTGCTGCACCTCCAGTCACCGTCGCGTCGCTCTTTCGTCTCCTTGAAGAAGTCCTTTCGATCCCAAGGCAATGGTTCAGGCGGCATCAAAACCAACCCAATAGCATGGGCAGCCACAGAAAACAAAACCTAGGGTTCACCATAAAGCAAACCGCAGCGCCGCGAACGCGACCTCCGATTCCAGATCCGACGACCTAGGGTTTGCAGGGCTGAGCCACACGACGCCGTTCAGCGAGATCACAGAGATGTGGATTCAGACCAAAACTGTAGTGTTTTTAAAACCTTATATTTTTGTTGTAAAATCAGTTTTGGGGAAGGGTAAATCTTCCTCAAATCTGGTCTTGATTGTGTTTTTCCTATCATGTTTAATTTTTGAAGATGGTGTTTTTTGTTTGTGGATTTGTTTCGCAAGATTTACAGCACTTGGAATTTTCATCTCAAAATTGTGGCTGCTGGTGCTGCTGCTTTATCACCTTCCTTCTTGCTGTGAAAAATTGCAAACAAATATTTGTCCTGCTGCTGAAATTGTAATGGTGATGCAGTTGTTGTGAATTAAAAAATCTTGATGCTGTGACAGGGAAATACAATAACTCCAAAAACCTTGACAATGTGGTGATGGTGAGCCACCGTTGCAGCTTTTAATTAATTAATTTTTTTTGACACAATGGCATCGGTTCACATTAAAACAGAGGTAGAAAAGTAGCTCTATGGCTTCGGTTCAGACCCGAGGCCAAAAGCCATCCCTTTTGGCCTCACCCTAATATGCCTCGGTTCTGGAACCAGGACAGAATATAAAAAACAACCGGGGCCAAAAGCCCTTACTGCACTGGTGAAGCGTCTGCGTCCAATAAACCTTAAGGGCCTGGGTTAGGGCCCTGGCCCACTCACAAGCCTCACCTAGAGCCCAAGTCAAGGCCCAGCCCATGGAATGGTCAAACGTCATTAATGCTCTATAAATACACGTGGACCCCATCATTTAAAGGTAACCCCTCCTAGGTTTAAGCTGACATGTGTCGATCAGAGAGAGAGACCAACTGAAGAGATAGCGGACTACTTGGTAAGGTGAAACTTGTGCCTAACTTATCTTATTTGTTCTGCAGGAACAATAGCTCGATAAGTGCCAACAAGTTGGCCAAGGACATTAAGTTTAATTAGTAAACACTCATCATATGTCAAGCCATGAGTCTTGAGACATTGGGTAGGACCTCTTTTTCTCTTACTTGTAGAACTTGTTAATTAAGTATATAATTAAGAAATAATATCTTATTACATATATAATAAATTACTGCATACTTGAATGAAAAAATAAATAACTAACCAATATGGTGGAGTGTTGGAGTTTGACTAAGTCTTGATGTAATTTCTTCCAACTCATCAAGGATCGCAACCATAGAACCACTTGGAAAGGACACTTTAACATTCTTGGCCAACAAGGATGGTTTTTCTTTCTCACCACTAGCCATAAATCTAATTGACTTTGAAATTTTATGTTCAAGAAAATTTCACGCAATGTTATAGCAGGTCTTGTGATTCTGGTCAAACTTACTTTACCTTTTGCAGCATGGAACCAAGCATTTGCACACAACATATAGTAGTTTATCAAATAAACAGATAATATAATAAACAGATCCTATTAAGAGCCCAGGACAAAGACACACTTGTTAGAATAGAATATGATAATATATTTAGCTAAGACTAAATACTCAAGCAGATAAAAAACCCTATGTTGAATCACTTAACCCGTCAATCTCTGCAAGCATCTAATAAACAACAAGGGGAATGTATCACATTAGGAAACCCAGGTAAGAAAATTGCAAACATCATGGTCTTGCTCGGAATCTTTACCTGGCTCAGAGATTTGGGGGTTGTTGGACGATGCGACGATTACGAACACTGCTCTCGCAATAATTATTCCTTCGACGATTTGCCCTTATGGTCCAGAGAGCGAGATGACGAACCCGTTGAGGATCGTCGGTGACCGTAACGTTGGTGGAGGGTTGACGAAGTGTGACGTTAGGCAACAATGCCGGAACTAGTGTGAAACACGAAGTTCTGTGTCAAAATCCTAGATCCAAAGTATTTCATCCTAGCTTCTAGTGAATAACTTCAAAGCATGGGAGAAAACTGATGTAGAATAGCTTCAAAGCATGAAAGCATGGGAGAAGAAGCGAGAGGGAAATAAGATGCTAATCCAAATTAATTTGTTCATAGATTAAAATCAATTAGACAATTTAATTTTTTTTTGACCGGTTACACAAAATTGACGAAAAGAAAAAAAAAATCTAACAATTTATTTAACGGTCAAAAAATAATATCTAGTATTTACTTCTTTGCAATGTTTATTAAAAATGTTATTATATAATTATATAATTATTAATATAAATTAATAATTTATAATAACTTTTATTTAAAATATAACTTATAATAATATTTATTTAAAAAACATTATTATAATTTATAAAATTGATGTACAATAACATTTTTAATAGTTATGTTAATGAAAATATTATTACAAATAAAGAAAAAGTATAATTATCTATAGTGACATTTTGTAAAAGTGTTACAATATTAATATTAATATTCTTTGTAGTAACAATTTTAAGAAAATGTAACTATATTATTTCTATAGGAACATTTTTATTAAACATAGCTAAGTAGATGTTGTTGTAGCTAATAAATGCAGTAGTGAAGGGAGGTCTGAATTTTGGCATTAACTCAAATTTTTATCATTCTCGTTACTGATTTGGGCATTTGATTTTGTTCTTACTTTTCCTTAGATTTTGTCTTATTTTCCTTCTGATTTCTATTTTATCATATTTTAATAATTTGTTCATGCATGTAAATGCATGCAATGTTTTATTTTAATCAGGACTTTGTTCAAATTGACAGGAATGACTCCAAACAACAATAATTTACAGTTCCAATTGAGCATGTCAGCCAGGTGTATAATGGAAAATGGTTGTCACAAAATCCTCATTCACTTCCTCACACAAGCATAGTATTCATTGTATATAATGGCGTGCAATGTGTCAGTTCCTCGAATTTTTATTTTTTAAAAAAAAATAAAAAATTTTGCCACGTGTCAAGCTGTCGTCGTACCACATGACAGTGATAGAGTGATGTGACAATGACAATGACATGTATCAGTATATGTCAGATGTCATTTCCTTAGTCTCAATTTGGTCCATGTATTCTATTTTTGTCTCAATTTAGTCCTTATTTTTGTAAAAATAATTCAATTTCGTCCCTCTCCAAATTAAAACAAAAATTAATTTATATAAATGCTATACAAATATTTTTATTAAATTTGATATTTTTATTCAAATTGATATTTTTATTATATATTTTTAACATAGCTAAGTTTATTTAAAATTGTGTTTCACATTCAACTTTACTTAAAATTGTTTTAAAATTTTAAATTTATATATTTTTTATTGTTACATGGACTAGTTAATTTATGAATTTTTTTCTATTAACAACTTTAAAACAAATTTAAATAAAGTTCGATGTAAGTTATTTTTTTTATTTGGTATTATTCTACTGGTTAGTATAAAAGATAGTTTTCTTAAAATAATTTAAATAATGAGAAATCATGTCAGCCAATAAATACCTCTCTGATTACTTAGCTAGAAAATGGAACAAAGAAAAAAACCACACTAATAAAAAATTGATACATTGAAATAATATGAGATTTAAGGAACCCAATTTAGCAAAACCCCCACAAAAGAACTTTAGAATAGAAAGAAATAAGGAAAAGAGGTAAAAGAAGAAAATAAAATTAAAATTGATTATAAAAGAATAAAAATAATAAATTATTATCTTTTTCATAACCAAACTTATAATTTACAAAAACGATTTTTAACTAATTAAATATTATTTTTAATACTAAGAAAAATTAATAGATACCGATAACAATTTAATTAAAATTTGTTCTCAAATATAAAAGTATTTTGAGGTCTTATTTTTTTAAAATATAATTTTATAATTAATTTAATAAATATATTAGTACTAAAAAAATTGAAGGCAATTCTATTGATATATTTTTTAATTAATTTAATTAAGAAATATTAGTAAAAAAAATAGACATTTTCTTTTTTGAAGGTCTAAAGGCAGTGTTTATCTTTTTTAACCATGAGCCCACCTTAGTATGGATACCTAATTTGGCTACATATTATGGATTTTGTTTTTCCTGAAAAGACTACGGTGTCACCAGGATGGGTTATATTTCTTTCATATATATATATATATATATATATATATATATATATATATATATATATATATATTTTGTTTATGGTTATGATTATAGACATCGAAAAATTGTGGTTCTATATGGTTATATAACATTAGTCTTATGTAAGGTCCACTTTTCGTGCTGCCCTTTTTCTTAAGGCTACCCCTAATCATTGGGCCTTAGGGCTGGCCCAGAGGGGGAAAAACAGACCTAAATCTGCCCAAACCTTAATCCTTGTGCTCATTTGCGTAAAACAGATTTTCGCACATTCCTTGAGTTGTTGTTGCCACCTCTGCTAGGGTTTTGCTCTCACTGTTACGTTGAGTTAGGAGGATCGTTGTTCCAAGTAAGTTAACTTCCCAACTGTTCTTTCCTCATTCTAGCTATGTTGTCAGGGTTTCAACCGAAGTTTTCTCATTGATCCTGTTTCCACTTTGTTCCTATAAATCTCCAGTTCATTACGCTATACTCGGAGCTGTTGTGCTCGCTGAATCTGGGTTTGGGAGTGTTGTACTAGCATATTCCAGGTAAGGGAAGCTAGAGTCCTTGTGTCTAGTTCATTTTCTGTTTGCCCTAGTGCTATTGAATGATTATGTGGTTTGTATGTTACTATGAGTTGATGAATATGGCGTTTTAGCTTTTGGGACTTGTGTTTGTGTGTCCGTTGTATGAAGAAAACAGTGGCAGGCACTAGTTTTCTCGCCCAAGCGAGCATGCCTCGCCTAGGCGAGATTAACAGAGGCTCGCCCAAGCTTCCTGTGTAAATGGTCGCCCAAGTGACTGGATTTCATTTTGAGCGAGGCGTGATCTCGCCTAGGCGAGAGGAGACTCGCCTGAGCGAGAATCCGCAGAGGGCGCTATTCATCGCGCTCTCGCCTAGGCGAGAAGGGGACTTGCCTGAGCGAGGCTGGGGCAGGTTTATGCTATAACGTGAATGGCCAAATGATGTGATTGTTTGTTTGATTGACTTGAATGCTTCCCTAGAAAAGTTTGAGGGATGATGCCTTGATTATATATGAGGGTGGGATGTAAATGATATATTGTTCCATTGTGTTGGAATTGGAAAGCATGAGTTGTGTGATGGGTTGTTATGCATGATATTAGTATTATGGGAACTTTCTAATTGGTTGGTGAATCATGTACAAAGTGTGAGCATGGAATAATTCCATGACTCTTGTAGCGAGAGCTCATGGTGGCGCCTCATCCGTCGGACGTAATCCCATGGACCCTCCTAGTGGGAGTCCCTGGTGGTGCCTCACCTATTAGACTTAATTCCATGGACCTTGTGGTGAGAGTTCATGGTGGTGCCTTAACATAAGGACGTAATTCCACGCGACTATCGTGGTGGTGCCTTAAGGCCAGGACTAAATTCCACGAAGGCCACGTAGTGGTGCCTCTTGTAAGGGTGTAATTCCGCGAAGGCCTAGTGGTGACGCCTCACTACTAGGACATAATTGCACTGCCACGTGGTGGTGCCTCATTAAGCGTATCCGGATAGTCAGGTCTTAGTGTTTTATATGGTTTGGTACCTCATGTGTGGATGTCTGCTATTTATGCTTGAATATGAAATTGTATGTTGAGTGTATGATATGATGATTTCTTCGCTAGCTTACCCTTTCACTTGCTTGTGTGTTATGTGTGGTTTCCTTCTTTGCGATGATCATCAACCTTGTTGATGTGAGCAGATGTGAGAACTTCTAGCAGTGGTAATAATAATGGAGATGCTGCGGTTTGATGAATCTTGGACGTCTATCGTGCTCACTTTGGGGACCCACAGCTTTTGGGAGTTTAGTAATAGTAGTCCTCTCGCACTTGACGAGACCTTGTACTTGTTTAGGCCGTGTGGAGCCTTTTCCTTTTTGTTATTAATATGTTGGGATACTGTGTACTTCATATTCCAATTTTCTGCACTCTCTGAATAGTTTTATATGTGGCACTTTATTTAAATTGATTTTATCCATTTAATTGGGACATTACATTTATGGTATCAGAGCGGTCGAACCTTAGGATCTATGGTCTAGTGTGCCTGCTTAGCTACCGTTGTAACTTGTGTGTAGCTAGCTAAGCTCTCAGCTAATCAAGTCTAACTCTTGTTTTTTCTGCGTGCCAGTGACATGGCACCTCAGCGTAGGAACTCTCAGCCTTCCCAGGGCGACGCACCAAATATCGCCAGGGCAATAGAAGTAATGGTGGCTGCTATGACACAACAGAGTACAACAATGATGCAACAACATGAAGCATCAATGCAGCGACAAGTGGCATCGCTTGAGCAACAACAATTGGTAATGCAGCAGATGGAGGCTGCTAGAATGGCTGCAGAGGATGCTCACAGACAACACATGGAGGCCCTCCGTCAGTTGGAGGAAAACAGGACCACTGCCCCTATCCACAATCCTGAACTGAGACCTCACCATCGGGAATGGAGTCTGAAGGACTTTCTAAAAAACCATCCAGTCAAGTTCAATGGGAAGACCGGTCCGGAGATCGTAGATAAGTGGCTGAAGGATATTGAGAGGATATTCGACGCCAAAATGTGCCCCGAGGAGAGTAGATTAGCGTTCGCGGTGTACATGCTCCCGGGTGAGGCTGAGCACTGGTGGATCAACATGAAGTCCATCATGGAGGAGAGGCAGGAACCAATTACTTGGGATGTCTTTAGGAGGAAGTTCCTCTTCGAGTATTTCCCTGACAGTGTCAAATATGCTAAAGAGGTAGAGTTCCTGCAGTTGACCCAAGGAAGCAAGTCAGTGGCTGAGTATGCAGAAAAGTTCAAGCACCTTAGTCGTTTCTACACCATGCCACTGGATGAAGAGTGGCGATGCAGGAAATTCGAGAATGGCCTCCGTGGAGACCTTCGTTTGATGGTGGCCCCGCTATCCATCAAGGACTTTGTAGCCTTGGTGGAGAAGGCAAGGGTCATGGAGAAGATGAAGGTGGAGGTGGAAACTTAGCACCCATCCCAGCAAAGAGTGGGAGTACCATCTGGGTCCAGGCATAGGCACGAGGACAGGAGGAAACCCTATACTAGGACCCATTTCTAGTCATAGGGGTCTAGGGAGTCTTCTTCCCAGCAGAGCAGGATTCAATGCTACTAGTGTGGGGACCGCACAAGAGAAATGTTTGCCCCCAGCTTGTAGGCTTCAAGAGGTGCAACAATTGTGGCAAGGAAGGCCACTTCGGCAAGGATTGCCCCACCCTCACGAGGACAACGACACGTCCCTCAGTTCCAGCCCCATCTCAGAACCAACAGAGGAGGGGAGGCAAAAGGCCTCAGGCATCGGGCAGAGTATACGCCATGACTAGAGCTGAGGTAGCGGGTTAAGGTAACCTTGTTATAGGTCATTGTTTGATAACTGGGAAGGCTTGTTGTGTGCTATATGACTCTGGAGCGACACACTCATTTGTGTCAGATGCATGTGTGAACAAGTTGAGTCTGCCGGTGTGTGAGCTGTAGTGTGAACTTATGGTGTCTACTCCGGCATCGGGTTTGGTCAGGGCGTCGTCCTTGTGCGCTAGGTTTCCGGTGGAGGTAGAAGGACGGAGGTACAATGTGAATCTGATCTGCCTACCTCTACAAGAGTTGGAAGTGATCTTGGGGATGGATTGGTTATCTGCCAATCGCATCCTTACAGTTTGCTGAGAGAAAAGGTTGTTGTTTCCCAACTGAGAGGAGGTACCAGGGTTACCACCTAGTAGAGAAGTAGAGTTCTCGATTGACTTGGTACCTGGAACTGGGCCAGTGTCGATGGATCCATACCGGATGGCCCCGACAGTGTTAGTGGAGCTTAAGAAACAGATAGTTGTTGAGGAAACAATTTATTCGGCCCAACACTTCACCTTGGGGAGCGCCAGTGTTGTTGGTAAAGAAGAAGGATGGGAGTTCGCGTCTGTGTGTGGACTACAGGCAACTGAATAAGATGACGATCAATAATAAGTACCCCCTCCCCAGAATTGATGACTTGATGGATTAGTTACATGAATCGTCAGTGTTCTCGAAGATTGATCTGAGGTTAGGATACCCTCAAATTCCAGTGAAGGCAGATGATGTACAGAAGACAGCCTTCAGGTCCCTGTATGGACACTATGAGTATGTGGTCATGCCTTTTGGTGTGACCAATGCTCCGGCGGTGTTCATGGACTACATAAACCGGATTTTTGGACCATTCCTGGATAAATTTGTCGTGGTGTTCATTGATGACATTCTTATCTACTCCAGGACTCAGGAGGAGCACGCCAAGCATCTGAGACTAGTGCTTGGTGTCTTGAGAGAGAAATAGTTGTATGCCAAACTGTCCAAGTGCGAGTTTTGGATGGATGAGGTGCAATTCTTGGGGCACCTGATATCGGCAGAGGGCATTGCGGTGGATCCAATGAAGGTTGATGCAGTAGTTAAGTGGGAAAGTCCCAAGTCAGCAACCGAAATCAGAAGTTTCGTGGGATTGGCTGGCTACTATAGGAGATTCATAGAGGGATTCTCCAAGATAGTGGCACCTTTGACACAGCTCACACGGAAGGACCAACCTTTCACTTGGACCGATAAGTGTGAGGAAAGCTTCCAAGAACTTAAGCGGAGGTTGACGAGTGGTCCAATCCTAGTAATCCTCGATGTTGGAAAACCCTTTGAAGTTTACTGTGATGCCTCTCATCTAGGGTTGGGCTGTGTGTTGATGCAGGAGAAGAAGGTAGTGACCTACGCTTCGAGGCAACTAAAGGCGCATGAGAGAAATTACCCAACGCATGACTTAGAGTTGGCGGCTATTGTGTTTGCCTTCAAGATCTGGAGGCACTACCTCTACGGTGCCCAATTTCACGTATTCAGTGATCACAAGAGCCTTAAATATCTATTTGATTAGAAGGAACTGAACATGAGGTAGAGAAGATGGATGGAATTCTTGAAGGATTATGATTTTGAGCTTTTATATCATCCAGGGAAGGCGAATGTGGTAGCAGACACCTTGAGTAGGAAGACAGTGCACGCTGCTCATCTTATGATAAAAGAGGTGGAACTACTAGAGTAGTTCAGAGATATGAAACTACATGTGGAGCTGGGATCAAAGTTCATTAGATGTAGTACCTTGACTATATCTAATGACTTTCTAGATTCAGTTAAGGAGAGATAGTTGGTGGACGCTAGCCTGAACAGGGTGAGGGAACAACTTGGGTCAGATGAAACGAAGGATTTCGCCTTGGGTAGTGATGGAATACTCAGGTTCCAAGGCAGAGTGTGTGTGCACGATGATGTCGAGGTGAGAAAGGTAATCCTTAAGGAAGGGCACAAGAGTCGTCTTAGCTTGCATCCGGGCATGACTAAGATGTATCAAGACCTCAAGGGAGCTTTTTGGTGGCAAGGGATGAAGAAGGATGTGGCACAGTTCGTTCTGCCTGTCTGACCTGTCAAAAGGCAAAGGTGGAGCATCAGAGACCCGACGGGATTATGCAACCCTTGGAGATACCAGTGTGGAAATGGGATAGCATCTCGCTGGACTTTGTGACCCATTTGCCACGAACTTTTAGAGGACATGACACCATCTGGGTCATAGTGGACCGACTGACAAAGAGTGCGCATTTCTTGGCGATGAACCTGAGAATGTCTATGGCCAAGTTGGCTTAGTTGTACATTAAGGAGATTGTGAGGTTGCATGGGGTGCCTTCAAGCATTGTATCAGACAGTGATCCACGGTTCACATCACGGTTTTGGCAGACTTTGCAGAGTGCTTTGGGAAGCAAGCTCACGATGAGTTCAGCCTATCATCCTCAGACAAATGGTCAGTCTGAGAGAACGATCCAATCACTTGAGGACTTGCTACAGACATGCATACTGGATCACTTGGGCGCTTGGGATGAAGTGTTACCATTGATCGAGTTGACTTACAACAATAGCTTCCATGCGAGCATTGGCATGGTACCATATGAAGCTCTTTATGGTAGGAAATGTAGAACCCCTCTTTGTTGGTATCAAGATGGGGAAGAAGTGCTTGTTGGACCAGAATTGTTAGAGCAGACCACTGAGAAAGTGAGGATGGTGAGGGATAGGATGCATGCCTCTTAGAGTAGGCAGAAGAATTATGCAGACCGCAGGAAGAGACCCTTGGAGTTTGCGGCGGGGGATCATGTGTTCTTGAGGGTGACCAGAACCACAAGTGTGGGAAGGGCTCTCTACTCGAGAAAACTTTCTCCTAAGTTTCTTGGCCCCTACCAGATGTTGAGGAGAAACGGGCCGGTGGCTTATGAGATTGCCTTGCCTCCTCAGTTGGCAAACCTCCATCTGTTATTCCATGTGTCACAGTTAAGGAAGTATGTATTTGATTCGTCTCATGTGTTGGAGGCTGAGAATGTGCAGATCAGGGAGGATCTTACAATAGAGGTACCGCCAATTGCTTTAGAGGATAGCAAAGTTGAGGAGCGTCGAGGAAAATTCGTCAGGCTAGTCAAGGTCATCTGGGATCAGAGGACAGGTGACTCTATGTGGGAGTTAGAGGAGGATATGAGGAAGTCGCATCCGCATTTGTTTACCCTGTAAATTTCATTTTCGAGGTCAAAAATTTTTCTTGTTTGGGAGAATGTAAGGCCCACTTTTCGTGCTGCTCTTTTTCTTAAGGTTGCCCCTAACCATTGGGCCTTAGGGCTGGCCCAGAGAGGGAAAAACAGACCTAAATCTGCCCAAACCCTAATCCTTGTGCTCATTTGCGTAAAACAGAATTCCACATATTCCTTGAGCTGTTGCTGCCGCCTTTGCTAGGGTTTTGCTCTCACCGTTACATTGAGTTAGGAGGACCGTTGTTCCAAGTAAGTTAACCTCCCAACTGTTCTTTCCTCATTCTAGCTATGGTGTCAGGGTTTCAACTGAAGTTCTCTCATTGATCCCGTTTCCACTTTGTTCCTCTAAATCTCCAGTTCATTACGCTATACTCGGAGCTGCTGTGTTGGCTGAATCTGGGTTTGGGAGTCTTGTACTAGCTTATTCCAGGTAAGGGAAGCTAGAGTCCTTGTGTCTAGTTCGTTTTCTGTTTGCCCTAGTGCTATTGTATGATTATATGGTTTGTATGTTACTGTGAGTTGATGAATATGTCGTTTTAGCTTTTGGGACTTGTGTTTGTGTGTCCGTTGTATGAAGAAAACAGTGGCGGGCACTGGTTTTCTTGCCCAAGCGAGCATGCCTCGCCTAGGCGAGATTAACGGGCAGGTTTGTGCTATAACGTGAATGGCCAAATGATGTGATTGTTTGTTTGATTGACTTGAATGCTTCCCTAGAAAAGTTTGAGGGATGATGCCTTGATTATATATGAGGGTGGGATGTAAATGATATATTGTTCCATTGTGCTTGAATTGGAAAGCATGAGTTGTATGATGGGTTGTTATGCATGATATTAGTATTATGGGAACTTTCTAATTGGTTGGTGAATCATGTACAAAGTGTGAGCATGGCGTAATTCCATGACTATTGTAGCGAGAGTTCTTGGTGGCGCCTCATCCGTCGGACGTAATCCCATGGACCCTCCTAATAGGAGTCCCTGGTGGTGCCTCACCTAGGGGACTTAATTCCATGGACCTCGTGGTGAGAGTTCATGGTGGTGCCTTAACATAAGGACGTAATTCCACGCGAGTATCATGGTGGTGCCTCACTGCTAGGACATAATTCCACACTAGTGCAGAATTCCCATTTTACCTCGCCTTATATGCCTCGGTTGGCTAGGAACCGAAGCATATAATGGTGCGGTGGCATTTTTGTAATTACAGCCAAGTTTTAGGCCTCGGTTCTCCAAATACCCGAAGCCAAAGAGGGGTATAGGCCGCGGTTCGCTCAAAACCGGTGCCAAAGAGTTGTTTAGGCCTCGGTCCATCAGGACCCGAAGCCAAAAAGTGGCTGGAAGTCAGGGTATAGGCCTCGGTCCAAGGAGAATCGGTGCCAAAAGGGGTCAATGGCTTCGGTTCTTCTAACAACCGAAGCCATAGGGTTTATTTAGGGTTCGAAAATCGCGAACCCTCTTCTTCCTTCCCGCGCCAGCCTCTGCAACTCTCTCTCTCTCTCTGCTGCCTCTCTCCGCTGCACCACACCTTCCGGCCAGTGCAACCACCACGCGACCTCCTCCTCCGGCCACCATTTTGTGTCTCTCTCTCGCGCGCTCTCTCTCGCGTGCTCTCTCTCTCTCTATTGTGGTTTCTATCGTTGGGACTTCCGGCAAGGGTGTTCCATTTTGATTTGATGCAGGAACGTTATGCAGGTTCGAATCTGGTGCTGCAATGGATTTGGTGCTACAATGAATCTGGTTCACACGCGTTCATGGCGGTCCAGTGACAATGGCTGACGACATCAGGTTTCCTGGACCTTTCATGGCTTTTTTTGCAGTGAGCGACTTCAAGAGCGGTGCTGTTTCGTTTCTAGTGCAGGGATGGCGTTGCGGCAACGAAGATGCTGGTGCGTGGTGCTGATTTGTGGAGGTTCGTTCATGGTA
>Ga0214542_1004361_pt1 | contig 28151 bp, 11 predicted proteins | sample CNSS1metaG_FD_160096 | JGI IMG/M metagenome (GOLD analysis project Ga0214542, IMG submission 160096) | Root nodule microbial communities from cowpea collected in UCLA plant growth center, Los Angeles, California, USA - CNSS1 | ecosystem: Host-associated > Plants > Roots > Nodule | place: USA...
ATATATAAATAAAAATTATATATATATATATATATATATATATATATATATATATATATATATATAAAAGAATGAAATCCATCTCACATGTTTTACTTTGAAATTTTTTTTATGAAAACCAATTAATGTGAATTGCATTGATATCGGCTTGGTGCTTAGGAATTACAAATAAATTTGTTTAGGTGGATATTATTCAAATCTGTTTCTGTTTTGACAGAAAATTTTTGCATGAGTATAAGTATAGGTATAGAGAATCCCTGATTATTTTCAGCTGGGTATGGAGATGTGCATATCTGTTCCATCTCATCTCCGTTATATCTCTGTTCCCGTTTAAATTATTAAAATATTCATAGTCAATTAAGTAAACTTATATATATATATATATATATATATGGATACACACTTTCTATATTCTATTTTCTATTTCTTCTAATTGTTTGGTTTGGCATAAAATTCATTTGCATCTCCACTATATTTTTCATCTTATCATAATTTTTATGCAATGATGTATGTCAATTAAATATTTTTTATGTCTCACATTTGAATATTTCTATTTTTTTTAATATTTTTATTTATTATATATTTTATTTTTACATAAGAACGTTTAACACTCTCAATTTAAGTGTTTAATAGCATAAAGATTTAATTTACTATGTAATATAAAAAATTATCTTTTTTACTCTATTATTATTATTTTTTCATTTGAAAAAACTATTTTGTTTCGCTAAAACAATTTTTGTTATTTCTCAACCATTGATTATATTGATATTTGAAAGTTTTATTAGATCTGTAAAGTATTTTTCATTTTATCATATTCTTAATTATATATTTATTTTTCTTTGTGTGACTTCATTCAGTGGTCTCTCAAATTATTCTAAGATACACATTTGATATTTTTTTAATATTTTTATTCGGTTTTTTATTTTTATAATGTAAAATACTATTTTGATATATTTTACATAATTATCTTTTATTTTTTAACTCATTACCATACTGTGATTTTGTCACTATAATTTTATAAATAAATTTTATTTACTATAATATAAAATATCAATGTAATTGTCATGAATTTCTTTTTATTAACATTCAACATATTTTGAAGTTTAAAAGATACAATATCTATGTTAAAATTTTATTATTATTAGTGTAATATTTGTTCTTTGCGTTATTTGGATCAAGTGATTCATTATAACTTTTATTAGTATATAAAAAAGAGATTCATTAGAATTTAAAAAATTGAAATAAATATACCTTTAACATATTTTTTAATCTGAATATTTGTTTTCTTTTATATTTTTTTAAAAAAAATAAATTTTATCAACTACAATTCATTAATATTTGCAAATTTAATAGATATTTTGGTTCTCATGAAATTTTGTTTAGTATTTTAATTTGAAATGAATACAATTATAATATAATTTCTTTATAAATATTTGATATTAAAGAAACAACACTCCTCTTAATATTAAATATTTGATAATATTATGTTTCATTTGTTATAATTTGTTATTATTTTATAAAAACTAATTAATTAATATTGAAATAGTAAGAAAGCGAGCTCGAGTATGGGTACAAATGTATACTCGTTATCTTATGGGATGAAGATGAAACAAAAGTTTGATACCTATTAAATTTGGGTATAGAACATGATGATGAAATTTTCGATAAAGATAGGTATGGGATAGCGAATCTCATCTCATTGTCATCCCTGATATTCATAATGTTTGTATTATTGCATTTGTCATGGTATTTAAAATTAGAAGCGATTGAAGATGAAGTTTTAATTTTAATCAAAACAAAGAACTTACTATTTAAAGTTTGACCATTCACTAATGAGTAATTTAAAGGAAGTGTTAGTTAAGGATTTTTGAATGCACCGTATGAAGTATTGGTTTTGTTAATATTAAAGATCAAACGTAATGAGAGAAAATTCGGTAAAAACACAGCAAGAGAGAAAATTTGGAAAAAAAATCAATAAATAAAATTAATTTTAATGATAAAAAATAATTATTCACAATAATAATAACCAAAACCCTAATGAAGAACATTATTTTATAAGTAACATCTTTAACGGTCACAAAAAAATGGAATTATAAATGGTTCATGTATATTTCAATGCTTTGTTTTAATTAAAACAAGGAAGAAAACAATATTAAAAATCATATAAAAATTTATAAAATTACATATTTTTAGTCTTCTAAGAAAATTCTTTTAATTCCTTAACAAATCTCCTGGTTAATATTTACCTTTGTCGTAAAAAGAATTGGTTTTGTTGATCTGTTTAAGGTTCTTTCAAGAAAAACGAAGTTCAAACTAGTTTTTTAATTTAAATGTATGATTTAGTTTATAAAAGTTAACTTCTTTTAATATATTATAAAGAAGTTAAATTTATTTACTTATTTTAAAATATCTTATGGAAAAATGAGTCCAGACACAATTAAAGTAGACATCCAAGTTTTCAGAGAATAACAATTTCTTTGCTTCGGAGCCACTCAATTATAATAATTTTAGACGCCTGACAAATAGACGATGACAAAACCCAAAGCCATTAAAAAGAGAAATTATAGCATTAATTTCCACGTGATATATTTTTTTCTCATTTTTTTATAAAATAAAGAATGTGCATTAGGTGAAAAGGTTGAAACCATATTACTTTAATCTATTAATGATGGGGAACTAATTTATAAGCCAATTTATTTGGTATATAGTTACTTTATTATTTAGGAGTATTTATAGTTGGAGATGCATCTCAATTAGATATAAATTATATAAAATAAATTTATTCACTCTTCTATTTTTCAGCTTTTTGCAGTTTCACTTTCAAATCTCAGAATTGTAAGAATGTTTCAGTAGCAACAGTTTTTTAAACTACAATTGAAAATTTTCAAGCTTTTATTCTAAAATTAAATTATTCTAATGAAAAAACAAAGCTTTTATGAGTCATTATTCATAATATATATATATATATATATATATATATATATATATATATATATATATTATATTATATTACTTACTTACATAAATACCTTACTTACATGCAGACATAGTATTTCATTTTCGTATTCTGCTTAATCTTACATATACATATATGTAAGAGGCAAACGAATCAACATTTACTTATCGGATCCAGTTTTTATCCGATTAAATCCGATCTATTTTATTAAATATTCAATTTATTTAAAATTTATTTTATTTAATAGAAATTTTAATTTAATATAAACTTAATATATTTTTTTATTGGATAATGAATCTAGATTTCTAAATATGAAAAATTTGAAATATTTAATCTAAATTTTTAGTTGGGTTGGATCGAAGATTGAGATAGATTAGTCTAGAACAAAGGTCAAGACGAGTTAGTCCAAATTGAAAGTCGAGATGAGTCAGTCCTGATTGAAATTCTACCGAATCAACATTGTCCAAATTCGACTAAATCAACCTCGACCGAAGATTGACCGAATTCGGTTGAGTCATCCCAAACCAAAATTTGAGTGTATTCGGTCAATTCAGCTTTGACCGAAATTTGTTGAGTCAACCTTGACCAGATTTCGGTCAAATTCATTTGAGTCAATCGCAAGCAAAATTTGACTGAATTCGACCCCAACTGAAATTTTGGTTCATTTGGCCAAGTTGGGCCGACCAAAATTTGGTTAAGTCGGCCTTAGCTGAAATTTGACCGAATATAGTCGGGTCAGCACCCTCCCAAATTTGGTCGAGTCGACCTTGACCCAATGACCATATTCGACTAAGTCGGCTCCAAACGTAATTTGGCAGTATTCGGCCAAATTTGGCCGAGTCGGGCACAACTGAAATTTGGCCATATTAGGTCGAGTCGGCCCCGACTGAAATTTGGCTATTAGGCAGAGTTGTCATGACTGAAATTCGGCAAAATTCGGTCGGGTCAGCCTCGACCAAAATTTGGTTGAGTCATCCCTGACTCAAATTTGGCCATATTCGACCACGTTGACCCTGACTAAAATTTGACTGAGTCGACCCCGACCGAAATTTGATCGTATTCGGCCAAGTCGGCCCAGACCGACATTCGTCCAAATTTTGCCAAGTCGACCCCCAACCAAAATTGGGTCGAATTCAGCCAAGTCGGTCCCCACCAAAATTCAGCCGAGTCAACAAGGATTGAAATTCGACCAAGTTGGCCCAACCGAAAGTCGACCGAGTCGGCTCCTACCGAATTCTACTGTGTCGACCAATGCCAAAATTCAACCGAATCAACCCCAATCGAAATTCAACCAAGTTGGCCTAGTCGAAATTTGAACAAGTCAGCCATGACCAAAATTCAACTAAATTGTATCATGTCGACCCTAATAACATAAAATTTAGAAAGTTCATTTTAAATTCAGTCAAATTTGATCCAAATATTTGGATATAGATTTAAATCTTGATCTAAATATTTTGATTTTAAAAAATATTGAATCTAGTTCTACAAAATAGATTTAAATCCAAAATCTAATTCAATTATTTAGATCTAGAATGAACCTAGATCTTTAAAAACTCAATCCATGATATTTTACCAAAAAAAACAGGAAACTAACTTGTCCAACAAACAGATATTGGAATAAAAATTTCATAAATTCATCTGGCATAAGTGAAGACAGCATAAGTGTGCATCACTTCATAGATTTCACGTATTTTTATTTTAACTTTTAGAAATTATTTATAATATAAACTCAAATTCGAACAAAGCTCTTAAATATCTGAATAATAAAATTTTATAATTTGATAAATTAAAAAAAAAGTATTGACAAAAAGACTTAATTTCAAATTTTGAACAACTTAATTAATTAAAAAAGAAATAAAATCACAAATATTGTAAATTACGGAATAAAAACACAATGAAGCCAATACGTCCAAAAAAAGTTTGTAGAAGAAAATCCAACAATAGAAAAATATCTATATGCAGACTTATCAAGATTACATGGCATTGCCACAACATCCGTAACTCCCGGAATTTTTGAACTATATTCCTTTGATTATTAGATTAGGAACTCCGCGACAGGAGCAAATGAAAATCAACCAATCAAATTTTGAGACAAAGATTTTAAGATTTCCATCAAAACCGGATGAAATTAAGGTGAAATATAGAAACAATGACCGGCATGCATGCATGCATACCCTTTTCCCTTGACTCTGTTAATTTGAATAATGTTTGAAATGATGAACTGCAATGATGTGTAACTATGAAACATCCTCGATCATGTCAATGGTGAATTCGTCATAACTTTCCAAAGGGTGTCCAAAAAATCCAACATGACAGGCTGTTGCTTCCCGGTGACCCTCGATCGGTCTCGCAGTCGCAGGGGAAGCTCCAAGCTTTGTAAAAGTTCTTCTTCTGCTATTCATTTTCCCACTTTTCTCTCTCTTCATTCATATTACCATCAACGTTATTACTTTCAGGAGTAGATGCTAAATTGATTGAAGTTAAAGAACATTATCAGTGGCAATGTTTTTCATGATTCTGTGGAATGTGATAACAAGTACTTGTTATTTGCAGGTTCATCTAAACCACGGAGAAAAGAGAATTATAAAGGGCCTCTGATTGTTTGCTTTGGGGAGATGATGATGAATTTGGTCCCAACGGTGCTACGAGTGTCCCTTGCAGAGGCACCAGCCTATAAGAAATTCCCTTCTGGGGCCACTGCCAATGTTGCAGTTGGAGCTTCTAGATTAGGAGTTTCAGCAGCTTTTATTGGCAAGGTGAAATTCTCTAATACTATATTACCAATATATATTTTCAAACTCTTTTCTTCCTTTCTTCTTTCTTTTTAATGTACTTGTGTCCATTTTTCTGACCACAGTGTCTCTAATATTTGCAAGGAAGGTGGGAAATGATGAATTTGGGTGTATGTTATCTGATATTCTGAAACAAAATGGTGTTGACAGTTCGGGCCTTGTCTTTGATGATGATGCAAGAACAGCATTGGCCTTTTATGCTCTTAAGAGCAATGGAGAACCTGAATTCTTGTTTTACAGAAATCCAAGTGCTGATATGCTCCTTCGTCCTCACGAGATTGATCTAAGCCTCGTAAAGAAGGTAATATAAAGTATACATGAAAATCCACCCTTTTTCCTTTCATCTAACATAACTAATGGTTGTAATTATATTTTCCAAGTTTTCAAATCATGTTAGTGAACATGAGATCTTAAAAAAATGCTAGAATTTAATGTTCCAAAACGTAGATCTTAAGTGGATTTTGCTGTGCAGGCCACAATATTTCATTATGGTTCAGTGAGTTTAATTACGGAGCCTTGTAGGTCAGCTCACCTTGCAGCAATGAGTATGGCCAAAGTCTCAGGCTGTATCCTTTCCTATTCTCCAAATTTGGCATTGCCACTATGGCCATCAAAGGAGGCTGCTAGACAGGGCATCATGAGTATCTGGAACTATGCCGACATTATTAAGGTACATCTTTTGTTTGTGTTTGAGTTTTTTCAAAATGTTCCTTCACTGTCATTTCGAGATATATCCAAAAGGGATCATTTGATGTCAAAAACTGATATTGAAGGAACTATTTTTTGTCCATGAAAATTAGTATGAACTCTATTAATCTACACACACTGTCTGCTGTGAAGTACAGGTAAGTGTTGATGAAGTTAGATTCTTGATCGAAGGTGATGATCCTTATGATGACAAAGTGATCATGATGAAGCTGTACCACTACAATGTCAAACTTCTGGTTGTTACTGAAGGAGAACGAGGCTGTAGATACTACACCAAGGTTTTTGATTCGTAAACAAAAACTTGCCTTATCTCTCTATTCTATATAGTTTTGCAATCACAATGTTGTTGAGGACTAAGTCACTGATGTATTTGTGGTGTACATTTTGTCCTAAACACATTAAACGAAACCACTCTCTATCTTCTAAGCCAAAATGGGTTGATTGTGTTTAATGATGTAGATGTTCTTCTTTGTGTCTCAGGACTTTAAAGGATGGGTTGCTGGTTTTAAGGTGGAAGCAGTTGATCCAACTGGAGCAGGTGATTCCTTTGTAGGAGGATTATTGAGCATTGTGGCTGCACACAATCACATCTATAAGGTCACAAGAATACTACTCATTCAGTTACTTTCATAACATGGCATCAGATTTCCCCTCCTGAGTTAACCTGATTTCTTGAGATTCATAAGGCATGCATGAAAACCTAAGACCATATCCAACAAAAATAATTTTTTGATTTTAAGACTCCAGTCCTCGTATCAAAACTAGTTTTACATTTGATAACAAACCCTGAAAGAACTATTGTTGGAGATATGATTTTAGATAGGTAATGATGGGTAAATTGATATTGATGGAGTATAAAAAGAAAGAACCTTTATGATTTGTTCTTGGAAGGTAAGACAATACGTTTATCAAATAACAAATATTATTAGAATATTTTATATCAAATAACAAATATTATTAGAATTTTATCTCAAACCTTAAACCCTAAACCCTAAATCCTAAAGGTTTACCATGTTTTTTTACCTCAAGTTAAAAGACATTTTAAATTTATTTCACTTTTTCTTTTTTTCTTGTAGTAGATTGTTGTACGGTTTAAATTAAATTGTTGCTTTGAAGAGTGTGAGTGTATTCAAAGAGTTTAAGAATTTTGTCTAGGTGTTGAAAGAATTTTCACATAATATTATTCTTAGTTGTGATTTTTTTCTGTATTTAGAGTTTTTACATTTTATTCTTTTGGTGATTGTAGAATTATTATTGCTCTGCTGGGTGATTGGAGTAATTTTGTTGGAAACCGTGTTTTTTTTTTTCAACAGAACTCTTATAATTTTGTCCAATAGCAGGTAACGCAATAGATTAAACAAATAACAAATCTTATTAGGATATATGTTTTGTATGACTCTATACCATATTAAGATATCAACGTTAAACATAACTCAATTTTTCAAAACTAACTTATTAGACGAGGTTTCCACTCATTTATATATTTAAATTTACTTTGTCTTGATTAAAAATGTTTCACTGGATGGGTCTGTAACCTTTTCAAAATTGCAGTTATAATTCAGGATCTGTGCTGTGTTGAGAAATTGAAGGTATGTTTTTGTGGCACTTTTAGGATGAGAAAAGATTGAGGGAGGCTCTTGATTTTGCAAATGCTTGTGGTGCTGTCACAGTAACAAGGAGAGGAGGCATACCTTCACTCCCGACAAAGGATGCTGTTCTCACAGTTATGTTCTCCTGCGATTCATAGAGGAACAGTACATTTACCATTGGTTAACTCAAATCCAGTTCATGTTAGTTTGAGGCATGTGGCATGTTCTACTCTTCAAATCAGATAACTTTCATTTGCCATAAACATTTTAACAACTAGGTAACTACTAACATGACAAATGACAGTTACACACCTTTTTAAATGTTTTTTTTTATTGACTGATATGTTTTCTAGAAATTATAAATAATTGTGAAGTTTTATATCTTATTTAATGATTACTTTTTATGATTTTTGAAGTTCCTATAATAGATTAGAATCAATTGTAGAATGTGTATCAAAAGAAATATATTTGACAGTATTTGCACTACATATGCACTATCCCCTGCTTACTTTTTTTTCTTGTCAGATTTTGGATTATACAAATTTTAAAATATTTGACATGAGGAGGAGATTTTGTTTTTATACTTTCTCTCTCTAATAAAATAAAATAATATTATAGTATCCTTTTTCGAGGGTCCTTCTCTTCAACTATTTTCATTTGATGCAGGTGACTAAAGAAAAACATTTACTTGGACAAGTAAAATAAAGTGATAAATTTAATGAAGTCAAATTTGAGTGTATATAAATGTAGCTATTTTCGACTAGAAAGTCTAAAGAGAAATGTCCCAAGAAAACTAAAATACGATTCCTTATTCCAGGTAATTAATCTTCGTCAAATTTGATTAAGAATAACTAAATAATAATTGGGAATTATGAACTAACAAGCCTCACCCATTTTTTTTTTTATCAATTTTTGTTCCCTTTCCCACCGGCCTGATTTAAGATTGAATTTTTATTACCTCATGTAATTTTATTATCTATTTCTCTTAGAAAATGCAACGCTATCAACCGTTGTTAATAAATTATAAAACGTTTTAAGTTAACCTATAGCATTTCATAACGAGATATTATTTATTAGAGTTGTCAATATGTGTTGGAACCTACGAGCTAACTCGGTCCATCACGGGTTTGAACTGGGTTGGGTTGAAAGTTTTTTACAAATTTTAATACAGATTAATTTTTTACTTCCACCTAGAAGTTGACTCACCCGGTTTGAACCCGTGGTGAGCCGGGTTGGTGCAAATAAAGAGTCACACAAGTGTTTGAATTTGGGTTGGATTAAGTTATTTTTTAGCCAACATATTGATAATTAGTATGTGTTATGATTTTGATCTGTATTTGGAGTTTATCATATTTTTGGATTGCATTAAAATTTATTTAAATTTTAATCAAAATTATAATTTAAGTTTTTTGGGACTGAAGAAAAAAAATTAAATATATTTTTAATTAAGTGAGTTAGTGAGTCAATCTGTTTAACCTATCAACCTATGGTGGGCTGAATTAGAATTTTTTTGACTCGTTAATAAGTGAGCCAGGTTAAATTGACTCACTAAATGACCAACCCGTGATAGATTGGATTGGACCGATCCGGTTACTCGTTTTGATAGCTCTATTATTTATGATAATATTACTTCAAAATATATATTAAAAAATATATTTTAATTTTACTTTTTTTTTACCTATGATTAAATCATAAATTAGGTTCACCTTCCTCTTTCCTTTCTATCTTTATTCAAATTGTCAAATTTTATGAGAAAAGAAATTGGAAAATTTTAAAGATATTTCTCATGGGAATGGGATAATAAAATTTAAAGATATGAGACACTCAAATATAGCAATGTAGAAAAATAACACCATCAAAATTAGGGTTGTAGATTGAAGATACACAACAAGAAGTACAAAACTTTGAAAATGGAAAGCACAAAACAATTCAAAGTTTGACAAAGAGGTGTTGTAGTAGTTCACTAGTATATCAGTGTATATAGATTTTGAACACTGATATACATATTATATCTATATAGATTTTTTCACTCTTATTGTATTCAAGATCTTAAAAGGTTAAAAAATTTCTGACTTTTATCAAGAAAGGGTATTTTAGATAGACAGTACTCCAATAATCTGTCTGGTAATTTCATAGTTCTAGCATGCCCCAATTTCTTCCACACCATCACAGTAACTGATAAAGGTCAGAAATGAGGAAGAGAGGGGTTAACTAAACCCTAATCATTAAATTATAAAATTCAAGCGACAATATTATTCATGTCAGAGTACAAGGAAACATGTGACATCATAGATTACAGTTGGGCTTCTCCTTATTTGACAGTTGCATAAGCAAGGATTAAACTATGTTAAAGTAGACCTAGGTAGTCCAATGAACAATTCAGTCTCCACTTCTGAACTTGGACTGCTTTCTTCATAGGGTTGATTTTCTCTCACATCCTTTGTTCCTGGCTGTTGCTGGATACCATACTGCATACAAAGTTACTGTTAGATTTTCACTCTAACTCAACATAATCTCTTCAATAAATTTCTTTTTTCTTTCGGAGATGGTTCGTTAAGAAGAGATTACGTACATGTAACTCAGTCCAACACACGTAAAAATTGATACTACTTTTAACTCGTAATCTCGAGACATTAGATTCATAAGTCTTTTTCTTATATAATGTTTAATTTTGTTATATTTACATAATGTGAAACTTAAAATCACACTTGAATTATTTTCGACAATTTTATTCTTTAACAAAACCTACCTGAATTTCAAATAACAGTGAAAAGTGTGTAGAAAACAAAAATGAGAAACAGTGGATTGATTGCATTCCTCAAAATCTAAAACTAGTGCTCAACAAACATCTCCAAGACAAAAAATTCTACACAGTTGCAACAGTAGTGTAATTTCACCTGCTCACAGAGCCTGGCATTTTCAGCATATAGGGTTCTTTCCTGTATTGTAATAAAAAACACACTTGTTAGCATCTCTTTCATGTAATCCAAGCAGAGATTTCTTTTATTTCTTTCTAAAAGACTGCAGAAATCATGGGAAACAAAAACAGTTTCTGATTCTCCCTACGAAATCAAAGATAATCATGAACACAGAATATTACAATACTAAATCTTAAACACAAAAATAACAGCAGTTCAGATGGTAATTAGTCACAGCTATATGTACACAAAACATATAAATTCTATAGGGAAATTGGTTGATATCAAAATCAACTTCAATCAGATGCAGACTCCATTGTTGTCCCCATTTGGAATCATTCACAAATTCAACTCCAACCACCTCAACAATATGAGTAACTTACCTTTTCTTTTAGTTGCTCAATTTGATCCTTGTAAACCTGATTCTGAATATAAAAAGTTAAGGTTCAGATGTTTATCAAATTGAAATATTAAAATTGAAAATTTCACGAGCTTGTTTGTTTAGCTAACCTTTCTTGCACGAACACTGCTTACACTCCTTTCCAATTGTTGTTCAATCTGTTGCAGTTCTTCCAGTGAGCATGAACCCAATCCTTCTCCCAAGAGCTTCCTGAGGGATGAATAGTACACATGCAATATATTCTTTTTGTTGTGAGTTGAAACTAAAAGTGTAAAAATGGATAGAAAAGTAAGATATTGAACCGTTTTGAAGCTTCAAGTAGCTCAATCTTCTTCATCAAGTTTGCTGTTTCTTGCTTCAAATGCTGCAATGTATAAGCAAATTTCATTCACTCCTCCTCGGTATTCTAAAACTTAATTAATGTGTATCTATAACATAATACAGTATATAAAAATAGTGCTGAAAAATGTTAAGGGCATAAGGAGGTTTCTATAATGTACAATTTTCAGGATTTATTAAAAGTTTTGTTAGGAATTTTCTGTTACCTAGTTTAAATATTGGAATCATTTAGATCCATATATTTGTCAAAATTTATAAATCTTTGATAAGTTAGCATGGAATAAATTCTAGGGTTTGTATACATATTCTCAAGATCGACAGTCTATCATATACATTCTTAGTCCAAATTTAAATTATGAACAAGCCATAACAATCAAATACTTTCTGTAGATAAGTGTTGAAAAGATTTTCTTAACGACTGTAAAATCTATGGTTGATTGTATTTTAAGTGTGATTAATTATCAAATCTACAAATATTGTTTGAATTATTTCCACAGCAGAAGATATGTATAAACGTCTTGAAGAATCATAACATATCGTTCCATATTAAGCTTCAAGGACAAACGAGATTGAAGATTCGCAACAAGACAATTCAAAAGATCAAGCAAAGTCAAGAATTATTATAGAGCTGCATCGATCATCTTGAAAAATCTATATAAAGGATTCAAGAAGAAGATGAAGTACACACTTATAATTTTTATTTTTTTTTGAGTGATAACTTTGTAATCCTTCACATTGTGTTGTTAACCACGTGAGCTTTAATTTTGATCTATATGAGAGTGTTATTATCCGTTGAGAGTTCTTAGTCTTAGGAAAGATTAAAACAGTTTAAACTAGGAATGGTTTGGTTTGTGTACTCGCTTATAAACCGAGAGTGATCGGTAAACTCGATTATAGTTATTTAATTATTGGTGGAACCTCTTAAACACTATATTTAAGAGAGAATAGGACATAGTCTATCAATTTGAGTTAATCAGTATAAAAATCTGTTGTATTCTTTGTTTTTCAAAAGGATTTCAGACTCTATTCAATTTTCCCTTCTAGGGTCAACTATTCCAATTTGACTTATTTGAAAGCATACTTTTATAAATTTTTGTTCTTTCCTATATAGGGTTCATGATTATGGACTTCATGGTTAATTTTGCTAAGTTAATAGCATCACAATACTAATTAGTATGAATTTGAAGGTCTAGAGAGAAGCTACGAGTTAATACTCAATATGGATTTTGATGTTGTACATAAGACTGAGAGATCCACTTCCTACTTCAGAAAATCCCTCTATGAACTTAAAATTGAGAGGTGAAATGCAATCAAACATGCTTAATAACAATGAAATCAAACATTTCAGAATCATTTACCGAGAAGTTCTTTCGACAAGTGAAGCAATATTTTGCTCAAAATGAAAAAAGTAGACATGTAACCTTTTAACCAAATGTTAAATTTCACAATAAAAATTAAGACACTTGTATTAGGTTCCTACTTGATTTTAATGTCTGCATCATTATCGGTTTGTATCCATTGATAGAGAAGAACTAACATTTTGGATGACTAAATCATCTTGAAGATATTTTTTTGTGTATGATACGAAAGAAGTTAGTCAAAGGTATGTTTTGACCAGTGATATCATGGGTGCAAGGAATGTGTCCATACTCAAGGACATGAAAGGTTCAAGCTTGATGATAAATTTAAAGAGTATATCTTCTTGGGTAGTAATTATGATGATTTTAAATATAAATTTTACGATATTTATCTTTCTTGAAAAAAAAAAAAAAATAAATATATTAAAAAGGAGAAGTGAAAATAGGTCATGTATTGGTACATTGATGTTCAACTAGAACCTTTGACCAAGGTCATTAATATTGGGGAAGATATGAATGCAAATGAAGAAAATAAAATCAATGAGCCTAAACCTCAAGTCAATGAACTACTTGAGCTAATTCCTACAAAACCACCTATGCATCTATTATTGTGTAAAACCATGGAAGAATAAATACATTTTTACATATATTTGATTTAATAAAACTACCATAAAGGAAGAGAAATCTCAAGAATAAATGGATGTTGAAGTTGATATATCAAAGGAGATTTGCACAAAACCATACAAAAATGGTTATGAAGGTCTTAAACAGAAAAATGAATCAAATAAAATATTTTCAATCTTAGTTGCACTTAGCTTGGTAACTAATTTGAATTTAAAAGTTAAGCTTTTGTTAACTTCCCTTCAAAGTAATATAGAAGAAATATGGACGCTTAATTGAGTTTTAATATCCTTATAAATTAGAACATTTTCAAATTGAATTATGATTAAGCTTTTTTGGAGGCTTAATGGAGACTTAATTATTGTATTTGTTTTTGTCATTTAAATTTTTATTAATCGAGTGACATGAGTGACATCTTATCATGTCATCTTACTTGTTTTCACATAATAAGAAATGTGAGGTTTTGAGATTAATATAAAATGATGTCTACGTTAATGTAAAACGACAAGTGATTTTCATTACTTCCATTGAAAATGTGTTAAATAACAAGGTCGTCATGCTCCTGGATGACTTTTATATTATCACCAACAATTACCAAAAGACTATCACCACCACCATTGATGCATGTGAGGATGACCATCTTTGTTATTCAATAAGCTTTCAATGAAAGCAACAAAAGTACTAGTTGTTTACACTAACCATAATATCATTTGATATTAACCACAAAACCTCACATTTTTTTAGCACATGAAGACAATCATAAGATGACATGACAAAATAACAATTATGTCACCTAGTTAATGAAAATATTAAACAAGTACTTAATTAGAAAATGTAAAAATTTTGAGCACTCAATAGTCTAAAAATATTATAATAAAAACTCAATTGAAAATATTCAAATTTCTTAAGTATTTGAAACTTACTTAAGTCAACTTTTGAATATATCTTACCTCTATATTTTTGGCAAAAAATGTAGGGTCTTCTATGTGCAACATTATTAGGACTAATATAGGATACATGTTTGAGTTGAAGATCACTAGTAAGGTGATAAATACACTATTTATTTTGAGCTTTACATTGGTAGAAATTTTATATTTTACAACAATAAATTACATCAACTTAAACACAATCATTGCAAATGAAAACGCAATGTCATTTTCATAAATAAGGGAACCATTATTACATTGGTTGGATTGAGAACCAATACGAAAGATATATATTACATCAATTGTGTTAACAACGGATGTAATATCACCAGTGCAGTAAGGGATTTTGGCCTCAATTGTTTTTATATTCTGCCCCGGTTTTAGAACCGAGACATATTGGGACGAGACCAAAAGGGGATGATTTTTGGCCTCCGGTGTCAACTGAAGCTATAGAGGCACTTTTCTGCTCCGGTCACGCCTGAACAAAAGCCATAGATATGCTTTCCAGATCTGCTTCCTAACGTTCCAAATCTGCCATATGCGTGTTTCTGTTGGCTGCGTGAACATCGTTTCTGCAGATCTGTGTTGATGATGTAGTTGCAGGAGGTAGGCTCTCTGGCGATTTGGCTTTGTGTGGATGTGGACGAGTGCTCAATCAAAGGTGTTCAACTCCAAGCGCGGTGGTGGGCTGCGCGAATCTGGTTCGCGATGGGTGGAGAATGATGACGACCACGTTTTGCGTGTTGGATGCGTCCGCGCTTCTGGTCCGCTGGTGCTGTTACATTTGCGTGGAGCTCCATAGCAGGTGCATTTCTACGTGTTTAGGTGCAGTAGTTTCATCACTGTTGAACATGATTGACAGCGCTGCAATGGAGGTTTCGTTCTTCTCCTTCGAGGCACGGTGGACTTGCTTCGTTTTTTGTGGATGAGGTGCTGCAATGGCTTCGTGAATGATGGCTGGTCTGATGCATTTTGAAACCTAAATAAACTATATGATCTCGGTGTAATTAATAACCGAGGCTTATAATTGGTTTTGGCACCGATCCTTTGTCACCGGAGGCCAAATATGTGAGTTTTTGGCTTCGGGTCTCTGTAACCGAGGCATATACTAGCTTTTGGCACCAGTTTTTATCAACCGAAGCATAAAACCATTTTTTGTTTCGGGTGTTCTGTGAACCGAGACATAAAAGTTTGGTGAAATTGCAAAAATACCACCGCGCCATTATATGTTTCGCTTTTTAATTAACCGAGACATATAAGACGAATTAAAAACAATAATTTGCGCTAATGTATATACCTTTTACATAGGTTTTCAATCCAATCAATATAGTATGTGTTTTAAAAAGGTATCTATTACATCACAATTGAACAAATGATTGCAACAAGATTAACAAGCCAAAGATGTTTTCAGGCAATACCCGTGCAATGAGGATGATGCTACTTCTAAAACAACTTCTGAGGATAAAAAGTAACCAATGGCTGAAGCACAATAGCAGAATTAAAAGGATGTTGTGTTGCAATGGTAGTAAATTTTATGTTTATCCATCACAACCAAATTTTATGTTTAGTTCTCACTATAATTATGAACCAATATGGTATGGTTGTGCAGGAGGTTTTCTTGTTGTTATACACCTTAGAGCTTTTTATTGGTTCTTTTAGGTTATAAGAATTTTGTGTTTTATATAAAAGGGTTATAACACTTCAAGTGTTTTATATTAATTTTATTTTTAGTTGATAAAAAATCTATTACATCAGTTGTACTCAGAATCCAATATAATATATAACATCAATTTTTTTTGAGATAACTGATAAAATATGTGACACATATTTCATCGATTTAACAATCAATGCATGACACACTTATTACGAGTTTATAACCAATGTAAATACCACTAAATAACTTATGTTAAATATTAATTTTGTAACAGAGTGTTACTTGAGGGAATTGCTAACAAAGAAGTTTTTTTTTTTCTTGAATTTGAATATCGGTGGACAACCCAATTATTCATATTTAATATATTTGATTTTTTTTTATATAACAAAACTCCTTATGATTTTTCTTATAACTTAAAACACACCAAGTCATTTGTCTACTACCACAACAAATTTTGAGAAACGTGGAACTCATATGCTTCTAAAGATCATCTCTTTGACATCGTATTAGTCAAAGACTCATTGAGTAAGCTTTAGTTTGGATGTCATCATCTCAATATCATTATTTCCAGTGATGTTGGCAAAATTTATTTTAAGTTAAAGATTATCATAGTTATCTTTTAGTCATCATTGCCATGGTTTTTCTTTTGTCGACAGTTAATGTTGTTCAGGATAAGCTTTGTCAATATCATTGGTATTTTTCGACTGGTGTCAATTATGACTTTTTTTATTAATGTTAATTGAAATTATTTTCATTTGATATTAGTTGGGGTAATTTTTGGATCAACGTCAATAAAAATGTAGGTTAGGGTTACTTCTTGTTCAACATTGAAGAGTTATTTTTGAGTCGATGCTAGCCAGATTTTTTTTATTTGAAAAAATTAAAAATAAAACCGATTCAAATCCATTTTAATTTTCAGTGAAGCTATAACTTTTTTTTTATCTGATCAGAAGGTAAATTAATAGTATAATATAGTGTTTGTATTTAGATGTTTCTAAATGTATCTAGTAATACGATGATGTTCATACTCATATTCTAGAAGCATATAACAAAAAAAAAAAACTAAAATGAAAAGAAAAAGCTAAAGAGGAGAAGAAAAAAATAAAAAGGAATACCTGCATATTCTGCTCATCAGATCTGTTCACTGTTTGAGCACTCCTGTTATGCCTGCGGTAGCGTTCAATTGTCTCCTGCATGCTGTTTCATCAAAACCCAACATCACTAACTGATCCATGCTCAACAAATACATCCAACAAATCAAAACTTGCTTAAACATCACAAGACAGACACAACATAATCAATGTCTTCCAATGTTTTTCTGCCACTGAAAATAATGTTTATCTTCTACACAACAAAATGACAAAACCTGTTATATCTCAAACAAATAATGCAGGACTGATATCATTGAATAGTAATGTATGTCATACTTTCTTCCTCCTTCATTTTGGATATTATTTTATTCTAGAAGGTTAGGTCATGTTGTTTATGTTCTTTTAAAGAAAATGTTCAAATAATGTTTGTCACTCACAATATTAAAGAAAAATTACGAAACTGAAGTCTATATAATGTAAAACTTTTAATAGTTATAATGAATCATTTATATTATTACCAAATAGATACTTCCTCCATTTTACTTAGTGTTTCATTTAAATTTTCAATAATATTAAAATTTACACTCATTCAAAGCTTTCAATATAATCATTACAATTTTACTTTATTATTATCCTTAATAATTACTTATTCTAATCTAGATTATCCTATTGTTAGTCACAAAACAATTAGGTGAGATTAGTCTTCAGTATATTATGCAATATGTTTTCTCTTTCAAGTTTGTGATTTGTGTTTACAAATTTCACATAAAAAATATTGATATGGGATGAAAGGATGGTTCTTTAATAAGCATAGTATATTAAATTTTAAGCAAACATGCGAGACAATGCAGTTTGAATATGAGGAAGAAAAAAAAAACTCTATAAAGTGGATATTGTAGAAATATCGAAACTTAAAGTATGAAAATTAAAGAGAAAAACAAGGTACTGTTAGAGACAATGTATTTATGATTTTGAAATGTCTTTTACTTTATTAATTTCACACTTCATGAAAAGAAATTGATAAATAAATTAATTTATTCTGTTGTCTTCACACCAAATGATTCCTATCTCTGTAACATGTTGATTCTAATTATTTAAAAAACCTATCTTTGTAAAAATATATATATAACTTGTATTGAATTATTTTCCTAAAGAACCGGCATCCGTACAAGTGAGCAGGTTTTTACCTGGTTATACTTCAAATCAAACTAAGATGAAAACATAAGAGACTGTTAATATGTTGCTCATATTCCAAAGCACTGACCCACATGCACAAAAAGTACATACAAGATAAGATAATATGCACATGTCTGCCTAAACTTTTTTCAAAATTAACTTTGAAGAAAAAAAATAGTTCTTTTTTTTTAACTTTCTGAAAATTATTCATTTTTTTACTTCTTTAACACATTCTTCTCAAATTAATTTGAACCTGATTGATTATTAAGAATTACTCCCTATCTTTTAAAACATTCTCCCCATAGTTCCATTCAACTTCTTAACAACCAAAACCCTAGCCATCATAATCAATTGTTGAATACATAGGTCAATCAAACACCCATCACTTTGAAGGGTAACATTCAAGCTCAAGCATTATACATAAAATTAATTTATATATAACACTAGAAAATGTTTATTAGCACCTAATTTTAGTCGACAAAAGCTGAGAGTCTGATTAATTTAATTACTAACTTATAAAATAAAAAATTATTAGTTATTAAAATAGTCACTATTATAAATAAAAAATTATAATTAATCGTCAAATTGGTCATTAATTAATTAAAGATTAATTTAAAAATTAATTCATTTGGTAGTAAAAATTCTGATAGCTAATGTTTTTAGTGACCAATTTTCTTTTATAGCTAAATTTTAGAAACTAAATTAGAAACCAAGTATAATTTTTTATTTATAATAGTGACTATTTTAGTAACCAATAATTTTTTATTTTGTAAATTGGTATCTCAGTTAGTCACTATAATGACTAACAACTTTTAGTTCTTAAAATTGATTGTTAATGAAGCATTTTTTTTGTAGATTAAACATTTCATGTTCATGTATTATTTGCCTTTAAACAAGCATAATCTACCACAGTTTCGATAAATTTAATCTAATTTTCCCCCATGCATTCCTTTTCATACATTTGTAATACAAAGAAAATCTGAAAATTCTATATATTATGTAAAGGGTATTACGAGTATTTACTGTATATGATTTAGGTAATTTTATTGGTTGGTTTATCTAGAGTTCTAAGTAGGCAGATTAAAGCATATATGATGGAAATTAAAGAATTTTCACTTGAATAAGAATATATTATAATTTTACCCAAAGAAGAGAAAAGTTAAAGTACAAGAAAACTCTTATATAATGGCCAATTTTAGTGACTAAAATTTGTTTATAGACTAATTTAGAGACCAATTTCCTAATTAAAGACCACTCCAAAGATCAATTTCTTTGGTAATCAAAATCTTGGTAACTAATGTTAGTGACCAATTCATGATAAAAACCATTTTAGTTACCAATTTACATACTAATTATAATTTTTTGAAATTATTTTAATTACCAATAATTTTTAGTTTATAAATTGGTATCTAAATTGATCACTATAATGACTAATTATTTTGTCATTAAAACTACTCATTATTAAAGAATTTTCATGTAATGTTACTAGGAAACTATGATGCATAAATATGATACGTGTATCGGATATGACAACACATATCCGATACGTCAATATGTTTATTTTGAAAATATTATGATACGATACATGATATATGCATATTGAAAAATGCTCAATAATTCTTAAAAACATAATAAATATATGATTGTTATTGGATGAATCCAAATTAAAATCATGTGTATTAAAATTTTTAACATATAAAAATTATAAATTATTGTCATTATAAATGTATTACTATTGTATAAATTAGATATTTCGTTCATAAATATAATAAAGTATCGGACACAAATACATGTCAAACACAAATACGTTACCTAAATTGATGTATCGGTACATCAAAGCTAAGAAGTAATGAAGATGGTATACCATGTCTTTTGGTTCAACTATCTTGAATCAGTGTTAAAAAGTGATGGGAAAGATAGTGAAATGCCGTGCACAGGATACAAATTAAGGTTGTTAAAAAAAAAAATATATCAAAGTTATTTGTGATAGCTAAGAACACATCAAATTAAAAAAAAAAAAAAAAAAAAAAGTTGAATAAAAAATATAAATATATATATATAAATAAAAAAAAAAAAAAAAAAAAAAAAAAAAAAAAAAAAAAGTTATTTTTAAAAAAAAAAAACAAAAAAAAAAAAAAAAAAAAAAAAACAAAAAAGTTGGATCATATATATATATATATATATATATATATATTATACGATAAACTGTTCTCTTCAAGTGAACATTAAATTTTAAAGGGATAAAAAGAGGTGAAAAAACAGGTACAAATGAACATGTTAAAAGAAAAAAAGTGGAATATATATAGAAATATGTAAAAAAAAATTACTGAGCGATACTAATTGAGAAGAAAATGACAGGAAATGATTAAGATATTTTGCCATGCAAAGAAGCATAAAAGCTATAAGATAGCAGGGCTTTTAGCTATAATAGAAGAGACAATAGAAGGATATTGGAGAAAAATATTAACAGGGATTGCATGATGAATAATACTTGAAGTATCGGATCTTTATTTAGTTAAGTTCACTATAAAGTCATACAATTCTATTAAATTTCATTTATTGAGATAAGACTAATATTATCACAATTATCTAGGTTTTCATGATTACATTAATTAGTTCTGCAACTGAACTACGTTGACAATTGTCAAACTTGTTTAAAGCTAGTTGTATTATGATGATTGGAATATACCTTGTCTTGAACTTTAATAACATTCTTCTTTGCTTAAAAAAGAAAAAAAAAATCAAATTTATACACAAATCATAATTCAAAGCAAACTTGGATGAGTAAATGAAAATTCTTGATATTCAGCTCAAACACTCAACAAAAGTGACGACAATAATCACAACAGAAACCCTAGTTCGTCATCAAGCACCAAATTCACATACCAAGAAAAGCCTTCATCATAAACTCCATATTCATATTATTTATCTTAACGTTGATTTGGCAAAGGTCACATATTGATTAACATTTTAAGGTTTTATTTAATAAAAAAAAATGGCTCTGAAGTTTTGTTGCCTCCATACACCACAAAACAATTGTCACAAAAAGCCAACAAAAATAAGTTCTTAAGCCCTTGTACTATAAGAAAAAAGAAAAGAAACACACTTCTCTTGGTAATATAAAAGAATGAGTCTGCTAAGAACTTGTTCAGTATATTGTAGTAGTGGTGGTGGTGTTGAAAAAAAATGTCATTGACAGTTCACGTGAAGGGAAACCAACTTGTTTAGCAGCACAATGCAAGTTCTTTCATTTAATGATGCATAAAAAACATACAACTTGATACTAACATTCAAAACATTAATCACTTTAAGCCAAATATAAAGAATCAAAGCTTCAAAAAGATTCTGATAATTCAGGTTCGCAGAAAAACACTACAACTTAAAAGAAAATCCATGCTTCAAGCATTCAATCTATGCAATGGTACATTACACTTTGATAACTTCATCCACAATGTACTTGAAATAAAATATTTTCAATTGTACTTTTTATGCAACTCAACAAGAAAGAGAAAATGAAAAAAAAAAAATGGTTTTCAATGTTATGTTTGGAGAAACCAAACCATTCTCGTATCATACTTAGTTACTAACTCTGGTTATTAAACAAATAGATGAGACCAAATTAAATAACAACTTGCAGATTCAACTATGATCTAGAAGTTCTTACCATGTTAATAATGAAACCATAAACAGCCTCGTAAGGAGGTTTAGTGTGCCCCTACTTGTATCGAAAACTGTGGTGATACACTGCACATTATTTCATGGAACTTCACAAGCTCTTTGCTAATGGAGTTTTACTTTTTCTTTTTCCAAATTGTATCAGATGAACAAAGTTTGCTCACTTAGTTGAGACATTATTTCTCCAACCATAAATAATAATAATTTATTGATGCAGGAAGATATTGCTGGAGTCATATAATGATACTCATGTAGTGCATGTCATTATATAGTCCTTTCACTCTCTATTATATCTCTCTCAAGAAATTTGATGTCAGTATTTTAGTACATACGATACTGTGCTCTAAAACCTGCATGCATGTGATGGCTCTTTTTCCATTATTGAAGGGAATAGTACAATTCCTCTCAATTTTCCTCTTTATGCTCTAAGCTCCCCTTTATTCAATTACAACTCAGAAAATGTAGGTAGAAGAATCATAATGAGACTTTGACACCACTTTGGATTACGCAACACGCATGTGACTGTGATATCTAACGTACGAGAAATGAAAACTGAGGTCAAGAAAAAAATATAAGTGGAAAATGGGGTATGAAATTTTAAACACTAGCTTGAAAAAGTTGATAGACACTAGCTTACCCCCACAAAACGCAAGTGTTGTGAAATTTTAAACAAATGGTACTCAAATCCAAAAAGTTTAAGTGAGAGAAAGTTAGAATTAGTTTCAATGCAGAAGTACTTGAAATTTGTATCGCTAATCTTTGTCACAACTTGTGTTTGTGCTTAAGTTAAGATTAGCTCTTCGCACCAGTAAAAAATGTAGCTTATCAGAGAAAGAAAAATTAGAACACCAAGCAACCAAGTCATTTAATGTCATCAGATATTGGTGTTTCCCTAAATCACTTAAGCTCTTGAATCTAAGATCAAAATCTTTCTCTGTTGCTCAGTTCCTTGAAGCCCCAAAAGCAATAAAACTCCATAGGTGCTATCTAAGATTAGCATACAAAATCTCTTATCCACCATTATATTTCTGTGATTATGATGAAGATCTTGAGTATAAGATGAAGGAGAAACACATACACACATACATATATGTCTAAACGATTTCTACTTGCTTAAAAATTGGAAGGAACCTTTGCATGAAGAGGGAAAAAAATACTATAGTTAGCAAATGCAGCACAATGACAGAAAGCAAAGAAAAAAAAATGTTACGAGTATCCATAAGAATATACATACCTGGAGCTTGCAAACTCATAAAGCTTTCCTCTTGGAGAGAAAATGATGAGAGCAACCTCGGCATCACAAAGAACAGAAAGTTCAAAGGCCTTCTTCAGCAACCCATTGCGCCGCTTGGAGAAGGTAACTTGCCTGCTTGTGGCGTTCTCTATGCGCCTCATCTGAGTCTTTCCTCTCACCATTTCTACACACCTCTGATGCGGGAATCACCAACAACAAAGAGAGAAGAAGAAAAAGGGAAAAGAACTATGTAAGTAAGAAAAACGCCTTCGTTTTCCACAAAAACTGGAACAAGTACACTACTGTAGTATATATCTAAAAGGAGTTCTCACCAAGTAAAACAAACCCAGAAACTGTGCTTTCTTGTACGAGAGGTTTCCACCAAAATTGAGCCTTCTCCTAGCAAGATTTGAAGGCCCAGAAAAGCTGAAACACAGAAGATTCTAACCATCAAAGGCCAAAAATAATGTTATACATGGCTTGTAGGAGGATATACATGAAGAGGGAAAAAAGTGAAATTGGGGCATGAAAACAAGCAGAAGAATAACCGAACACAACAGAGCCCAGATATGCAGATTTTAAGGAAACAGCAAAGTAAAAGTGAATGTACATGAGTTCCCAAAAAGGATCTAGACACCAAGAACTATATAATCTGAGAGATGGGGTTTTCTGTACATGAAAAAAAAAATTATTTGATTGATGGATAATTGATTATTCTTACCAGCTAGAAAAAGCAAGTTGAAATTGTAGTTGTTGTTTCTCAATAAGCCATGAGATGAGAAGGGTTTGTCAAAGGAATCAGATTTGCACCGAATTAGCAAAATCCCAGAAATGTTTTGACCAGTGAAGAGAGAATAAGGCACAGAAAAGGGAAGAAAACTAAGAACGGTATGTGTGTGTGTGTGAGAGAGAGAGAGAGAGAGAGAGAGAGAGAGAGAGAGAAAGAGAGAGAGAATGAAAAGAAAGAAAACACCCAAAAGAGAGGTAGCAAGAAGTGCAGAGAAACACAGAAAAAAGTGGAAGCAAGCACATAGACTAATCAGAGCAAGCTTTCCTTATTCATCCACCTATTCCCCATTGGTTCCCCGAGCCCCACCATATTAAGAAACAAAATGTTTTATGGTAATAGAAAATTGAAACCTCATCCTTTTCTTGATTTGGTAAAAACCAAGTCCAGGGTCCAAAACAGAAACGTTTTAGTGTTAAAGGGGGAACAACGTATGGGGAAATAATAAAAATCTTAAAATGATGCCCCCAAAATGAACCTATAATATAGTAATATAAAGGGAAAGGGAATCAAAACCTGATAAAATATTATTGGTAAACTTTTTAAGAAATGGAAAACGAAATTGAAAGGAGAAAGAGAGAGAGAAAGAGTGTGGGGGCTGCAGCTGCAGAAGTGCATGAAGTGTGGGACAGGGAACACAGTTAAAAAGTAAGAAAATAGTACGATGGTAGAAACACATCAACCTCGTCCGTACGATGACGTACATGGTTAGCCAATCACAAATTGAAAACGCATCATCCTGTCATCAGACCCTTTATGGTGCCTTACTATTTTTAATTATTCTTATTATTGTTATTCATTGTTAATTCTCATTATTGTTAAGTTTTCAGCTATAGCTCCAATCTTATTCGTTGACCAGTACTTTACTTTACTTTATTTTATAAATCTTTTACTTCTAATAATTTTATTATTATTCACTTTTATAGTAGTTATCTTTATATATATACGTGTGTGTGTGTAAAGTAAAAGTATAATACATATCATAGATGCATCTTAGAGTGTATTTATAATTTGAACAGGTCAACTGCACGAAATTTCATTATTGTTACTTACACATTGAGTTCATTTTGGTTGATATTAGTTTATCTGTTAATTAATGTTTTTAAATGAAGTATAAATAAATTTTAACCAAATTATATATGACTAAACTTAAGTTTCTAATTGTGAAGACGCATCAAATGCCATTACAGTCTTGCTTCTGGAAGAATGATTTAATCAAAGAGGCTAATTGGAGTTTTTAACGTGTTCTAAACAGGATTATTTACCAAATGAATGAATAAAGAGTAAACATATAATAATAATAATATTAATTAATATTAAGAAGCCATCAGACCGAACTGTGATAAACTTTATTTTTTTTTAGTTTCACATTTAAGATTGAGATTTCATGTCAAAGCAGGTGATGTTTTAAATTTGTCTTATAAAAAAAAAAAGCTTATCAAACAAAATGACGAACAAATTAAAAGTTGACATAGATTTTTAATTACTTTAATGAAATCTTTATTATTTCAAGTTAATGAAATATGACTCAACCATTAATACTTTGTTCAAGTATTAACAAGCATCTGTGTTTTGTAAATTATATTTTGTTAAATCAAATGCCAAGCATGCCACAAATTACATTTATCAAGTCTTGAAACATGAGACTATATATATGATCAAGTTAATGTAACTTTCATACGTTCGCTTTGTAAATAATTAGACAAAAAAGATTAATAAATACATCAAATGCATAGCTTTAATGTATTATGATGTTATACGTTGTTGTTGTTGCAAATGACAATGTCTTTTTTACCATCTTCATGTTTATTGATAATAATATTTGTCGAAAAAAAAATACTAGTTTGGACCACTTTATTCACAGCAAAAACAACACAAAGAAAAGGAATAAAAAGGATCATCTCTTCAGATTCACGGAGTGACTCCAATCAGTCCTCCACCACTCGGTTTTTAGTTTTTGTTTCTTTCTAGATTGTTTCCTTTTTAATTTTTTGTTTGTATTATATGTCTTGTTGCAAATATTTCCTATGTTTAATGTTTTAATCATGGAAAATAGAGGAGTGAAAAAATAAAAATGAAAAATTTTAAATTAAATAAAAGCAAAGATGAATGTGTATTAGGTTAGAGATGCCAGAAGCATATATAAATTGTTATAACTAGTATGGATCTTAACCGATAATAATTGAAATCTCCAAATAATATATTTAAATTAAATGTAATTTTAATATTTAACTTATAAATGAAGTTCATTTTCCATCGGTTGTAAGGTATAGTGCGAATAGAGGTTATTTTATTTCACCATATTTATCTTAATACGTGAATAAATAATATAAAATATTATACATTCTTTAATCACCAACCATACCAACTCTAAGTCTGATAAAAATATTTCAAAAGTAGTAAACATGGTAATAGGATTAAGAAGCCAAGACTATATATGAGTCTTGTAAGTTATCCATATATGAGTGGTGCCATCTTGCTACAACATTTTTTTTAATAACATTGAATTTAAAGCAACAAATTTTTTTATAATTTTTTAAAAGTAAAAGTTTTATAAAAAGGGCGTATCTATAATTTTTATTGATACTTCAATTTTTTTATAATTTAATTATTATGTTGAGATTGAAAATTATTTTTTATAAAATTGAAGTTTTAAATTTAACTATCGCCCAATATTAAAAGATGCTATGAAAAATAAAAGAGCAGTTGGCAATAAACCACGTAACCTTCTTCTCCTCCTACCATTCATCCTAAAATGGTTACAGTACCTAAAACCATAATTAATCTAAACGAAATATAATAAATTTAATAGTATATTTAAAAAATATGTTTTTATAAGGCAAAGTAAAAGTAAACACTATTGATATTGATGTGATATTTAGTAAATGTTTTTAATGGAGATGTAATATTTAGTAAATGTTTTTAATATAGTGTCCGACCTTGTTATTAAATAGGATTGTTTGAAGAATATCAGTAGAAAATAAAAATGAAAATAAAAATTCATTAAATGTGGCTATTTCTTTTTCCTTTTCATTTTATGTGAATGGTATGGAACTAAAAAAGTGAAGGGTCAGGTTCATCAATGTGTCTTTAAACTTCAGTATTAATTACGACGTCGTCTGGCTTGATTTCTTGCATTGTCCCCACAGAAAGAGTCCAAATTTTCACGTGGCCTCGTACTATTTCCATTTTTTCATTTTATTTTTTATGTTTTTCTTTAATATTTCTTTATCTTCGTGCCACTCAATTTTCACGTGGTCTTCGTCCTCGTGCACTTAGGAAAAAAATATATTAATTTGGTCTTCAAATAAGAAACGGATTATAATTGTTTTTAAAATATGATGTAATCTCTAAATGTAAAAAATTTAAATGTATCCTTAAAGTTTACGGTTTAATATCAAATTGATTATTAAAATTAGCACATAATTATAAATGATCCATAAATTTCAACAATACAGCCATAACACTTTTTATATATTTAAGGATTGAATTATTAATTTGTTATTTAAGAACTACATCATCATTAATATATTGTAACCATAGCACTTCTTATACATTCAACCATTAAATCAAACTTGATTTTCTTTCAACAACTAAATTATTTATTTGGTTTGGACTAGAGATGGCAAACAAACCCGTCCCCGTGGGTATTGTCCCCGTGGGTATTGTCCGAACCCGTCCCCGTTTTGACGGGGAATCCCCGCATTGACTGGGTATGGGTATGGGTATGGGTATGGGGAATCCCCGATTTTTTCAATTGGATATGGGGATGGGGATGAATATATCCCCGTCATAATACACGTCCCCGTCATATCCTCATCCTCATTTAAATTATTAAAATATTTACAATTAATTAAGTAACCCTATATATATATATATATATATATATATATATATATATATATATATATATATATATATATATAT
>Ga0214542_1004362_pt1 | contig 28146 bp, 12 predicted proteins | sample CNSS1metaG_FD_160096 | JGI IMG/M metagenome (GOLD analysis project Ga0214542, IMG submission 160096) | Root nodule microbial communities from cowpea collected in UCLA plant growth center, Los Angeles, California, USA - CNSS1 | ecosystem: Host-associated > Plants > Roots > Nodule | place: USA...
TAAAAAAAAAAATCTATATATATATATATATATATATATATATATATATAAAAATGTACATGAAAGAAGAATATAAGTTTAAACGACTTAATAAGGAATATAGTATTCTCTTTTTTAGATAAGACTTTGACTCTCAAGTAAGAATTTTGAGAGAATAAATACAAAAAATAATTGAATATTGATTAAATACTTCTTCTAATACTAATATATCGTTTATAGATTTTTATATTACAATAAAAAACATGAATAAAAAATAACATATTTGATTGTGAACAACTGATTTTCGATTCTTAATTTAATAACGTTTTTTAGTCATTTAGTAATTAACAACAATATTTAATTTTAATATCATAATTGTTGATGTGTATATATACAGGAAGCTGATTGATACAATAAATGAATAAATAAATAAATATTAATATGAAAATGTAAAAATAAAAAAATAAAAATAAAAAAAAATAAAAAAAAATAAACAGGTGCATTCATCATACAGCACGATCCAACACATTGTGATGAAGTTTTTCAGAAGAGGAACATTCCCTGAATATTCTCCTCTCTTTGGCCACATATTATTACAAATTTTCAGAAAGAATAAGATACTTAACCAAACATTTTATTTTTATCAAATTTTGCTTGTTCAAGATATAGTTAAACTATTCCAAAGCTAAACCTTAAAATATTGGTAGGTTATATTTATAAACTAATAAAATAACTTCTATAGACAAATCCAGATCCATGTTACGAGGGTTGGTCTTTGACCAGTTGATTTTTTAATTTTAAACTTTTCATAGATAGTTTTAAGTATATATATTATTTCTCATTGATTACTTTTTTTTAGAAGATCATTACCTTTTAGAGGAAATAACTGAACGATATTTTTGTTTATAGCACAGTTTAATTATTTGGCCTTACTGTTTCAGATTTATAAATGGATCGAAGAATTTCAATAAATATTTCATGGGTGTTAAAATCTTTTATACAAATATATAAAAAGAAAATTAGGCCCAAATCTATACAAAATATATTACATTTTTTTTAAAATATAATTTAAATTATATATTAATTTATATAAAGATAAAAAAATTTGGACGGGTTAAGGCCCATGTCATAATGAAGGACAATCCCTCTTTCCAAATAAATGTTTTTAATAATATTTCTTTCATACTGTTTCGTTATAGATTTGAAAATTAAATATTATTGACTAAATAGAGATTGACTGTATTTTAAAACATACAAATAACTATTAATTGTTCCTTCACTCATTTCTTAAGCCAATTTTTAATGCAAATTTATGAAATTTATCATTATCATATGAATCTAATAATTAATATATTATTTTTTTAAGAGGAACATTTATAATAAATGTATTTTGTTGAAATATACTTTTATTAACATTTTGATACATTACTACTAATTTTATTAACCTAAAACATATAAACTATTATTATTACTCACGCTATTATTTAAGAAGCTTTTTTCTCTCTATGATATTGTTCTTGCTAATTCGTTATTAAAGAAAAGTTATTAAACTATATAATATGTGGATAAATCGAAGTGAAGTTGTTTGAGTTTAATAAGTGGTTTGATTAAGTTTTGAGTTGTATTTAATGTTAATTATTCAAAAGAAAAAAAAAAGGTTATAATTGTCTATAGTGACCAATTGGAATGGATTATTTGACTTTAATAGAAAATATCTTTGACTTCAATATATATATATATATATATATATATATATTTATGGGGATATGTGTAGATTAAGAAGCATTCGATATATTATTTTAAAAAGTAATGTTAAATAATTTTATGTTTAATAGAATAAATATTCTTATTATGATATGAACTTAGACTGATACTGTTCCCTTAACATGCAGTGTGATTACGGGTAAACTACGACTTTCGTTCAGAATCCGATTCGTTTTTCTTAATTTTTTTAGTGAAACTTTAAAATTCATTCACTCATGAACATATGTTGATTGAACCTACTCAAATTTGTTCCATTTCTTATTCCCAGGTCAAGGGAATCATTTGTGTGTTTTATATTTCTCTACGCCAAAAGAACAAAAAAAATCTCAAACATGAATGTAGTCACAAGATATCACTTATTTATAAAAGAAACACTTTTATAATTTTTATTTATTTATTTTATCAAACAAACATATCAAACATTTTCAAAAATTATTATTATTATTACACTAGTGTATAAAAACCTATTTATACCGATTAAAAAAAAATATTATATTGATCTTAAAATCGGTATAGAAGAAGAGTATAGAAAGTATTGATTTTTTTATACCAATTTTAGACATGTATAAAAAGTCCATTTTCTATATTGGTTTTAGATATGGTAATGAATTCAACTTGAAAAATGTAAAATTCCACATATATAAAATTCACTTTTATATCTTATAACGCCAACAAGTATAGGAAGTGCTTTGTATTTAACAAAAAAAAAACTTTTAATTACTTAAGGCCGAAACTGATATAAAAGTGGTCATTTTTATACCGATTATAATCATAACTGGTATAAAAATTTGTGTTTTGCTTTTTTAGATAAAAGTTATATTTGTGCTCCCTACTACAATCATAACCTCCATATAATTTTCCAGAACAGTCATACAACATGTATTTTCATTCAGAGACAATAATACTTCATCAATCTAGTATTTTTCATGAAATAACCCTAACCTAATATGTACATGTAATGTTTGTCTATCCTAACCTAACCTAATAACTATATATATCATATGTACATGAAAACTCATAAATTAACTAAGATCATCTTTTATAAAGACTCAAAAGAAACAAAGTTCACTGCTCATGAACTTCGTTTAACTCTTCATTCTTCAATGGAGATGCGTCACCAAAAATCTACACAAAAAAAAAAGTTTGAGTCAACAATTTTTTAGTGATAAATAATACTTAGATGCGAGTTAAAAATTATACATCTTACCGCATCCCATGAGTCAACAATGTTTGCGAATATGATTTTATGCATGTGCCTCATCACATAATATCCACACTCATAGCTCCTTGGTTGACACAAGCACTACAAGTTAAATTCATAGAATATTATAAACTTGATAATTGTATTTTAATAGTCTGAAGATTAACTACTTATAGTTTGTTCAATGTGTAGAAAATAAAATAAATATATGAAGAAAGAGATTGTATAATACTGATTGTGTATAAAATTTTAGAAGAGGTGTGTTATATATACACACAAAGCTAACCCTAGAAGTCACAAGTAAATGAGCTTAAAACATGGGTTTATTCTAACATAGTGAATTGCAACTTCTTTCTAAAGGCAATATGTGTTCCCTTTAACCTCGAATAAGCCTCAATCACTATGCAAAAGTTAATGTAAACAATTATCGTGCCTAGTATGGAACTTAGTAAATTTAAATTATATAACACGAGAAATAAATTAATACAAAACTTATGTTTAAAGTGTACTTTTAATTATCAAAGTGTTAGGTGACTTGTGTAATGAACACAAGAGAATGATCGATCGAGAATTTAACTTCAGCTAGAATTTCTAACTTTGCCGAAATTCATAAAAGAAAATGATTTATTCTATGTCTTGCTATTGCTTGAGCAAGAAATATTTTGCTTAAATAAAAATCATAGCATTTTCAAACAACAAGCCCTAAGTTTTTGTTCATTTTGTTTAGGCTCAATTATTTTGTTAGTCTCGAGTTTGGTTGGAAAGTTTGAGTCTTCACTTGAATTTTTGTTTCAATTAACTCCCAATTTTTGAAAAATGACTCAATAGGTTCTTTCCGTTAGTACTTTACCACGTTAAATACATGTCACGTATAAGTTCATAATTTTTTAAAATAATTATTAATTTTTTTAACAAATTTTTGTTGTCCACGTGTTAGGTCTGTGGCACTAACGATGCCACATGTTAATGTTAGTGTCACATGTTATTGTCAATACCAAGTTCATTGTCTTGTATTTAAGTCAGTCCCTATGTATGTCCTTTTTGGTTCAATTCAGTCTTAATTCTTTAAAAAATGGAACAATATTGTCTCACACCAAATTGGAACCAAATTTATTATTTGTATAAATGTTATAATGATATTTTTATTAAAATTAACTTTTTAACATATTAAATTAAAATAATTACATATTAAATTACTTTATTGTTATAACAACAATAATAATAATAATTAAAATTTAACTTGTAGAATTAATTACTTATATTGGGACCAAATTTATTCTTTGTATAAATGTTATAATGACATTTTTATTAAAATTGACTCAATTAGGTTCTTTACCACATTAAATACATGCACACGTGAATTCGTAGTTTTTTCTTAAATAATTTTAATTTTTTTTAGAAAATATTTCTTGCTCACGTGTTAGGTCCGTGGCACTAACGATACCATATGTTAATGTTAGTACCAAGTGTTATTATGAGTGCCAAGTGTCATTGTTTTGTATTTAGTTCAGTCCTGGATATGTCTTTTTTGCTTAATTGAATATCATTTTTTTTAAATGGAACAATGTTGTCTGTCTCCAAATTAGGACAAAATTTATGATTTGTATAAATGTTATAATGATATTTTTAATTAAAATTGACTTTTTAACATATTAAATTAAAATAATAAAAGTGTGTGATTTTCAGTTAGTTGTTGACAAATCAAATGTGTTGTTAGGCCACTCGATCGTTGTGGGCAGCCTTCGGCCGCTTATCCTTGGATCGTCTGCCTGAGGTGCTCTTTCAATCACTCCAGAAAAATTTTCATATCAACTAGTTATGATTTCAAACTCCAATCGTTGGATAGTCCACCTATAATGGACGGCCTTCGACCGTGCTTATCCTTGGGTCGTCTGGTTAGGAATGTTGATCAATCCTATGGTACATTTTGTTTGAACGAAAACAAACCATAAGCAAAATTTTATAAAATTGTAAAAGGAAGTTCTACATTGTCAAATAAATATAAAACATTTAACAACATTTTTATCTAGAAACAAACACAATAAAATACCTATTTTAAAGTTTCCATATTCAAAATTAAACCCACCAGAACTAATTATTCTCAATCTACTAAGCAATCAAGTCGTCAATTATATGTTGATTTCACCTAATCTCATTGTTCAAAACAAAATAAAAACCACATGCAAGTGGTTCCAATTTATCCTTTCGTGACTCACTCAGAACCACTATCTCTTATATTAAATCAACATTTGTTAAAACTGAAGTAAAGAGATAAATTAACTTTCATTACTTATAATTTAACTCCAGATAAATAAAAAAGGTGTAACTTCAAGAAATCTAAATACCTACAAACATTATAAGAATAATCATAAATACGATATCCAAGTTGACTGATTTTTAAAAATACATATATTCATGCACGTGGATCATCTAAGAACGAAAAATGTAATTATCTTTGTCTTAATTATTTAAATGAAATAATAAATAAAGTGAATGTCATACATTGATGTGATATTTTCCAGAAGTTATATAACACAAGGAAATGAAGAGAATTCCGACAACTTCATAAATTGTGATCTAAACATATCAAAGTGTTAGAAATTTCATATCGATGAGAGATAAGACAATTTTATAGTATATAAATAAGTACAAATTTTACCTTATAAGCTGATTTTGTGGGGTTGACTTAGGCTTAAATCCACTTCTTTACATAGTATCATGATCATAGTTAAAAAGTCTACCATAGCGAGATTTCTTTTTCTTGGACATGAAGTGAAAATTTCATCTTATAAGTCAATTTTTGTAGGATTGAGTTGAGTTTAAATTCCACTTCTTAACAAAGAGAATGAATGTGGTTATCAAAGACTAAATTAAAAACACCATTAGAATATAAATATATATATATATATATATATATATATATATATATATATATATATATATATATATATAAAATCCTTTTGTAAAAGTTCATGGATGAATGTACAGCATATTATAGCCTAAAAGTAAAGTGATAGAGATTATGTTACTAGACAACCATTGTAAAACACTAATCTTGCTATGTCTTTTATTGGCCATATATATGTTTGATTATTATTTGAATAAACTTTGAACTTATTTATGTTACCTCTAAAGTGTGTGAGGTTTTCATTGTTGGACACACCATAATAACAATTATGATAAAATGAATGATTATGAATCTCCGAAAGAAACATGAATCAAATACTATAATGTGTATGGTTGGTTATTGGTTATTTGGAATGAATGCATAATAGAATAGAGTAAAGGAAGGTAAAAGGGTAAAGGGATAGATAGATAGATAGATATAATAATTAAGGGTGAAGTCGTTTTCAGGTATCTTAGCCATAATAATAAGAAGGCTATAAACAGAAAGGTAGGAAAGTAGAAAAGATTTGGTGTGGCGGCCATATCTAATTCCCACTTTGCCACATTCATTTAATTGCCAATATGAATGGTCTCAAGTGGACAAAATAATGGAACCACTCATCACATTTCACATATCCTCTACCTGTCCCTTTCACATTTCTAATATTTTACAACATATTATTCACTTTCTTTCCAAAATCAAAGTCAATGGGACAAAGATTTTCATTTTTTTCTTCTTTTCATTCGCACGAGTTTAACAAAATCTCAAAAAATAATATGAACTTCGATTTTTCTTTCATTACGTGATTAACAATTCATACATTTATTTTATATTAAAAGATCATCAAACTTGTTTTAAGTTATTAACTTTTACTGTCGAAGTGTTTGATAACTAGTTTTAGTGTACATCCTATTTAATAATATTTGTTATCTAATAATTTTGAATTTGGCGTGATATCTTCAAAATTCAACTTTCCTATCAACTTATTATTAATAGACGAATATTTAGTATTGTACCAACAGGTTGTTGTTTGTGCTTAATTTTAAGTTTCCTCCGTTAAAAAATTCTTAGAATAAAACTATTAAGAACTGTTCATATGAATAGCATAATTATAAAAATATTCTTGTTATGGATGATATTGTTATATTTTGCGGGCTACGTACATTCCCCAATTTATATAGAGAGAAAAGAAGGTGATGATTGAGAGCATAATATGCATAATTAACTGGGTTTAAAGTCGCCTAAGTTCACTTTGGATTCCTTATTACTTATAAATTGATGTACATTTTCGTGTATGCTAAGTTCTCAGTAATTACAAGTGTAAAGAGCCGGTATATTCATTAATAAAAATTGTATGGATAGTTAAAAACATTGTATATCTCCTGATTTTAATTTTATTAATAGAAATATCGCATATTTTATTCTCTTGTATTATTATCAAATATTCATGTATTATGATGATATATTAAGTTTTATTTTTTTCCTAATATTATGGGATATTGTACTCTGTATATTTGACAAGTTTCCAATACATTAATATGAAAACTATATTTTAGTTGTTTTTAATCAAGCACCTCTTGTGCATATTTTTCCTTCTTGTAGCTTATACGTATCTAATATGGTTTTTCAGAGCCAAAACATCTTCCGCCATTACCTTCTCTTCGTTGTTTCATTCATGGTGAGTTTTGCTTCTCCTCACTCTTTATTTTTTTGTCTTGGAGAAAACGATCCACTTGTTATTGATATTTCTTTCTTGTTGATAACAATAAAAAAATCTCAAAGTTCTCGATTTTTCTCAAAGTTCTCGGTTTTTTCAAGTTCTTGGCATTCTCGTTCTCGACTTTCTCAAGCTCTCCAAACAGTTACTTTCAAGTTAGGCCTTCATAAATTTCATGCTCATCTTGAGAGAGAGTGTTAGAGATATCATGTATATCGTGATTTTAATTCTATTGATGAAAATATCATATATTTTGTTCTATTATATTATTATCAAATATTCATACATTATGATGATATATTAGATTTTATTTTTTTTCCTTATATATATATATATATATATATATATAGATATTATACTTTATATATTGAACAAGTTTCCAATTGATTAATATGAAAATTAGATTTTAGTTGTTTTTGTCAAACGTCTCTTTGTGCATATTTTTTCTTTTTATAACTTATACATATCTAATATTGATATTACTACAAATGTAACTTATCTATTTTTAATACACTTAATAATTAGATGAAACATTTTGTATAGCACTAAAATTAAGATAGATTCATAATTTAACACTTTATTGTAAGCACTTAATCAAAATTACATCGGAATTTGTTGATCTTTTCTCCAACAAAATTTAATTGATTATAGTTAGACATTAGAATACTTTTCTTGCTTAAACATCCAACTTTGTCTTTACACCAATGTCTACTTCAATAATACTAAGATTTTATTTATTTTAGATTCAAAGTTTGTTTCATTAATATGAATCGTTTGTTTTCGGAAAATTATTGTTGGCAAGGATGGACGAAGGAGTGATCCTCCTGTTTGCATTAAAAGATTTGCTAAGATTTGTAAGAATGAATTTGAGATAGACTCTCTAGCATCTCTCTATAATGACAAGATTTACGTGGATTGTGACTGCATTATTTAGGAAAACGATATCGTCCTTTCATTAATAATAATAATAATAATAATAATAATAATTCCTATTAATTTTTTATTTAAAAACCAATTATCCAATTTTTATTTTAAATTAATTTTAATTGATTTTATTTTATATTAATTTTGATCATAAGGTTAAAATTATAATCTTACATTTTAATAAATATTTTTTTCTACTTAGATATTTTCTACTTAGATATTTTCACTTTCACCTCTTCGTCCTTTACGATAAACAACATCAAAATTTTTTCTATCTTCTCAAATTCATCTATTGAGTGTCTCCATCTCCAAATTGAGAAATGGTGTTAAAAGTAAAATTTAATTTAAAGGTTTTTAAAAATTAGATAAATTAAAAATATAAAAAAATAATACGAGAGAAATGAGAATAAAATTATATATTTTTTGTGATAAAATAAATTTATTATTTATTTTTATAAAAATGTTAAAAAATTAAAAATATGTATTTTAGGTTTTCTACTATAGATGTGTCTAAATAAAAAAAAACAAATATTGAAATAAAAAAAAATATATGTTTTTCAAAAGTACATATTAAAAAAATGAAATATTACATTAGAAGAATGGAGGCCCAATCCATATAGAAAAAAATAGTGACATGGTGAAGAATTTACTACTAGAAATTTTCATATTACATGAAATTTTTCTTGCAAATTTTCATATTATATGTGGTTGAGTGGTAGTCCCTTGAGTCTAGACTTGTAGAGTTTAAGAACCAATAATAGGTGGACACCTTTATTAAGTTTGATGTCAAAATCATGTATCCAGATAATTGTGTTTAGTGTCAACTATTTTTTGTGTGTGTCTATCTCTCTCTCTCTCTCTCTCTCTCTCTCTATATATATATATATATATATATATATATATATGGTAGGAAAATCACGCACTAAAAATAATCTTCTCTTTAAGCGGAAGCACACCCACAAATAAGAGCAAAAAAATATAAATAAAAACACACAGGAAATTTAACGTGGTTCGGCACCTTAAAGCCTACATCCACAAACACTCAACAAGAAGTATTATCACCCAAGTGCAATTTTTCAAGCAAAAATTGCAAACCTTCTTACAATTTTTTATGGACCAAAATTACAAATCCTTCATAATGCAATTTTTTGTGGACCAAAATTGCAAACCCTTCATAGAGCAATTTTTTTGTGGACCAAAATTGCAAAAATTGCAAACCCTTCATAGTGCAATTTTTCTAGAAAAAATTGTAAACTTTCCAATGACACACAACTACCCAAGTTCCCTATATACCCAAGAGACCTATTGAGTTGTGGTGACAACTCCAAAACCAATACTTTACTTTTATAATACTTTTCTGTTGCTCTCTTCTTCACATTACTCAATGTGGGACTTTGGTGAATACTCACTTGAGAACCAACATATCCTCCCTTCATCAAAAGTCTCATATGTTGTGGAACAAACATTTGACACACCACCAATATATATGCTTAAACCACTCTTGCTATTAGTGATCCAACATGTCTGCTTGAACCACTCTTGTCACTGGTGATCTGCACGGACTCACTGACAATGACAATCTTTACCCATCATCGACCCTCACCGCCTTGCACATCAGACTCGTCGACAACTTTCACATCAGACTCGTCGACAACTTTCACATCAGACTCGTCGACAACTTTCACATCATTGTCATTAACAATTCACTGATACTCAAGGGAAATCCATCATAACGCCACCTTGGTTAAGCAACGACTCTGCCACAACACAACGACGCAACACCCACTATTGACGAAGCATCGTGTGAGCCATGCAAAACACCACCATTGGAGATCTCGAGCTCCACCCTCACCATGCAGATCCAACGTTACCAAACATCGCAGTCCACCAGATGCAACAACCAGAGCAGATTTGTAAGTTGTAGAGCACTTCATCCACGCACATGTTGCAAACCACGACTCACACATATTAGATCTCTATCGTACATCACTCATTAGGCTACACGAGCACCATTTGAAACCTCCTCCGTAGATCTGGGAGCATCTCGCCACACATGAACTCCACTCTTTTCAAAGGACTATCTCCATCGTACATCACTCATTAGGCCACACGAGCACCATTTGAAACCACCTCCGTAGATCTAGGAGCATCTCGCCACACATGAACTCCACTCTCTTCAAAGGACTTTGATTTTGGTCAGTATGCCAAACTGCTCCTCTCCCTCCCTTGATTAGAAACCCTTGGTCAGAACCTTAGCTTTGATACCACTGTTGGGAAATCACACACTAAAAATAATCTTCTCTTCAAACAGAAGTACACTCACAAATAAGAGTAGAAAAATATAAATAAAAATTTAACGTGGTTCGACACCTCAAAGCCTACATCCACAAACACTCAACAAGAAGTATTATCACCCAAGTGCAATTTTTCAAGCAAAAATTGCAAACCTTCTTACAATTTTTTACGGACGAAAATTGCAAACCCTTCATAATACAATTTTTTTGTGGACCAAAATTGCAAACCTTTCGTAGTGCAATTTTTCTAGCAAAAATTGTAAACTTTCCAATGACACCCAACTACTCAAGCCCCCCATATATCTAAGAGACCTATTGAGTTGTGGTGACAACTCCAAAACCAACATTTTACTTTTATAATACTTTTCTGTTGCTCTCTTATTTTCACATTACTCAATGTGGAACTTTGGTGAATACTCACTTGAGAACCAACATATATATATATATATATATATATATATATATATATATATATATATATATATATATATATATATATATACTTGCTTATCTATTATACCTAATTGTTGTGGGAAATTAACATGATTTAATTATTCTAGAATTTTCCTTTTTATCACTAGCTTACCTTGTTATATGTTTGTGTTGCTTGTGTTTTGATTTACTCTTTTGCAATGATCACTACAGGTGGGCAGACGAGGATACACCCATAGTGGAGAGTGTTATGATGTTGAGTAATGTTTTGACTCCTAGTTGTTGGTGTATAGGTGTTGTTTCTTTTTTTGAAAACTCTTAGTTATCCATAGTGGTATGTGTATTTTATATTATTATAATTATTATTTTGGATAACTGTATTAATATTTTATATATGCTTATAAGCATATGTTTCATTTCATCAAATTTTAAATGTTTTATTTAATAGTTTTATACAATTAAATGAGATGTCACAATCCTCATCCTCGTTTAAATTATTAAAATACTCATGGCCTATTAAGTAACCTCGCACACAGCCACACACACACACATGCATACACACTACACACTTCCTATTTTTTACACTACATACTTTTTATTTTTTATTTTTTTAATTGTTTTGTTTGTCATGAAATTTATTCGCATCTCCATAATATTTTTCTTCCCCTTATTACAACCTTTATGCAATTATGTTCAAATCATGTATGTCAATTAAGTATTTTTTATTTCTCACATTTGAATATTTCTACTCTTTTTTAATACTTTTATTTATTGTATATTTTCTTTTCACATGAGAATGTTTTGATATTCTCAATTTAAGTGTTTAATATCACAAATATTTCTACTCTTTTTAAATACTTTTATTTATTGTATAAAAAAATTATTTTCTTTATTCTATTATTATTAATTTATATGTTTCATTTAAATAACTTTTTTGTTTCACTAAAACAATTTTTATTATTTCTCAAGTGTTCGACTAGGTTGATATTTGGAAAGTTTCTTAGATCTATAAGGTTTTTTTAATCTTATCATACCTTAACTATACATTGGTTTTTCCTTTGTGGGATTTCATTCAATAATCTATCAAATTATTTTCATTTGATCATTTTTTAGTATTTTTATTTTTTATTTATTTTTATCATGTAGAATACTATTTTGACATAATAATTTAATGTAATTGTCATAAATATTTTTATCACCATCCAACATATATTGAAGTTCAAAAGATGAAATATGTATGTTAATTTTTTTTCACTTATTATTATTTTAATCTATGTTCTTTGTGTCAAGTGAAGTATTATAATTTTTATTAGTGTACAAAAAAAGATTTCATTATAATTTAAAAAATTGAAGTAAGCAAACTTTTAAAAATTTTAATATAAATATTTGTTTTCTTTTTATATTTTTTATAAAATATTTTTAAATTTTATCAACTAGGTAACATTAACATTCGCAAATTTAATAAATATTTTAGATCATAAAATTTTATTTGATATATTAATTTGAAATATATACAATTATAATTTCTTTTTTAAATAGATAATGAAGAAACAAGAATACACTATTTTTAATATTGAATATTAGATAATATTATATTTTTTTTACCGTAATCTTTTATTATTTTATAAAATTTAATTAATTGATATTAAAATAGTAAGTAAGTGAGTACAAGTATGAACATATACTATTATCTCTGGAGGAATTGGAAACAAAAATTTGATACCTGCCCACATTTAAAAGTAAAAATAAGGATACTGTTTTTTTTAGATAAAAATTTAAGATGATAAAATCCGTCACCATCATAAACTACTTACAAGTCATAGTTTCATAAACACATTATCCCTACTCATAATTAATAAGTAAATAAATTATTAACTTAATAAAAACTCGATTTTAGCCTTACATTATTCATAACAACTTTTCTAACAAACAATGTGTTCAGTTACTACTAAAAATGTGGCCGGCAAACCTTGATGAGAAATAAGGTAAGATACTTTTTCCGAAAACTATTCAATATTCGTTTTAGAAATAAAAGTTAAAATGAGTATTTGTAATTTTATTTCTTTTTAGCGAACCATGTGAGATAAGTAAATTCACCAGCTCTTCAAAAATGTTTAATATATATATATATATATATATATATATATAAAATATAATATAATATAAAATAACTATAATTATTTTTAAGAAATAGCAAATAATTTAAAAATAAAAACTTTTTAAATTTCTAGATATTTGAAAACTTAAAACTAAAAATAACTCCAATAGAGTATAAAAATAAAAGAAAGAGGTAAAATTTCCTCTTCAAACTTTCATTAACTAAGACATACAAGCTGTTTTTACATATTTTTTTTTACAAACTTATTGTGTAATATATTAATATATTTGAAGATTATATGTTAATTAGATCATTTTTTGGTTGTGTATATTTTTATTATACCAGTTTACAATAAATGGAAACAAGATTTAGTACAATAATGAGAAAGAAACTGATAATATTCTATCAATATTGTAAGATAACAGTAGAAAATTTCTTTTTCTATAATTAGAAACTATTTCTTACAAAAAGAAGTCAGCTAAAACGAGGGATAAAATTTATATATCAGTGCTGATTAATTAATCCATAACTTATAAATTATATATCATACTATCATTCATTTGAAGAAGTTAAAAGAAAGGTGATAAAGAAGAGAAGGTTAGAATTAGAAAATTCGTTAGGAAGAAAAACAAAAAGAGAATTTTACAATGGCGTGAAAGATACGTTCGGAACATTCCATTACACAGGGTTTGGAATTACGTTGAAGCCACGCGCACATAAACAATAGGATTTGAGTTGAAACCACCACGTGCAGGGAAGCGATTGGTTGGAAGGCGAACAAAAAGATGTAAAATTTCTCCAATAACCATCAATTCCGCGAGACGCGGCGATCGGATAAGGTGGGATCCACATTTTCTATTCGGTTTATCCATCGCCTTCATCACGTGCTTGCTCATGCTCTCCTTTTTTACCATATCAAACTTTGAGTTTAAATAATTTTTTTTAACAATACATGTATGTGTTCATAAGGTTAGGTTGTCATCATGATACATATTTTGTTAACAAAGATATAAAATTTAGATTATTAGTGTATATAAATTAATAATAAAAACTATATATTTTAGATTTTTCATAAATAAATTTTAAAACTGTCAAATATATATATATATATATATATATATTTATAAAGCTATATTAATCTATGTATTATAAAATTCAATATAATTTTATAGAATAATTTAATTATCACATATTTTCTACAATTACAAAATGAAAAATATTGTATTGAAAATTAAAAATGTATTTTGATTTTTTTTTCCAACAAATAATCCTTAGTTAGATGGGGGTAGATTCCTTCTGTGACTACTCAGCAGCTCTAAAGTAGCTCTCGTATTACAAATAAATTTTAATTATAATATATTATTGATTGTTTCATAAATAATAAAAAAGATAAATTAATTTTTTTAACCTAAAATGATATTATTTCTTATAAGATTTCCTGAATGTGGATATAATTAATTATAATTTTTATTAGCGTTAATACTGACTGAGATTATTTCTAATAAGATTTCCTCAATGCTGAAATGATTTTATTGAATATTTTTATCTTAAAATTAAAATTAATTAACTGGCAAACCAATAAGTAGGTGGCTTAGTTAAAGTGAAATAGTGTTACACATGAACCTTTTTGAAAACTAACTATTATCTTAAACCTTTTGTTTTAATATATTTTTTTCTGTTTGCTCTATGGTCCCCTACCAGGCATGGTAGTCCATCAACTTCTTATCATTATGGTACAATTATGAAAATGCTTTTTGCAGGTGAGGACTAGAGGCAATAAAATTACAAGAGAAAAGTGAAAATTTTGCCAGCCACCACCCACACTGCCACAAGGATTTATCAGAGAGCCCTCTGTATAGAATATTTAGCAAGATGACACTGTTCACTATAGGACCAAAATTTTGTTTTCAGAAATCCAATTTCTGATCTCTATTTTGTCTTTTTCACACCGAAAACCGATCAAAATTTAGTTTCTAGATAATTGAGATGTAAACTAGTTTTTCTTTTAAAGAAAAAAAAAAGTAAATTAAAAAATTAAATAAACAAATAAATATACACAAATTAATATAAGATTAAGTTTATTTGTCAAGTTATTTATATAGCTGGAATGACAAGTTGATCATGTCCTTTTATATAAATGATTAATTAAACAAACTACTTCTATTCATAACATTTAACTAAATAGTACAATAGTGTTATTAATAACAATCTGTACATATACTTTTATAATAAAATAAAAATAAACTTAAATATTTTAAATGAATAATTCATATTCAATATCATCTACTCAAATTTATTTTTGTATATAAATCATTTTTGTATATAAATAATTGTTAATAAAATAGTTTGTATTAAAAAAGAATTTTAAAATAATATTATATTAATTTTGATTATTGTAAAATTATATTAAAATTTATTCAAATGTTTTTTCTAAAGGGACAATCAGTAGCTTAATTCTTAATGATTTTTTTAGTGCAGAAGGATAAAGCTGTAGTTTAATTTCTTAACAATTAATTTTTGTGTATTCTTGATAAAAAGTGAACTCTATTGCTTTATTATTTTGTGTGTAATGATATATGTATACTCAACTTTTTAATTTATCCTACTCAACATCAATAAACTATATCTTTTTATTAGGTATTGGATATAGGTGAGGTGTATGTATAATTTTTCTATTGCTTTACCAAGTATATATATATATATATATATATATATATATATATATATATATATATATATATATTTTAGAATCTGTTGTTCATTTGACAAACAAATATTTTTTACAACCTGTTATTTATTACAAACGTGTCCATTATTAACTAATATTGTGCACAGTTTGTTATTCAACAAATATGTGGTATGTGTCGAATGTTATTTTGAAAATATCTAATAAGAAAAAAGTAATGGAAGACATTTTTCATAAATAAAGACATGAACAAATTGATTTTTATGTGTATACACCAATCATTTGATACTAGAATACTCTTACAAGTGAGGGTTATGTATGTATCTATCATTTAATAAAACTAATTAGTTGAACATAAGAATGGTTGTACAATCCTTACATAAACAGATAGAATATATATAATCTTGTAATTTAATGGTAATTATGAAAAAAAGAAGGTGAAACTAAACTAATGTGTTAGTAGTTTTGTTCAAATATTGAAGTATTAGGGGATGTGCTTGATCAAACAATTATTATTAATTAATTAGTTAACTACGTGCATCTAAACTTTTTTTTTTCACTTCCATTAACTTATTGTTTTTTTTTTGAAAAAATAAAGTACTCTAATAGTTAAAATTTTCCTAAAGTTTATAAATCAGCGTGTTTATAAGATAAAGTGTTAATAAAGATCAAGAATGTACATGCATATAAATATAATATTTTGATAAGTCAATAAAAAAAATCAAAGCATATAAAATATAATTTAATTTCTCATAGTAAAAACGTAAAATAGACATAAAATATTTTTTAACAATCACTGTGTAAAGAGAACTTTCATCAAAATAATAAATAATAAATATCATACAAAAATAGTAAATATCATACAAAAGCGTATAAATTTAAATTTATATCATCACCATCAAATGTCAACCTAGAAGATTATGAAGTAACTTTTGAAGGAATAAATTTGTATGATTAAAATCGGATGAGATCTTCTCAAATTAAGATTTTGATTTAATCTTGTTAAGTAAACAGATTGAATTTTTCTTATAAGCATGATTTATGATATTATTATTATTATTATTATATGTTCATTTATTAGTATAGTTGTGGTGGATTTGAACGGAGTGTGGGAAGTACGTGGAGCTGAGTCAGCTAGGCACGCTCTTTTCTTCTTTTGCGTGTTGATTCCTCGTTGCAAGAGCTTCTTCGATTTCGAGCTTTGCAAACGCAATTGCAACAGATCCAAACGCGTACCTTATCCTCTTCTTTCTTTTCTTTTCTTTTCACCTTTAGCTGCCACTTACTTCCCACCACCCCCATATCTTTCCCCTTCCAATTCTCATTTTCTCCAACAACACCACTACCATTCATTTCACTTCCAATTATACCCTTTCTCACTCACATTCATGAACCAAAAAATCTTGCTTCTTACTAGGGTTCATCATTTTCTTATCCTCTACACCCACAGAATTGACCATACATTATCCATATGCACAAACAAAGCCAGATCCACTTACATCAAATGTATTTGCGTTTAGAGAAAACAAATAATAGATTCAGGATTAATTAATTAAGTAGTACTTGCTTGCCACCATGATTATGATTTGAGAGAAAAGATTGTTTATCCGAAATAAAATAGAAAGGGCAACACCTATCACCCAAAGGTTGTTAAAATTCGGGACACAACATGAGCCTTTTTGTGTCTTCAAGAATCGGAATTATGAAAGGTCATTTATGATGTGTGAGATAAAGAATATATATATTTTTTAAATTACTGGTTTTTTTTTTTTCTCCAGATAAAAAGGACCTGGTTGACAAAAGGACGGTAACGTGTTAAAAAAAACCCCATTAATTAATGAATTTGAAAAAGGGGTTTGCAAGATGTATGAATTTGACCATAATTGGATATTAATAAATTAAGAAAGAAAGAGGGTCTGAATTGTGAAATGTTTAAATTTTTAGATGAGAGAGAGAGAGAGGAGTAGGTGTTTGGTTTTGGTAAAATGAACTGTACTGTACTTGAAAACTTAGAATAAGATATTCAACCACACTTAATGATAAGGATGTGGATAAAGGATTCCCACTTCCCCATTAAATATCTAATATTTTAAACCAAATACCCACATGGCTGTATAAAAAGGGATAAATTAAAATACTCACAAAAAGGCAACAATAAAAAAATAAAGATAAAGCATAATTTAAGTTAGCATGGTCTTTAATTTTTAAAAAGTTGATAAAAGAAAAACTGGGTAGTGCAAGAGAGAGTTAACAGAAGAGAAGGGTATAATGGTGAAAGGGGAGAAAGTGAAAATGAATAAAAAATGGGGAAAAGTGAACCATGGTTAGAAAAGGGAACTGCAGTGAAGGTTGTTGTTAATGGACACATGAGTCTCTATCCATCTATATTTATATTCTATCCAACTTGTCAAGCAGACACAAATTAATTAAATAATTTAAAAAAAAAAATTATAATCCAGTGCCTTGTTCTACCGCAACAACAACTCAGAGATATAAATAAAAGAGAAAAAAAGAAAAGAAAAGAAAAATCTAGCAGTTGCCGTTCGCGTTTGTTCTTCCTTCTCCAAAACCGAAACCGAACTTCTCTCTCCAGAGTGTACTTTTGGATTTCTCTCTCATCGTTTTGCCGGAATCTCCTCTCCTCTCTGTAGCAGGAAAGGTGAGAGTCGGAGTTTGCGACTCGTGTGACCACTGGAGGTTATGCTGTTTGTTGTTAAGGATTTGGTCTGATCCCTGTTTTTTGAATTGATTTTCTTGGTCCTGGTTTTCTGAAGTGCTTGCAGTTGTGGTTTGATGGGGAACCGAAGGAGCCCGATCGTTCAATGTTTTGAATGCTCGTCTGCGTTTTTGTTTTGGTTTGTTTGAGTTTGGTGTTTCTAAGGGAATTGTGAAACGCGTCATTGACGGGATGTTTGAAAATGTGACTCTAGCTTGAATTTGATTATGAGTCTGGGAGTTCTGTTATCTTTGGGTTTTTCGTTATCTTGTTGGGATTTAACGTTGAGTCCAAATGGGTCTTTGATGGAATTTATTCTCGTCTGTAACAAGTTTTTTAAATTAAAAATTATGTTTTGAATTTTTTTTTTTAATTTCATGCTCCTTCTTTTCTTTGGTGCTTTGTTTGCTGTTATTTATTCACTTATTTATTTATTTCAATTTTTGGTGTTGGAAATGGAAATTTTTTCTCAAGAGATAAATCAAAACCAATTGATTTTCCTTTAAATGGATTTTGTTTGACACTTCGGCTAGACGAGGCTTCCAAGAACTTCTTCAAGAGGAAACTGATAGGATATAGTCCACCAATATATTTTGGTTGAAGTTTTGAGACCATTTGGTATTATTTTGATGTGGGGGTTATCATATTTGATCACTTGAAATCAAGGGATTGTGTTTCAGTGTTTCACAAATATTGTGAACTTGGATAATGATGCATGAAGTTGGATTTAGACTAGTTTTTTGTATTTTGAACTGTGGAATCAATTCCATAAAGATTAGTTAGTGCACGAGTATAGCATTATCTGTAATCTGTGCGGAATATAATCTGTTTGTATTTGGGTGTGTACCTATAGATAAGACAAAATGACATTATCATTTTTACAGGGAATCCATCTGCTTTTTCTGATATGGCGCCTCATGATTTGGGATGTACAGTTAAATCAAAAGAGATTTTTCTCAAACTGAATTGAAATTTTTTTGGTATATCTGGAAACTTTTTTGATGTACAATGCATTATGTTTCTTCTGTAGCGTTAGTATTAAATGCGCAATCTCTGCTCTCTCCTTCTGCATGTGGTACTGTTTGTCTTGTACCAAGATGGGAGAATAGCATAGTGAGGATGTGTATCTTCTGGAATAATTATATCATCTTGTGTGTTATTATAAGGGATTCATTTCACTTTTCATTTTTGGCCTTATTGTGCCTGATTCACAAGTATAATTACTTTTTTGCTGTTTTTTCTTTCTATACTATTTTTGAAGCCTGGGGAAAAATAAATGCTATCAAGAGTTTGCTGATGTTGATTACAGTAAATTTGTTTTGACAACAATGATGAACATCTCAATTCACATTAGCCTAACTGCTTTCTCCAGATAAATCCATGTGTCATAGAATTAGCATTCCTAGCTGACTTGTAACATCCTCGGGTTCTTGTTCAGCAGTTCACTTTTTAAACCACCTTGATGAATAAAGCTTTCATTAAAAGCTATTAATGAAGTAATTTGTGCTGGCAACTACGTTATAACCAAGCTAGTAAATGTTCCTGAAAGGAATTTGAAAGAGATTCTCATCAGATGTCTAGTGTTGTTGACACCATATGAATGCAGCCTTTTTCATTTAATTTACTTAGAGGCCATTGTAATATTATTTGTAGGATAGTTATTTGGAATCTTGCTTGATATTCATATTTATTATTGTTTATGGCAGAACTGATAGAAAGAATTGTAGAAAGGTACCCCTTGTCCCATATATGGCTTCAAGATCTTATGCTAATCTGTTAGGCTTGGCGAATGGGGACTGGCTTGATATTCCTCACACTCCAAGAGCTCTTCCAAGGGTTATGACGGTTCCTGGAATTATTTCTGATCTGGATGGTTATGGTTGTAATGATGGTGATTCAGATGTTAGCTCTTCTGGGTGTAGGGAGCGGAAAATCATTGTGGCAAACATGTTGCCATTGCAGGCTAAAAGAGATATAGAAACTGCTAAATGGGTTTTTAGTTGGGATGAGGATTCAATTTTATTACAATTAAAAGATGGTTTTTCTTCTGATACTGAAGTAATCTACGTGGGTTCTCTCAAGGTCGAAATAGATCTCTGTGAGCAGGATGCAGTTGCTCAGAGATTGCTGGATGAATTTAATTGTGTACCTACTTTCCTTCCCCATGATCTCCAGAAGAAGTTCTACCTTGGCTTCTGTAAGCAGCAACTTTGGCCTCTCTTTCATTATATGTTACCCATATGCCCAGATCATGGTGATCGCTTTGACAGAATACTTTGGCAGGCCTATGTTTCTGCAAACAAAATATTTGCAGACAAGGTCATGGAAGTAATTAATCCTGATGATGATTTTGTTTGGGTTCATGACTATCACTTAATGGTTTTGCCTACTTTCTTGAGGAAGCGATATAATCGGGTGAAGCTTGGATTCTTTCTGCATAGTCCTTTCCCTTCTTCTGAAATATACCGAACTTTACCTGTTAGGGATGAAATTTTGCGGGGATTGTTGAACTCTGATTTGATTGGCTTTCATACATTTGATTATGCTCGCCACTTTCTTTCTTGCTGCAGTAGAATGCTAGGTCTGGACTATGAATCTAAGCGAGGACATATAGGGCTTGATTACTTTGGTCGCACTATTTTTATTAAAATTTTGCCTGTAGGCATTCACATGGGTAGACTTGAATCTGTATTAAATCTTTCTTCTACATCTTCTAAACTGAAAGAGGTTCAGGAAGAGTTTAAGGGTAAGAAAGTAATTCTTGGTGTTGATGACATGGATATTTTTAAGGGCATTAGTCTGAAACTTCTAGCCGTTGAACATCTGCTGCAGCAGAATTCAGATTTGCAGGGCAAAGTTGTCCTAGTTCAAATTGTAAATCCTGCAAGGGGCTTAGGGAAGGATGTTCAAGAAGCAAAGAATGAAACATATTTAATTGCCAGGAGGATTAATGATACATATAGCAAAAATAATTATCAGCCAGTCATTCTCATTGACCGACATGTTCCTCGCTTTGAGAAGAGTGCATATTATGCTGTAGCAGAATGTTGCATTGTCAATGCTGTAAGGGATGGTATGAACTTAGTTCCATACAAATACATAGTCTGTAGACAGGGAACTGCACGACTGGATGAATCCTTGGGTAGAAAAAGTGATTCTCCTCGGACAAGCATGCTTGTTGTGTCTGAGTTCATTGGTTGTTCACCTTCTCTTAGTGGAGCAATAAGGGTCAATCCCTGGGACATAGATGCCGTGGCCGATGCTATGTATGCTGCCGTTACTATGAGTGATTCAGAGAAGCAGTTGCGCCATGAGAAGCACTATAGGTATGTCAGTTCTCATGATGTGGCATATTGGGCACATAGCTTTATGCAGGATCTGGAGAGAGCCTGCAAAGATCATTACACCAAAAGATGCTGGGGATTTGGTTTGGGCTTGGGGTTCAGAGTTGTTTCTCTCTCTCATGGTTTTAGGAAGTTGACGATTGACCATGTTGTTTCAGCATACAAGAGAACCAATAGAAGGGCCATCTTTCTTGATTATGATGGTACTGTTGTATCACAATCTTCCATAAGTAAAGTCCCCAGCCCTGAAGTCATCTCCGTCTTAAATGCTCTCTGTAATGATCCCAAGAATATAGTGTTCATTGTCAGTGGGAGGGGAAGGGATTCACTGAGTCAATGGTTTACTTCATGCCAAATGCTGGGACTTGCAGCAGAACATGGATACTTTTTACGGTATGTCATTTTAATGTTGGGATGATTGGGCAACTTTATATCTCGCTATCTGCCACCCTGTCCTTTCCCTCAAAAGAGCTTAACATGTTTTTCCCTCTTCTTTTATGGTTGCAGGTGGAACAAAGATTCAGAATGGGAATCAAGTCACTTGTCTGCAGACCTGGATTGGAAAAAGATAGTGGAACCTGTCATGCAATTGTATACAGAAGCAACTGATGGTTCTAATATTGAAATTAAGGAAAGTGCTTTGGTGTGGCATCATCAAGATGCAGACCCTGATTTTGGTTCTTGCCAAGCCAAAGAGTTGTTGAGTCACTTGGAAAGTGTGCTTGCTAATGAACCAGCAGTTGTTACGAGAGGCCAGCATATTGTTGAAGTTAAGCCACAGGTATTTTTCAAACTCTTTCCCCTGTATTCCTTAATCTTGAAACTCAGGCTGGAGTGGACAAAATAAAAAAATTTCTTTGCTCTCTGCAGGGAATAAGCAAGGGTTGGGTAGCTGAAGAGGTTATTCAGACCATGGTGAACGGCGGTAATCCACCAGATTTTGTACTGTGCATAGGGGATGATAGGTCTGACGAGGACATGTTTGAGACCATTTTGAGGACGGTATCACTGCCATCAGCTCCAGAGATCTTTGCCTGTACTGTAGGTAGGAAGCCTAGCAAGGCCAAGTATTTTCTTGATGATACTAGTGATGTGGTGAAGTTGCTTCAAAGCCTTGCTGCTTCATCCAATCCAAAACCCAGGCATCTTGCTCACTTTCAGGTCTCCTTTGAGAGCACAATTTGAGTTACAGACAGCATTATTGGTTCATTGTGCTACTCTTGCGAGGATTGTGAATCAATGAAATTTTTGGTTATTAATCTTAACCTGACAGACAAATGGTGCGACCGTGTTGTCCGGATCTAATTCTTTTTAGGGCTCCTGAACCGGTATGCGTGGCATGTGGAAGGCTTTTGTTTGATACTGCAATTCTTCTCTTGTACATGGTAACATCGACTGTTATATTTTCTGGTGCCATCGAGAGATTTAGTCGTGCTTAGAATGTTAGATCTTATGGCTGTCATCATGGACAATGGGGCACCGAAACTTGTATAGTTACAATACCTTTGTTGCAATACATAATACTTTTCTGGTTTGAGATCTCTTTAACTCGGTGGGTAGGGTAATCCATTTTTTCTGAAAAGTGAATGCAATAACTGATACCATCACTATCTTAACAAACTCTTTTGATCTTTTGATATACTTTAACGACAAAAGTTTGATTTTTACCAATTTTCAAGTAATAATACTGTTTAAAGCAGTGCGTCCGATTTCTTGAACGGATATTTATGGGCATGCAAGTTTAATCGTGAAGCAGTTCAATGAAGTGTTAATATGAATTCTTTCGACCATGTAAAGATTTTCTAAAGCTCAGAGGAAAATCTATTGTGATTAAGTTTATCGTGTTTCAGATATTCAATTTTATAGTTCTCAACTTAGAAATATCTCTGGGTAATGGTAGGATACAAAAGTTTGGTATACCTTAAGAATTTATACCATCACATAAAGGTTAATTAAAGAAAAGATAAATGTGTTAATTAAAGAAAAAATTAATATAATAATGCAATTAACCTATGTGATTAAAGTTGCAATTAACCTAACCTTGGATGGAGTATTTTACCGTTTGTTTAATGCTAACTTTTTCTTTAATATACACAATTAACAACTACTAAATACCATGTATGTACTCAATTATATTAATCATTAACGGGATTTTAAACAAAATTAATAAATTAAAGTTTACGTACAAAGTCTAAGTTTGTGATTTTTTTTATTGTACTAAAAATAACATACGGTAATATCTATTGTATTGAACAAATTATTTATCGTAATAAAATTTATTGTTTTAATAAATAAAATAATATTTTTAACTTGGTTATTCAATTTTTAAGAGATTTTGGAATGTTAAATGATAATATTTTTTATATGAATACTTTTCTTTTTAGACTAGATTCATTTTTCTTTAAAAATATTTTGATATTGCCTTTTGCTTATCTTAGAACATGTTACTTTCTCAACCAATTTAGTGTTTGTCTGGAATTTGATTGCTTTCTATTTGTATTGTTTAAATCTCTAGAATTTTAAAGTTTTCAAACTTTCTTTTTCTTGGTATTTCTAGAAGATCTAGTTACAAGTAAGAAAAACTATTCCAGATAACTTTTGTATTTGAGCTAGAAAGCTATGTTTAATTTCATGCATATATCGTCCTAAGGAGTGACTACTCTTTGAAAATGGTTTGGTGGAAATGATTTGTAGGTTAATATAGAAACTTAGGTACATGATATTTTAGAGTTATCTTTAGTTGATTTGTGAAAATTGAGGTAGATGAATCAAATTTTAAGTTGATGAAATTGAATATAAAATTTGTTGCTAAGAATATGCATGTATGAAGTTGGTGATCATTTTGACCATGTTTATGCATATATGAAAATTGTGAATTTTTTCGATTGAACTTGGCAAGTTTTGTTAAAATGAGATATGTACTTATATTTTTGGCAGGGTTGTGAATTGTTGAAAAGGGTTCTTACATTTTTTTTTTCTTATACTCGAATTAACAAAGTATTAATAGAGTAAAATAACAATAACAAAATCCTTCTTTTGATCTTGTGAGGTCCATTATATTATATATATATATATATATATATATATATATATATATATATATATAACGCAAAATTATTCAATTGGGTCAAAAATCTAAATCTTTCAATCTCTTTGATATTATATAACTCAATATCCACGTTGACATACCCTCCAATATCTTCTCTTCCTTTTTTAATAAACTAAATCAAATAATTTATCTTTTGGACTTGTCTTTTGTTTTTGTTTTTTTAAAATATTTTTTCTGAACTATTTTAGAAGAAATCATGAGAACAAAATAAGCTAAATAACGTTATATTACATATAGTTTTAAAAAGATTGAATAAATTTGCACTAAAAATCTTTGAAAGAAAATTGGATCAATTATAAAGCGGTTGTTGAATTTAAATTATTCAGGTTATACATGAGAAGGAGGTTAAATTGTATACCTATAGGATGAGATTAAAGAAATTTAATTTTTTTTTTTGCACATAACGGCACCAATACTAACATCATTGTGGTAGCTTGAAGACTCTGAGTATATACCATATCGAGTTAGGGGCTAATGTACTATGTATGTCCAACGACCACTTGGACCAAGATATACTCAGTCCACTTGTTATAAAGATATGCGATGTGTCTTGGTGTCACCATAACAACTTGACCGACACCATATCAGTTGAATCAACCTATATGGCAAATATTGCTAAGTTAATATTACAATCAAGGCATGACTATCCAAAGATTAATCAAGGTAATTACACTATACGAGGTAAATTAATTAAATTCATTATTATCACATTTAATATCATCTAACGCATTTGACTGACTTGAGTGTCAGAGTTTCTTTTGTAGGCACACCCTCATTGGGTTAAAAGGAAAAATGACCTAAGATATCTCAACCCAAAGGTGTGAAATTAGAGTTAGAAGCACATGTGTGTTAGTTAAACTTGAAAATTTTTTGTAAGTGAAATTAAGTGTAAAAAAGGTATTGCAAATATAAATAGATTAGAGATATAAAGTAGTGATTCAAAGTGTTTCAAAAATCAACTTTAATACTTTGTTTGAATTGAGAGATGTACTTGAGGAAGTGAAAAATGATGAATTTGAGACAAAAGAGAGGTGTAAGTGAGGTTGTTTAAATTAAGAAAAAGATAGTAGAAAATGTAAGAAAATTTTGTAAGTGATTTGATTTATGTGAATGATAAAACATGTTTTAATAGGAAAATTTTTGAATTGACCAAATTATCCCTTTGATAGAAATTATTATTATTGTTATTTATTATTAGGTTTAATTATGCCTTTGGTCCCCATTTTGGACTGGAAATCTCAAATTGGTACCTGTATTTTCGGAAATCTCAAAATGGTCCCCTTTTAACTTTAAAAGTCTCACTTTTGCCCTTTCCATCAAGTCTGGGCAAACGGCGTTAGGTGAACAGTGACATGGCAAGGTTGACCATTTGTTGAACAGTGACTTGGCAGGAAAACGTTGACGTGGAATGGGCAGCTGTAATTATATTATGTTTTGGGTAAGAAAAAATGTTAAATTAAATTAGGGTTTAGGGTTTTTATAATTTAAGGTGGGATAATTATTTTTCAAAAAAAACCCTAAACCTAATTTAAGGCGAAATTAGGTTTAGGGTTTTTAAAAAAGAAAGTTGGGGTGAAATTGGGGAAACTGTGGTGGAAGCTGTGGAGTGCGATCGCTGTCCTTGTCCATCGTCATCACGCGTGCAATCTGTGGATATTGAGTTCATCGCATTCATCTCAAACGCTGGAGCAATCTCAGGTTAGTGACTTTCCCTATTTTGGTTCGGTGCTTTTGTTGGGTGCATTTGTTCGGTGCCTTTTGTTTGTCGGTTGAAAAGTTTGCTTTTTGGAAAGGAAATGGTAGTGTTGTCGGTGAAATGCAGTGTATTATTGAATAGTGTGCTTATTTGAGCATGGGTCTGTGTCATAGCATGTGGTCCTTTATTTTTTCGTTGTGGTCCCCCTTTTTTGAAAGTGATATCGTGTATTTCTGTACTTTGTATTTTTTAATTTTTTTAATGTTTGTCTGTATATGAATATTATATAGGTGTAGTTGGTGAGTATTATAAATGGACGAGGAAAAGTTTGATGTAATGTTCCATCACGGAGGGAAATTTGTGAATGAGGGGAAACTTATATATGCTTATGGGGAAAGTAGAACGCTTTCTTGTGACCCGGATCGTTGGAGTTATTTTGAGGTCTTAAGTATCTTGAAAGAGATGGGATATGTTGGGGGGAATGATTTGTGGTATTGTGTGGGAGGTGGTTCGGTTTTGGAGGATAGGTTAGAGCTCTTAAGTGATGATCGTGGGGCCATGCACATGGTAACCATTGCTAGGATACTTGGTGAGGTTCATCTTTTTGTTGTTCATAGGATGTGTGACGAACCACAAATAATAGAAATGTTGGAGTATAATGTTGGAACAACAGATGGTGGTCAGGTGGACGAAGTTGGTGAGTTGGGTGGTGAAAAAGTGGATGTTGTGGATAAGATGGGAGATGCAGGTCATGTTGAAGCTGAACCTGAAGGTGTTCATACTGTACTTGTTGAAGATGAACTTGTTGGAGGTGAACCTGAAAGAGGTGAAGGTGTTGAAGGTGACCCTGTTGAAGGTGAAACTATTCAACCTAAACCTTTAGAAGCTGAACCTTTAGAACCTCAAGGTTTAGAACCTGAACCTTTAGAAGCTGAAGTTGAAGAACCTCAAGGTTTAGAACCTGAACCTTTACAAGCTGAACCTCATAGGGAACATACTGTTGGTACAAGTGATAGAGTTGCTCATGTGGACAGTTGGAGTGATTCTGGCCATCATGGAAGTACTCAAGAGAGTGTTCATGGTATTCATGATGAAGGATTAGTAGATGTCTCCGTTAGAGATGGCAAACAAACCCGTCCCCGTGGGTATTGTCCGAACCCGTCCCCGTTTTAACGGGGAATCCCCGCATTGACTGGGTATGGGTATGGGTATGGGGAATCCCCGATTTTTTCAATTGGGTATGGGGATGGGGATGGGGATGAATATATCCCCGCCATAATACCCGTCCCCGCCATATCC
>Ga0214542_1004364_pt1 | contig 28141 bp, 11 predicted proteins | sample CNSS1metaG_FD_160096 | JGI IMG/M metagenome (GOLD analysis project Ga0214542, IMG submission 160096) | Root nodule microbial communities from cowpea collected in UCLA plant growth center, Los Angeles, California, USA - CNSS1 | ecosystem: Host-associated > Plants > Roots > Nodule | place: USA...
TATTATGTGTTTTTTCATAACCGATTTTTAATTGTGACTTGACTACCATATATTTCTCTTTTAATAATTATGTCTCTCAATTTTTTATTAGATTATAACAAATTATTTTTTAATATATTTAAAAAAAAGTATATTGATGAAGAATAAAATAATAAATGTTTTTTTAAAAGTGATAAAAGAAAAACTACGATGAAAAATAACATAGATTCTACTTCTTCACATATTTTGAAACATTATACTAATGATTCAATTGTTCAGTTACATAAGTTATTTTTTGAAAACATTATACTAATGATTCAATCAAAATCAAATAATCATATTACTTTGGCCCTTCCAACATTCTTAATCAAAATCCGCCATTGGGCATAATAAACAAATAAATGGGGAGTTGCGTATTACTTTTCGTACAATTTTTTAAAATTTACTAATCAATCTTTTTTTTTTCATCTAATAGGATGTTACGACGAATTTGATTATAAGTTACAAAAATCAACCCTTATTGCTTGTACGTTGGCTTGAAGAAAAAAAATATGTGAAACCAGGTAGGCAAATAAGTGTGGCACAAAAAAAAAGTGAGGGCTTGCATATTACTTTTCATACAAATGTGTAAAATATACTGATCAATCTTTTTTTGTCATCCAATGGATATAGTTCTTACGTACCACGAATTTGCTTACAAGTCACAAACATCAACTCTTATTGGTTGCACTAGGTGACTATTACAAGTCACAAAAATCAACCCTTATTGCTCGCAATAGGTGGCTGGCTTGAAGGAAAAAATAGACCAAACCAGCTAAGCAAATAAGTGGGGCATAATAAATAAATAAGTGGGGAGTTGCGTATTATTTTTCGTACAAATTTTTACAATTTACTAATCAATCTTTTTTTTATCATCCAATGGGAGGTACATCTTATGTACCACGAATTTGATTATAAGTTACAAAAATCAACCCTTATTTTTTTCGCTAGGTAGTTGACTTGATAAAAAAACTAGGCCAAATCATATCTCAATCTAAGGAGGGAACTGCATATTACTTTTTGTACAATTTTTTAAAAAATACTAAACAATATTTTGTTTGTTATCCAATGGGAAATATTTCTTATGTACCACAAATTTGCTTACAAGTCACAAAAACAATCCTTATTGCTTGCATTGAATGAATCACTTGAAAAAAAAAAAATAGGCCAAACCAGATAGTTAAATAAGATGCGCATAATAAAAAAATAAGTGGGGAGTTGCGTATTCTTTTCATACAATTGTTTTAAAATTTATTAATCAATCTTTTTTTATCTAATGGGATGTTCTTTTTATGTACCATGAATTTGATTATAAGATACAAAAATCAACCCTTATTACTTGTACTAGATGACTGGCTTGAAGAAAATAATAGACCAAACCAGATAGGCAAATAAGTGTGCCACAAAGAACAAATAAGTTGGAATGTGCGTATTACTTTTCGTACAATTTTGTGGAATTTACTTTTCAATCTTTTTTTGTCATCAAATGGATATACCTTCTTATGTACAACGAATTTGCTTACAAGTCACCAAAATCAACCTTTATTGCTTACACTAGGTGGCTATTACAAGTCACAAAAATTAACTCTTAGTTTGCACTAGTGACTGACTTTAAGAAAAAGATAGGCCAAACAAGATAGGCAAATAAGTGGGGCATGATAAACAAATAAGTGGGGAGCTCGTATTATTTTTCGTACATATTTTTACAATTTACTAATCAATCTTTTTTTTTTTATCAATGGGAAGTACCTCTTATGTACCACAAATTTCAAATTTGATTATAAGATACAAAAACCAACCTTTATTGTTTGTACTATGTGGTTGGCTTTAAGAAACAAATAGGTCAAACCTGATAGGCAGATAAATGTGACACAAATAAGGGAAAAGTTGCGTATTACTTTTCGTACAATTGTGTAAAATTTATTGATCAAACTTATTTTGTCATTCAATGGATATACTTCTTATGTACCACGAATTTGATTACAAGTTACAAAAATCAACCCTTATTGCTTGCACTAGGTGACGGATTTGAAGAAAAAAAGAAAAAATAGGCCAAGCTAAAGAGGTAAATAAGATGGGCATAATAAACAAATAAATGGGGAGCTGCGTATTACTTTTCGTACAGTTTTTTAAAATTTGCTAATCAATCTTTTTTTTTTCATCTAACGGGATGTACTTATTATGTACGACGAATTTGATTATAAGTTACAAAAATCAACACTTATTGCTTGCACTAGGTGTCTGGCTTGAAGAAAAAAAGATAAGCAAATAAGTGAGCCACAATAAACATAGAAAGTGAGGAGCTGCGTGTTACTTTTCATACAATTTTTTAAAATGTACTAATCAATCTTTTATCATCCAAATGGATCTACTTCTTATGTATCAAGAATTTGATTACAAGACTCAAAAATCAACCCTTATTATTTGCATCGATTGACTTACTAGGAAAAAAATAGGTCAAACTAGATATGCAAATAAGTGGGGCACAATGAAGAAATATGTGGGGACCTGCTTGATACTTTTTGTAAAAAATTTTAAAATTTGCTAATCAATTTTTTTTGTCATCCAAAGGATGTACTTCTTATGTACCAGAAATCTAATTACAAGTCACAAAAATCAACCCTTATAACTTGCACTAGGTGGCTGGCTTGAAGAAAACAATAGGCTAAACTAGATAGGCAAACAAGTGGGGCATAATAAACAAATAAGTGGGGAGCTGCGTATTATTTTTCGTACACATTTTTAAAATTACTAATCAATCATTTTTTATCATCCAATGAGATGTACCTCTTGTGTACGACAAATTTGATTACAAGTCACAAAAATCAACTCTTATAACTTGCTCTAGGTGGTTGGCTTGAAGGAAGAAATAGGCCCAGATAGGCAAATAAGTGGGGATAATATAATAATAAGTGGGGAGCTACGTATCATTTTTGGTACAAATTTTTAAAATTTATTAATCAATCTTTTTTTATCATCCAATGAAATGTACCTCTTATGTACCACAAATTTGATTATAAGTCACAAAAGTCGACCCTTATTACTTGCATTAGGTGGTTGGCTTGAAGAAAAAAATAGGTCAAACCAGATAGGCAAATAAGTGAGGCATAATAAACAAATAAGTGGGGAGCTCATATTATTTTTCGTACAGATTTTTACAATTTACTAATCAATTTTTTTTTATCATCCAATGGGAGGTACCTCTTATATACCACGAATTTGATTATAAGTTACAAAAATCAACCCTTATACTTACATTAAATGACTTACTAGGAAAAAAAATAGGTTAAACTATATATGCAAATAAGTGGGTCACAATGGAGAAATATGTGGGAAGCTGCTTGTTATTTTTTGTAAAAATTATTAAAATTTGCTAACCAATTTTTTTTTGTCATCCAAAGGATGTACTTCTTATGTACCACAAATTTGATTACAAGTCACAAAAATCGACCCTTATTTCTTTCACTAGGTGGCTAGCTTGATGAAAAAAATAGGCCAAATTATATCTTAGTCTAAGTAGGGAACTACATATTATTTTTTGTAAACATTTTTAAATATATTAATCAATCTTTTGTTTGTTATCCAATGGATATATTTCTTATGTACCACGAATTTGTTTACCAGTCACAAAAATCAACCCTTATTTCTTGCTTTAACGAATGACTTGAAAACAAATAGGCCAAACCCGATAGGTAAATAAGATGGGCATAATAAACAAATAAGTGGGGAGTTGCATATTACTTTTTGTACAAAAATTTTAAAATTTACTAATCGATCTTGTTTTTTTCGTCTAATGGGATGTACTTTTATGTACCACAAATTTGATTATAAGATACAAAATCAACCCTTATTGCTTGTACTATGTGGCTGGCTTCAAGAAAAAAATAGACCAAACCAAATAGGCAAATAAGTGTGACACAAATAACAAATAAGTGGAGAGTTGTGTATTACTTTTTGTATAATTTTATAACATTTACTGATCAATCTTTTTTTGTAATCCAATGGATATACTTCTTATGTACAATGAATTTGCTTACAAGTCACAAATCAACCTTTATTGCTTGCACTAGGTGGCTCTTACAAGTCACAAAAATTAACTCTTATAGTGTGCACTAGTGGCTGGCTTTAAGAGAAAAAAAAACAAGCCAAACCAGATGCGCAAATAAGTGGGGCATAATAAACAAATAAGTGGGGAGTTGCGTATTATTTTTCGTACAAATTTTTACAATTTACTAATCAATCTTTTTTTTATCATGCAATGGGAAGTAACTTTTATGTACCACGAATTCAATTATAAGTTACAAAAATCAACCCTTATTTCTTTCACTAGGTGGTTGACTTGATGAAAAAAATAGGTCAAATAATATCTCAATCTAAGTAGGGAACTGCATATTACTTTTTGTACAATTTTTTTAGATATACTAATCAATATTTTGTTTGTTATCCAATGGGAAATATTTCTTATGTACCACAAATTTGCTTACACGTCACAAAAATAACCATTATTGCTTGCATAGAATGAATCACTTGAAACCAAAAAATAGGTCAAACCAGATAGGTAAATAAGATGGGCATAATAAAAAGATAAGTGGAGAGTTGCGTATTACTTTTTGTACACTTTTTTTAAAATTTACTAATCAATTTTTTTTTTCGTCTAATGGAATGTACATTTTATCTACCACAAATTTGATTATAAGATACAAATATCAACTCTTATTGCTTGTACTAGGTGGCTTAAAGAAAAAAAAAATAGACCAAACCAGATGGGCAAATAAGTGGGACATAATAAACAAATAAGTGGGGAGTTGCATGTTATTTTTCGTACTAAATTTTAAAATTTACTAATCAACCTTTTTTATCATCAATTGAATATACACCTCTTATGTACCACGAATTTGATTATAAGTTACAAAAATCAACCCTTATCGCTTGCACTAGGTGACTGGCTTGAAGAAAAAAATAGGCCAAATCAGATCTCAATCTAAGTAGGTAACAACATATCACTTTTTGTACAATTTTTTAAAATATACTAATCAATCTTTGTTTGTTATCCAATGGGATATATTTGTTATGTACCACGAATTTGCTTACAAGTCACAAAAATCAACCCTTAGTTCTTGCATTGAACGAATGACTTGAAAAAAAAAGGTCAAACTAGATAGGTAAATAAGATGGGCATAATAAACAAATAAGTGGAGAATTGCGTATTACTTTTCGTACAAAATTTTTAAAATTTACTAATCAATCTTTTTTTTTGTCTAATGGGATGTACTTTTGTACTACGAATTTGATTATAAGATACAAAAATCAACCATTATTGCTTGTATTAGGTGGCTAAAATAGATCAAATCAAATCTCAATCTAAGTATAGAACTGCATATTACTTTTTGATTTTTTTAAATATAGTGATCAATCTTTTGTTTATTATTGAATGAAATATATTTCTTATGTACCATAAATTTGTATACAAGTCACAAAAATTAACTCTTATCATTTACATCGATGCCAAACCATATATATATATATATATATATATATATATATACAAAAATATATATATATATATATATATATATATATATATATATATATATATATATATATGAACAGGAAACGTGTCCAAATTCAAACTTCTCACTAGACCGTTATGTTTTTTCCATATTCAAATTGCACAGGTATTTAAATTTTTGTTTGGTTTTTAAATTTTTGTTTGGTTGCTTAACCAATTCTAAAATATTTAAGAATAAAATCCCATTATAATCAATCAAATGATAAATTTTACCTTATACAATAAATAAATTTAAACTAAAAATACAAATTATAAATTGTTTTGAACATTTTTAGAACTTTTTTGACAAATTTGTAACCTCTCGATTAATAGAACTACTTATGTGGTATTAAACATGATTACTACATAAGTATCATGTATTACAATATTCTTCAAATCATTTACATAATTTTTTTTTTCAAAAAACATAACATTTATCAAAATAAAGAAGAATTCAGGACAATACAAAACGAATTAACATAAGAAGTTTTCAAAAACTATATAACTCCAAGGTCATTTCACTGCTGCAAACTCTCACTGACATAGTCTATTGCTTCCGTGCAAAAACACATAGTAAATAAATACACAATTACATATGAGAGTAAGCTAGTATATTTAAAAAGAAAAATAATTATAATTCGTTCAAAGAATAACATAACAATCAATCACACTCAATTTCATTCATTTCATACATATTAACATAATTTCTACTTCCGAAAGATTTGCATATAGAAATGGATTAAGTGATTATGCACGTGTTATATAGATTTCGATAGATTTTGGCATGTAATGTAGAGACTCTACCTAACCTCATAATAAGACCTAAGTTTATTTCATATATCAAAATTAGCTCACTGTGATACGCCAAAAAGATTATCTTTCAAATCAATTACCGTCATAGAAATATTTATTGACTCTCACAACCTAAATAAATACCTTCCTCTATGAAACTTAGAGAACTTAAATACACTCTAACACATTAGAATGAAAGACTTTCTCCCTTGAAAGTCATTTGACTTTCTCCCTTGAAAGTCATTTGACTTTCATCACAACACAATCACAAATATAAATTATAAACAATCATCACATTCCATCATCAACCCTTTTGTCTCTTCATTCAAGCATCTAATCTCTCTTTTTAACATATAATCATCCTCTAATCTCATCTTCAAACCTTTTAAATATAGTCTTTCTCATACTTCTAAAATAAACCATTTAAAATCCATCTTTCCTACAAGTGACAACAATGGTTCGTCCAGTGAGCAGTCACCGAAAGAAAAAATAATAAAATTCGACTAACGAGAGAGTTTTACTCCCCCACGAACAAGGTAATTGGAAGCAATTTTCATAAATTCGCTCACCATGTGATACTCCCCTACCTCCCTGACTTTCACAAAAATATCCACACAAGAAAGACTCAGATCAATGATCTTATCACACCCTACCAATCCTAATTGAACATAGATTCATCAAGAGCTCTTAGACCAAACATGCATACCAAAGAATCATACATGCAAACCTCAAGACCAATTATTCTTAAAAGAGCAAAAGAGAAATTTACTGTGTTGCTCGTGAAAAAGTCATACGATACTCTTCGATTTCAAACAAACATAATGTCATAAACTTAAAAAAAAATGTAGAGGAAAAAGAAGATTATATTTTCCTAGAGAAATAACAAGTTTTATAAAATGAACTCAATTTAACTAATTTCTATTTATACCAAAAAAAATTTAATAATAAAATAATCAAAAATTTATTATAAAAGTTGTATCTCATATTATGGTCTTACAAAATTCACGATATTATTTAATGATTATGTCAATGATCACAATTTATACTTTTCAAAGCATGAAATAACTAATGTGAGCAGCCTTTATTGAAAGTACTCTCAATTTCTTTACTTAAGAAAATCCTTTTGCATGACCAATGTGAGTTACCTTTTATAGGAAAAATATCTATAATAATTAGCAAATATTTTTTGGACATAATTAAGCAAAAATAAAAATAAATATAAAAATATGAATTCATTAAAAAAAATTATCCTTGAAACAATATGTTGATAGAAAAAAAAAAGAAATAGTCTAAATATACTTAATTAAAAAGTATAAGTATTTTTGATTATTTTTTGGGTTCCTACGGGCTATTGTAATAATTTGGTAAGTGATGTTAGCAGTGGGCAAGCTCTTGCAGCTTCCTCTTCCTTCGCTGGTAAACCGTGGGCTCAGATCTTCAAAGCCAATTTCAATTCGTTTTCGTATAAATACGTCATCTTCTTCCCCAATTCCCCCCAACGCATTTTCACAAGACAAACACAAACACAAACATCTCTCCGACAAAGTAATGGTGGCGCTCCTCGTAGCAACCTCCTCGGACCCTGCTTCCATCAACCCGGCCAATGCGTTGTTGGCCATGCCCGGGTGGCAACCCGGTCCCCATTTCCAGGTTCAAAGCAGCAACCATTTATGGGTACCCATCATGCCCCTTTTGCTGTTTTAATTGTTATTTTTGGTTGTGTTTGGTCCATTAGGATGATATGAAGAGCTTTGTGAATGAAGGGGTGAGGGTGTTGCTCCATGCAAAGAGCATAGTGGAGGAGGATGATTTGGACAGGAGGTGGGAAGAGGTGACTGGGGAGGTTGTTAATGAGGTCATCTTCTTCAGCAAACACACTGCTGTGTCCAACAAACCTGCCCTCACTGTCCACCCTATTGGTAAGTTCTTCACTTTCTCTCTGCTTCTTTTTGTGTGTGTGGAAAAGTGTGTGTCTTGTAATGATCTTGGGTGGTGTGGGTGTGGGTGTGTGTGCAGGAGTTCCTCATTTACGTGAAGGTGATGTTCCACCTCAAGGTGGCAGACCTGGATGGGCAGCGCTGCCAAATCCTAGGATGGGGCCTTGGCTTCGCCTTTTGAAAAACATTGCCCAGGCTCATAATCTGGTCCCTGAATTCGAGGTTTGTTTGTTTGTTTGTTGTTTGGTTGGTTGGTATTTAGACTAGTTTTCTTTACTTGGCTTTTGATGTTGTTTCTTGGGTGACGTTTTCTTTCATTGGCTTTTGTTTCTCTAGTAGTTATATCTTCAGTACTTCTGGTTTAGATTCAGCAGTCCTGCAATTCCATGTTTCCTGTTGAAAGGAAGATGATGATGTTAAATTTTTAAAAGCAATTCTGGCAGAATTTAATCTGTTTTCTCAATTTAGATTACTTTGGAGGCTACTCACCATGGACCGTTGACAAATAAGCCGACCATGTTTCTAGAGATTGGTGAGTGTTTTTTCCTTCCTCCTAGACTTATCTTGCATTGATAGGTTAGATATATCGTATTTTACAAGTACATTGCATGATCTATTAGTTAAGTATTCGGAAAATAATTTGTCGTCTCTGCATCCTCCATCTTTTGTTTTCAGATCAAGTTGGTGTTCATTTTGATGTTTAGTCCCCTTTTCCATTCAAATCCATTTTCTCCTTTTTGAAAGTATTATTTACTTGCAAAGAAGGTTTGATCTTGTCTATGTTTTCCATAGGAGACGGAATATTGTATGTTAAAGAGAGATAGAGTGGAGTTTCGAGATCAGTGATGTTATTGTAGTTTAATTCTTCACTTGAGTATAGAGGGCATCTCTGCCCTTCCCTCTCTATGTTCCTCTGTTTATTTTTTTAGGACATTGGTTCAATGGGTGAAATTGGTTTCCACCAAAAGAAAATTCCCTTAGCTTTTTCTCTGGCATCAATTTAGGGTAAGATAGGTATTTCTATCACGTCTCACCTCCTTGGACCAAGAACAGCACCACTCTCACTCTTTTTTCCTTCCCATAGAGGTAAATGAAGAAGAGTTAGTCTGGCCAGGGGTTTCCATAGCGAGCGTTTAATTAACAACTAACACTGTGTGCCGTTCTAACTTGGGTTTGAGAACTGGGTCACTTGATTGATCCAAGAAAAGGAATCCTCTCCCTCAAACATGGACATTCCACCTTCTTGGTTGACATTTGAGTTTTATTGAGATGGGCATCATTGGTTGAGTTCCCAGGAAATTGTGGTACTCTGCTTTTGATGCTGATCCATGCGAATTTGGATAGCTTCCTGGAAATCACCTTCTATTGCTCTTTGAAGGCTCATTTGAGCTTCGAGAAGGACCACTTACCAAGTCATCTTCAGTGGTATCTGGCAAGTTGGACCAATTGTTCGGTTTTGGACTGTAAATGACTATAGATTGTATCTCACCCCACCACTCACACACACACCAGAGAAGACTTTTGATGATCTTCAACTACATATTGATTCTCTGTTCCTTCCTCTCCTTTATTCCTTGTGGCTAACTCACTACATGCCATTGTCTTCTTTTCTTGCCTGCTCAACCCACCTATTTTTATGTTTTCTATAATAAATGTGCCAAACTTGTGCTGATTTTGTATCAGTTGGCCCAAGTTTTTCTCCCTAATCATACCATAATTTGTGGCTGCTTAACTTCATGCTCAAGTTACGCGAGAAGCTTCAACCAGTTGCGTAAAATTTCAACTTTAATACAACAACTCTTTTTCTATTCTGATATAGGTAGTACTGAAGACTACTGGAAGAGACAGGATGCTGCTCAAGTTATGGCACAGGTTAGGCGATGTTCTTAATAATTTTTTTCATTACTTTTCCATCAATATGTGAATTTCCCTTTCACAATTTCTCCTGAGTGAAAAAATACTTCCCTCTAACTATCTAAACCATTATAAATGCTTTAGTGACAACTGATTGGTAATATTTTATTTAGTTTATTGAAATGATATTTTGTTTGGGTTCTTTTAGTTAGTCTGGGAAGGACTTGGACTTGGAGGTGGGACAGATGTAGGAAACTGGAGCAGGTAAATTTATTAAGCCAACTTAAATAAATGAAGTGACGTTTGTTTGCATACTCATTTTATTTGGCATATACTTCCCAAGGTCTTCCACATCTTGCTCTCTTTCAGTATCCTCAGATGCAATACATGTTTAATCTGTTCTTTGATCTTACAATTCCTTTCTTGGTGGACTGTACGTCTTCCTGAAACTTTTAAATTGTTTGTGTTATTGCATAATTATCATTAAATCTTCCATCTACAGCTGGTGAAATTTTTGTAACCTGAATCTAAATCGCTCTTACAGGGAGAAGAATAACAAGAAAATTCTCCTCGGGATAGGTGGTGGACATTACGCACCTCGACATATGGATGTAGTGTTGTAAGTAGTCAAATCAGTCACAGCGGATCATGTCTTTATAATTTTTTTTTTTCTGATATCAAAGAAACTGAACTATGCAGCTATTGGATGTTATTAACTTCTGGGTTATTCAGAAAACCTAACGTAGTTTACTCTGCAGTTTGCCCCCCAGATTTGGACTTCTTTTGCTTTTTAAGTTTTCCATTATTGAAATTTACTCTCATCATTCGTTTACTTGGTATGCAAATGAAAACTTTTGTCATAGTCCTAATTAAATTGTTAAGTAAACATAGCTATTTGGCCGTCATCAACATTTTGATCAGTACATTATCCATAAACTTCCATCATCAAATTTAATGCCCCCCTGATGAAGGGCTATAAATTGTACATTCAAATATACTACGAAAATATATTGACTATAAAGTTTTGTATTGCGTCATGACTTAGAATGAATAAACTTTTAAATCCATTTGAGAAGATATATATATATATATAATTTTATGATCATGAAAAAGCTTTTTGTACCTTGCGAGTTGAAATTTTTCTAATTTTTGTGTGCATTATATTTTCTGTGTTTTGCTCAAATAAAATATGAATACTTACTCTGCTTATCCAATCTAGGAAAGATAATGTGTGGGTGGGTCACCTACTTTCTGGATATTCAGTGCCAATGGAAGATCCAAAGCAGTCACAAGGAGAAACAGATGTGGAGATTGGTGGAACATGGAGAGAGTCCATAAAGGCTGCATATGAGGCCACTAAGTCTGCCTTTCCTGGTGGTGAAATTCTTGCCCACCTAGACAACAAGTGAGTTTAATGAATATTGTCCTTATGCAATCAGAAATCTATTTGTATTGCTAATGACAAAGCAAGAACTGAATGCTATTTCTTGGCTGAGTGCTCAGTTGCCGAAGGCACATGGCACCTTGGTTTGAAAAACTTGTTCAATGTAGAAATTTCTTTTAGCTATACCCAACATTTGCCGAAGGCTTTCCACATGCCATTCTCCTACAGCAATAGATTGTAAAGAAAATGGTGGAACAGCCTTTGGGTTAGGGAAAAGTGAAAAAGAGTGATAACTCCTTTTCCATCATCCCTGACTCCCTCCTAGTTCACGGAGTTTTGGGCATTCTTCTTCATGGGGGATTAATGAAGGCCTACTAAGGGAAAGTCACAAAACAAGTTCCTTGTAAAATCAACCTGGATCCTTCCTAGTTCTTTCCATTGGTTACCGTTTTCACTTATCAAGAGTCATCTTCACTCCTTCTAATGTCTTACGAGTGGCCAACCAAGTGGCGGATTTATTAGCCAAACATGGTATGGAGCTTTAAACACAAAGTTGTAGCTTTGAAGTTGATCTGGATTTTATTTGTACTGCTTGAGGGCAGAGTTATCACGTACAAGTTTTTGTAGGGTTTTTGGTGCCTCCATTTGATCACCAAAAAAAATGCAGTGAGCAAACTAGCCCCAAGGTTGCTCACTTTCCAAATTAGTTGTGATTCACATTCCCCACACCTCCATTGCTGACATATATTTTTTTTACTGGGTTTGCTTGTTAGTAGTTTTAGTTAACGCCTTCATAACATGCTCATGTCAACTGCAAAGTTTTTGAGATTCAAAATGAGTACAGATGAGGGTTTTCTGCATTAGGAAAAAAAACAAGAAAGAAGAAAACACTATATGCATGCTGCTGTCGTTTGGACCTTGTTTTTGTTGCCAAATTACATATATTCTGTCCTTGATTACTATAATGATGTTCATAGGAGTACTTTCAACGTTTCCTGTGTCTGTCCTTTTTTAGCTTTTATGGTTTTACACGGAGAAGGAAGTGGAATCTTTTGGGCGTATGTTGAAAATTAAGATATTTAAGTATGATTTTAGCTGTGAAGGTGATCCTGGCTTTGACATCACAGACAGACCTTAATGTTTTTTCCTTTTACTCAAGTTAGTGTTTACCCTAAACTAGTTTTTCTTGTGCAGGAGTTTCAAGGGCTGGCAGAGGAATGCTATAACAGGATTCCTTGCGGAGCAGAACATTAAAATTGGAAAACCAAATAGTTTCTATTGAGGACTGACTTTGGAGGATATTATGTCAACAATTCTGCAGATTTTGACAGACCGTACTACAAATTTTATTCAGTTGACAGCATTGTGATAGTTAATGAATAGCTGAATATATATATATATATATATATATATATATATATATATATATATATATATATATATATATATATATATATACACACACATAAATTCCAATTCTTATGAAGAACAAACAATATTTATTTACATTATTTAAAATCATATAGCAGTACTATTTATGCAGAAGGTTGACATTAATGTAATGTTCCCAATGTTTCTAAAAACTGATTAGTTATTTAGCTGCGGTCAAACTCTTTAATAAAATAATATTAATAATTAAATAGTGAATAAATAATAGCAAATAGCAAATAAATATAATATAGCACTAGAAATGGCTAGAATAATACATTTTAGATGTTCTTTAAATTCAAAGATTCAAATATATCATTATACTTGGGGTTTCAGTTTTAACTAAATACAATGTTTATTAAAAATAACAAGTTTAAATCTAAAATAAAAAGAAGATTGAAAATTGATATAATAAAGTTATAAGAAATCAAGATATCATAAAAGGTGTAAATTAATATAAAAATCAAGCTATATGTTTTAATGAGATAAAATAATAATAATAATAATAATAATAATAATAATAATAATAATAATAATAATACGTAAATTAATTTACACCTTTATAAGTATTATTAAATGTGTTTTTGTTTATCTTAGAATTTTTTTTATTAAATTAAAATATATCATTAAAACTTTTAGACTAATTTTGGCTGGTTTTGGATTGGTTTAATTGATTTTTTACATGTTTTAAATTATTTAATTTTTTTGATTTAATCCGCCTTTATCAACTCAATTGATAGATTTGACTTTTAAAACTATCCATTTTAAATAATAATATTTTGATCTATTCTTTTTTAATTCACTTCTAACTTACTACTTCAATTATCCTTAAATTATCACATCACATAAAAAGAATTAAAATAAATAATTAAAAAATATTGAAGTGAAAAGTTAAAAAATATCATTATCCATATTCACAACTATATGGTTGGAAAATTTTAATTCATTAAATTTTTTATATATATTTTTATGCTACAGAGTTTATTTTATTTCTTTATTTTCACTCTTATTCAAGTCATGATCAGTTATAATTATTGATATGAGATATGACTCAGTTTATTTATAACGTGATGTCTTATTTTTGTAATAACCATGTCATCTTTTATTGGTATGGTTCACAGTGACATTATAGTGACGTCATCTTTAATGATATCTTAATAAGGACATAAAGTTAAATTTTCTTTATTATCTATGTCTATATTTTTTCAAGTAAAAATTCATTCATATATAATGGTATAAATTTTTTCTCTTATTTCCATCACCATAATAAAAAAAATTAGATAACAAAATATAATATTATAAATATCTTATATTAATATATATATATATATATATATATATATATAATATTCATATTTTAGTGAAAAAATTATGTCAAATATTTCACAATTATATATAAATAAAATAAAATATTATGATAACTATCATTTATAAATTTTACATATTTTAATGAAAGAAGTTGATAAAGTTAAAAAATATTTTTATAAAAGTTAGAAATAAATAAATAAATGTTCAAATTTAAAATATTTAAAATATATCTTTACTAATATTTTTTCTTATACATACATCGATAAATATTATATCGAACAAAATCACACATAAAAAAAAATAATTTAAAATTATGCATAAGTATTTTAACTTTTGAATTTCAATGTTAGATAGCGTATGATAATAACATTAAATTATTATATTACAGTAAATGAAATATTTTTATGCAATTATAGAGGTAAAATTTTATTTATAAGAATGAATTAAAAAAAAAAAAAAAAAAAAAATAAAAATAAAAAAAAAAAAAAAAAAAAAAAAAAAAAAAAAAAATTAAAAAAAATATATATATATATATATATATATATATATATATATATATATATATATATAATAAAAATTATGATAAGATAGAAAATTTATTTTAGAAATTTGTCTAAATGTAAAAGTAGTTTTTGAGAGATAATAAGAATTGTTTCCGTAAAACAAAAGATTTTCAAATAAAAACAAACACACAGAGAACTTAAACTGATTTGTAATAAATATTAAAAAATTAAAAAAAGTGTTAAAATTCCATGGACTATGTAGTTTTCATTATTATTATTTTTTTGTTAGTTTAGTATTTTTAAACAATAAATGTTACGTTTATTCTTTGTTAGCATAAGAATTCAAATCCATGATATATTTTTTCTTCTTTCTATTTCTACTACTAAGACCACCTTGATCTCCGAAATTCTTAGTAACTTAAATACTTGATTGTATTTATTCAAACTTTTTTTTTTTCTGTGAATTTTACTTCCAATTTTTCTTTTCTTTTTGTTTTTTAAAATGTTACAAATTTTATTCTATTATGATATCTTCATTAAATATAAAATTAGCATTTTCTTAACTATTAAGCTGTCATTAAACATGCATTTAAACTAACTTTTAAAATAATGACCATATTTAACTGCCTCACTAAAGTAATGAATTATCTTTCTTTTTTTCTTTCTCTCTTTCTACTATAACTTTTACTTTGCTTCTTATAGGATTATGCTATTTATACTAATTCTCTTTGTATAAAACCAATAGAAATTGGTTATCATTTTTTATGTTTGCATTTCTGCAATTCAGAAAAACAATATTAGAGAAATTGGAAAATTAATAAAAATTATTAATAGTATTGGGTAGAAGTCATCTCTATCTTAAAAGTAAATTACTTTAGTGTTTCATATAAAAATTAATTTTAAGTGAAAAAAATTCAATTAAACATTAAAAGGTTAATTGGAGTTGGAGATGAATTTTAATATTATCTGATGTCAAACATTGTATTGACACACAATATTAAAAACATGTTACAAAATAGAAAGGATAACACTATAATGAATATAATCAAAACATGAAACTTAAGCTCTAACAACCAAAATATATCATGAATTAAGATTATATTTTATTCTATTTTTCAATTTTAATTCACAATTTTTCTATTCTAATTTTTATTCTTAGCTTTTAAAAATTCACAATTTTAGTCCAATCATTAGTTTTGCATATATTTTTCTTTGGAGAATTGAACCTCATATATACATTACAGACGTCTTAATAAATGATTTAATTAATCAACTATAAAAATCATAAGTAAAATTGACTATTCAATCAAAATTGCCAATTTCCTAAAACATAGAAACTAAAATCACCGGGAACTAAAAAGGAAACAATATTGTAATTCAGTCAAACAAATAAGTTGAAGAAGAAACTCAAATCAACAGAACATAGAAGGAAATATTAAGGTAAATTCTATAAATTGAATTAAAAAAATCCAATAATGAATCCAAAAACGAAAAATGGATAAAAATTGCAAACATTAAACGTATAAATTAATTGTATTAAGGTAATAGATTAAAAAAATAAACAGAATAATTCTTTTTAAGTGTAATTTTAGAAAAAAATATTTTTATTTATGTTGGTTTTCAAAATTCAAGATAATTAATTATTATTTTCTTTCAATTTTATCATTAGTTCTAGTCAAATTTGCAATTAATTATGCACTTACAATTACTCTGCCCGTATGGTAAAATATAACAAAAAAATCCATAATGAGAATTTTTAGAATTATATTATAGAAGCAAAATGAATTGCTTGGTATCAAAATCTTAGAATACGTGTAAAAGAAGATGATGTAGTATTTTTTTTTAAATGACCAATATTTAAGATTTCAAATTAAAATTACGAAACATATTAAATGGCATTAACTAACAATAAAAGTCATATTAATTATTCTCCAAGAAAGAAAAATCATGTGACTTGACCAAAGTTTTCTTCTTAAAACACACATTAGTTATCATAAAAGAATTTTAATGCAAATTTGTTCAAGGAATGTTGTATCAACTACTCTTGAATAAAGTTGTTAAAAAGAACATAATGAATTTTTAACATTTACGGAAGACCATTTATTCTAGGAGAGACAGAGGATGGAATAAGATTGTGGATGTTGTAAAACGACATAACAGAACAACGTTTTGGTGTGAAATTAAATTTCTGATGTCAGAAGGAGGATACAAAAACGAGGTACTAATTTAAAGCTCTAACAATACCTATTAAATATACATTGGTCCCCTCTTATACTTCACACTATACTCAAAAACAAAATAACATGTCAATAGTTTATCTTATTTATTATTTTAAAATTTTAGAGAAATAAATGTGTAATTAAATTTTTATATAGAACAAAATTTCATGTTTAGAAAAGTATAAATACTAGAAGGAATTTAAAGTGAAAATAATAATTATCATCTAATTACAATTATATGTGTTGATATTTTAATGAAATATTGAAATAGCACAAGATTTTGTTATTACGAAAGGAATACTTTTTATATACCATTCTCCCTTAGACACTGCCAACTATAATACACTTTGAAATAACCTCTTCTTCTCTTTGTCTACTTCTGTACTTTTGTGTTGCCAACTCCAGTCCATTCTTCATTGTCTTCTGCTTTAATTTCAACCATGGAATGTTTCTTTTGTAGCCTATGGTACTCTCTTCCTCTCTCTCCCCCCACCTGTTTGTTATGTGAACTGTGAAATGACTATCCACATTTTAAGTCTTAGCTCTATCTCTATTGTCATTTGGCCTTTTTTTTTGTGAGTGATGTTAAATTTTTCTTTGTAATTGACATTGAATGTAGTTTTTTGTCATATTTTTGTTTCTTTCATTTGTGATCCTATGTATATATATATATATTACATATTATTGTATGTTTCATGGGGCTAAGAAGGTTTGACAAGTTGATGCTAATTTCTCCCATGGGTTGTGCTGGTTTCCTTTTTTTTTTCATCATGTCATTGAGGTGTATACGTTATAACAGACCTTGAATTTTCACTGTACTTTTCTGGATTTGTAGACTTGTGTTTGATTTGTTTTGAGGGCTAAACCTCAATCCAATCAGAGTTCTAAAGGACAAAATATTGGTAGGGAATTTGATGGTGTCAAATCAATCTGAGTTTGAATATTTGTAGCTGAAAAGCTTTTCCAAAAGTTTAGGATTTCTAAACTTTTTCCCTTTGTCCTTTTATACATCGAGTACTACCCTAGGATTCTATTCAGTTTGTCCTAAACCAAATCTTTTACCAATAAAAGAAAAAGGATGCAGGAACATGCTTTTACAACTTTAGATATAAGCATAAACTCGTACTCTTAATGATTGGGATATGCTGAGAGGATATGAGATGCTTAAGTCATAATATGGTCCCCCAATTTGATTAGTTCTCAGTATTCTTAAAGCTTATTTGAATTGCATTCTAGTTCGAATTGGTTCTAATCAACACTATTTGCTTCAAAAGTTGGTAATATATGTGTGGAAAAAAGGGTCTTACAGTCTTTGTAAGATAGAAATGGTTTCCCTTCTGCTGAAATCAAAATAAATATCTAAATTCTTTTATGAATAGTGAAATGTCACTTTTGTTTTGTCTTCTTGATTTGAATAGGTTATCTTTTGAGTCACTTAAAGACTGTTAAGATTTGTTGATTCATTCACACTAACCTAGTTATTCCTGTTTTCTGATTCTCAAGGTCCTATAAAGTATCGAGTGATCTGGCTAGTCTCGTTGATTGAATATACCTGTTGTAAAACAGTTTTTCATTGGTTTCAACTCTACATGGACAATGAAACTAGGTAACAAACTTTTAGTTTAATTCTGATTTCTGCTTTTGGTACTTTTATTGTCTCTAGCAGCTATACTTCACACATTCTCTTTGTGAGATAATAGGGTTAACTTATGCATACTATTGAATTTGTTTGGTCTTGATTCATAACTTCTCGTTTCAAGTATGGTTTGGTTATTGCCATTCATATATTGTTGAATATGATTCTTCCAAGTCCATCACATAACCATTCTTGACACGAATTTACTAAATTCCTTTATGTTGTTTATTGTGTTTGTTTTATGATCAAGTGATTTTTATTGTGAAAATTGAACCTGGCAAATTTTTATCTGCTATGTGAAAATGTATGCACATAACTAGAACTGGCTTCTTTACATTCAAATATTGGCCTTGGCCTTGAATCTCAATCATTTGACTCCAATGACAGTGATGTAATATTCTACTGGATGCAAATTACAACACCACAAAATAAAGGAATGTGAAACTAGAGCCTGCACTGAAACAGAGACGTATAACAGATTCAAATCTATCACCCTGTGACATGGGATCAGTAGATTTCTCGACAACAAGTAAACTTGATTTAGAAAATGATTATGAAGCACAGGTCAGGGACTCTGTTTATTCAGCATCCCATTCTTCGCAGGAAATAGAGTCATTTGGGATGCTTCACCATGATATGGAATTGAAAAACTCCCTCAATTCACCAATCCATGACTCACTCGCTGAAACAGGTTCATTAGAGAGTTCTGCAAATCTCTATATGGACAAAAGTGTTACAGAATGTGAACCAGAACTTGTAATATGTCACAAAGAGACTAGTTTCAACATTATTAAGGATATCTGCGTGGATGAAGGAGTCCATACCAACGATAAGAGTTTTTTTTGGAGAAAAGTAGACCAAAACATCCACAAAACTTATTCTTCTTATGAAAGTAAAGAAACAGTGAAAGACAATGCTGGGATCAATTTATTAAATCCATCAGTAACAGATGAATCTGATCAATCCAAGGATTTTATGCAGCTCGATGAAGATGCAACTAGAAAACTCTCTGATAACGTGTATAAGGAGATTGTTGTGCCTGAAGATAACGTTTTGTTACAAGATTTAGACAGAGAGAAATCCAGGACATCAAGTGTTGAGGGTGATGAAATCAAACACGACCATGCAAAGGTATTCAACAATTTTCCCGCGTGCAACTTGCATGCTATTTATTAAAGTTAAGCATTGTCTAAACGAAATTCACCTTATGTTGATGACAATATCTGTGAGTGAGAGCACTCATGTGAATGAATGGAGTAAAGATCCTTTATTTTTAATTATTATTGCAGGTTGATAATGACCCTGAGTTTCACTCCCAACCTGATAAGTCCAAAAATGTGATTAAGGATGATGCAGTGCTTTCTAGTCCAACTTTGGAATCAAAAACTGAAATCATTGGCAGTAGTAGTTCACTGCAGCAGAATGCAAACATGGAGCATAAGTTAGATCATTCGGGTCATGGAAGTAGTGAAGTCAGTGACAATAATTGTGGTCAAACTGAAGATGCAGACGCAAAAGATCAAGTTTTTCCAAGATTAGACGAGTCAAGTTCCTTCTCTGTTGGGTACTTAGGACCTCTACCTTATTGTGGTAGCATCTCTCTTCGATCAGATAGCAGCACAACTAGTTCACGGTCTTTTGCCTTTCCCATGTAAAAAAGAAGAAGAAAAAGCCTCAAAACTTGTTAGTTTCTCTTTAAGCATCGAAAAATGAAAACACTGATTTGCTTCTGATTCTTGCAGATTACAATCAGAATGGAATAGCAGTCCAGCAAGATTGACAAAATCTGGTAGTAGGCATCACAGTAAACAGCAGGGTTGGAAGCACCGTTTTTTCTGCTGTAAATTCTGAAAGATTATCATTCCCTATAGCCTTATAATATAGTTCATATATATCAGTAAATTTTTCTTAGTATCAGGCATATACATATATCTCCATTGTTTGCTCCTATATGTAAGCACAAGTTCTTTTTCTTTGTGCCTTAATTGCATTTGTTTCTTACCTTTTTATTTTACCTATATATCTATGATCAAAATTTTATTTCCTTGTCAATAATTCACTGTAGATGCTATTTTTGAATGTTCATGGCATATGCTTTAAGCTATAAAAGTAACTACAAAAAACTGTGAAAGTAGTTGCAACTTGCAACACAGTTTAATGATTAAAGTCTCTTGAATCTTGATGTGGTTGCAAAAATTTAATGCTGCATGGATTTGTTCCAGCATTGGTGATGTCATGAGTGGACGCTCAGAAAATGTTCCTTTAAGAGTCAAAGTTCTTTATTGCCATACAGAATAGAGTTTTTGACATGAATGGAACTTCTTAGCTCCACCATCACTCCTTCAACCATAAAACATGAACACAACCCCGTCCCATTTCAACTTCTTCATCAACAAATGATTATATTAAAACGTTATTTTTGTCAAATAATTTATTTTCTTTTTATAATTGTCCATGTTTCTATTTTTAATTTTACCCTCTAAAAAATAACCATTTCTTTAAATTAAAATAATTGTTTTATCATTATTACCTTTTAAGTAACTGTTTTATTAGATTTATTTGTTTCATTCATTTAATATTTTTTTACATTAATCAATTTTAAACTAAAATAAGTATTTTTAATAAAAAATTATCTACAAAATAAATAAATAATCATTTATAATAAAATTAAAAAAATAATACTTATATTAATTTTTGAAATTAAAAAAAAAAAAGTAAATACGTTGCTTATGTGTTTTCACAAGTTTCTTATAAAGCTAATTATATTTTTAACTTGTAATCTAATAAATAATCTATTGTTCTTTTATTGTATTCATTATGGAGATAATCATTTTTTTATCTTCTTAAACCAAATATTTGAATATCAATTATTTATTTTTAATGGTATTTTTCTTTTATCATCTATTTTAAATACTATAAATAATTGTATTTATATTTCTATTAGATTTTTGTTTATACTATTTTGATCACAACTAATTTAAAAAATAAAATTCCCTTATTCACAATGTAGCCTAATTACATGTACTTTATAAAAATTGATAATTTAAAGTGCGATTAGATTGAAGAATTCAAATAAATTAGAAATATAATTAAATTTTAGCATATAAATAGATAAAAATTATTTCGTATAAATAAAATATAATTAATTTATTATATATTTATAAGTGTAAATTTGATTTTGTGAGTTTCTAAACTTAATATATCTTGGGATATTTTGTAATCTTATAAACGTGATTGCATCAACGAACTGTGTCAATTTTATCTTTTCGATGCAGAAAATATTGGAAAATAAAATAAGTTAATTATAAAGAATAATATTAAACAATATTCATAATGAACCATAACAAAATAAAATTATTATAATTATTATAGTATTGGATCGTGCACAACATTATCCTTAAAGAGAATATATGAATTGAATACTTTAAAATATCGTATAAATCTAATCAAATAAATAGTATTATTAGTCGAAATCTATTTTAATTAAATTTGGATTTTTTCAATTCAATTTAAATTGAATTATATTTAGATTGAATCTACTTTACAATTAAGTTAAATTTAAATTTGATAACATTGATTTAATATATTTGATTATTAAGTTTATTAGATATGGTCGATCTCAATCAGCGACTCATGTCAACTTGGATCTAGTTCACTCGCTTCACCTCAATATTGATAGAATTTACTTGACTCAACTCTGAACATCTTAACTTGGAGATATGTCATGAATAAAACATACACAATCAAAAAAGAAAAAATTTGAAAGAGAGGTTCCTTTGAAATAGAATAGAGTAAGAAACTTTATTTTTAAGTGAAGAATAAGACATTTGTTAATGAAGAAACAAACATGTAAGATAACAATGATGATGAAAAAGTATGTTTGCACCGAGTAATAAAAGGTAGGAGCAATTTGAAGTAAGTGTTTATATTTTGTGTGAGATGTACCAAGGCAAGTAAATGAATGTAAAATATTATGTGAGCTTAAGCGAATAAAGAGAAAAGAGAAAATGTGTTATTTGACATTATAGCTTCATAAAAATTTGATGACTTAGTCAAATTATTATTTTTTTTATTAAGGAAAAACATAAAGATAGACCAAAGTTCATAATGATCTTTCATTATAGTTAAATTCAAGTACATCTAGAGTATTCATCAATAAAAATAATTAAATATTTAAAACCAAAAATAAGACATTGACCCTTAAACATTAGAACAAACGAAAGAAAAATTAGTAACATCTACATTCAAAATGTCAAAGAAATAAACTTAACCTGTTTTCCTAATTGATGTGATTCTCATTATAGAGTTAGAAGTCTAATAAGTTAAGGAACCATCTTCTTTAATTTTGAAAAGTGAATATGACCTAAGCATTCATATAAAATTTTAGAAGATAAGGATGCAAAACAAGAAACACAAGCTAGTTCCAAAGTAGTATAGGTTTCTAGATTTACATCCTTCACCACTCAATCAACCCATACCATGTTCATGTATAACATAAGAATCAACAACATCAAAGGTTATTAAAAAATTCAATAATTTTGTTAATAGGTAAGAACAAAGAGAACAAATTTCAAGTTTGAAAACAAATAAAAGCAAAATTTAACCAAATCCATAATAAGCTACTTTAGATTTGTTAGTTAGGATTAAGAAATGAGACACTTTAGTAAAGAAAAGAGAATAAAGAAAAGAGAATAAAGAGATATTACCAAATATATGATTAATACCTAAGTTAATTATTCATGGACTTTAACTTCCTACAAATTTTGAAATGCAAGTTGTTGAAAAACTAAGTTCTCACTACTATACAAAAAGCTTATGGCGACGATTAGAATAAGCTTTTAACGACGATTCTAAAATTACCCTCAATTTATTCGTTGTTGTAAATGGAACGAATTGATGATAGTTCAAGTCATCGTTATAAACTTATAAATGAACGATATTTAGGCGAACAATCGTTGTTATATGGATAAAAATAAACGATGATTTTCAACTAGAACCATCATAGAAAAAAAAATTGTAACAAAAGATATGATGAACTTTGGATTTGTACAATAGCCACAATCTTACAATATTTTCAGATACAGATTCATTTTGCAACTCTTAACAGTTCAACAAATATAGAACAAAATAGTAATGTTCTAAACAAAATTTAATACAATAAAAGTTCTATGAACTAATTGTTAACTACTCTAAAGTGTTATACATGTTAACAAAATGTTTTGCCACGTTGTTTGGACATAAGTTAATGTGTTTGAGTCTAACAGTTAATTTTTTTGTTAAGAATCTACAGCAAATGAATTGAAGTTTGGATAAGTGCATGTGTAAGTAATAAATTATTTTATAAATGTATTAGTGGATTCTAACATATTACCTTATCCCTAACTCTCTCAATACCAATTTGCACAATGGTCACCATCCATTGAATGATGTAGTAGTCACACTTATAGCCTTTAGTTCATTTATTACACTAAGTCCATAGTAATATTGTTAGATAAATTAAATGATAATAAAAAATTAAATGAATGATATAATATAAATATGGTTAGATCAATTGATCTTATAAATGAATGACTAAAATCAAAATTCATTACAAAGAGGATCATGGCCACATAAAATTTGTCCAACTTCTTGATTCTTTATAAAGAATTAGCTTCTGAAAACATCTTTAGTTCTTCAACAACAAATTGATTGTTACAAATAATAGACATCATATTATGATGTGTTTGTTTAAGAGATGCTAGCTTGTTAGCAAAATCCAATTTAAGACGTTACCAACTTTCAAAAACCAATGTAAGAGATAAACGAATTTCAAAGAGTTAATGGATTTAAAAATCCGATAAAACTGTTAACCAGATTTTGAAATCCGATAGAAATGTTAACCGAATTTCAAAATTCGATACACATCAAAATATGGATTTCATAATGTATACTGGATCGAAATGTATATTGGATTTACATCAAGTGAAACATTTAGGTTTCGATGTAAATCTGGTTGTTGTACTTTAACTGTAATATTATAATATGTGGCTACTTTGTTTTGACAAGTAGTATTCATCGGTGGTTTCTAAGTTTTAAGACTATATAGTATTGTTTTGGGAAGGTACAATGGGACTTCTAGTAAAGATGTTATGTTAAACCTATTTAAGGTGTTTTGTAATATTAGTTAATTATGTTTTTTTTTTTATATATGGACTAGAGCACCACTAGTGTTCTATTATATAAATATATTTTATTGATAAAAAAAAACTAAATTTCGAAATCTGATTAACACGGATTTCAAAAATCAAAAATCGATTTTGAGATTTATCGAAAATCAACATCCGGTATGAAAATAAATATATTTAACAATTTTTTTAAATAATTTTTTTATTTATATATTCTTTTAAAAAATTATAATTATTTTTTAAGTTATTGTTATTTTATAATTGTTTTTATTATAATAATTATTTTATAATTTATATTTTTGTTACCTGTAGTATTTTTATTGTTTTAATTTTATTTTTAACTTTTTATTAATTTTTAAATATTATTCATTAATAGTTTTCTTTAATTTTTTCATATATAACTTTCTGATTAACTTTTTTATAATTATTTTTTTAATTTATTGTTTTGTTAGTTTTCAACTTTTTTTTATTTGATGAATGATTTTTTATTTAGTTTTTTTTAAATTGATTATATATTTTATTAATTTATTGTTTTATTATTTTTATAATTTATATTTTGTTACGTGTATTATTATATTGTCTTAATTTTGTTTTTAATTTTTTTTAATATATATAATTTAACTTTTTATGCGTAATTTATTTTTTTATTAATTTTTAAATATTATTCATTATTATTTTTTTATAAAAATATTTTATTTAAAAAAATATATTAATTTTTTTATGATTTCTTTTAAGTTATTTTTTATTTACTTTTTTGTTAGTTTTTAACTCTTATTTTTTTAATATAAGAGTTTGTATTTATTTATTTTAAGTTTTTTTAATTTGTTATATATTTTATTTTTTAAAATTATTTTATTGTTTTTATAATTTATGTTTTTGTTACGTATATTATTTTTATTGCTTTATTTTTGTTTTTACATTGTTTTAATATATAGAATTTAATTTTTATGTATAATTTAATTTTTTTAATTTTTTAATTTTTTAAATATTTTACATGCATTATTTTTATTGTTGTGCTTTATGTTAATTTTATTGATTTTTTATTTGTTTCTTATTTTAATTATTCTGTTTTAGATATGGCTTGAACTCGAAGTGTCTCTACATACCTATTTAATACTTCTGTACAAGATGATAGTACACTGATTGAGAGTTTCGCACATGATGCAATTAGATGGAGATCTTCAACTTTTACTCGTAAAAGGTGTCGTCATGGTGAAGCTAAACAAGTTGCATCATTAGTTCATCCTCATGTGTCGATGACCATCAAGAAAATGTTATTCGCAATGATGTTGTTGAGTAGCACGAGGATGTTATTCAACAAGAAAACAAAGAAAACAAAGAAGACAAAGAAGGTGAATTTCTTGGAGATCCATCTAACACTTCTTTGTTAATGAGTTATGTCGATCATGTCGCATGTACTTTGTGGGATAATAAAGGATGACAAAGTTAAAATCCAATATAATAGGATGAAATCCATTTTTTTAATTAACCAGATTTCGAAATCTAGTATACAAATATAAAATTTGTTTTTTAAATTCACCGGATTTAAAATTCAATATAAAAGATGAAATCCATTTTCTAAATTCATCGGATTTCAAAATCCAATTCTTAGCTAAATTTTTTTCGAATTTGTTTTTATTTATAATTTTATTTTAAACTGTTAATTAATTATTTTTAAGTTATTTTTAAATTTGTATGGTTTTGTTAGTTTCAACTTTTAAAATTTTATTTATTTTATGTTTGTCTTTTCTATATTTTTGTGTTTTTATTTCATTTATGATTCTATATTTATTAAAAAAATAAAAAAAAAATAAGAATAATACACATAACAAATAAATTAAAAAATTTAAAAAATATATAACCAATAAAATAAATTACATATAACTAAAAACTAAAAGAAAGTAAGATAAAATATAAATACCATATATCGAATTCCATGAAGAAAATGAGAGAGATTGACAAATTTGTTTCAGAAAGAGATTTAGAAATCCATCTGAGAGGAGAACCGGATTTCAAATTCCATTAACCGGATTTGGAAAGTAGGGTCACGCTCCATTATAAAATTTTGGAAAAATTTTGGAAAGATACTTTGATTGGATTAGATCCCTTAAAACTTAAATTCTCTAAGCTATATGAAAATTCCATACTTAAGAATAAAGTCATAAAGGAGTTTAGGAAATGAGAAAACAACAAGTGGGAATGGGGAGTAAAATGGTGAAGGAAATGGTTTCAGTGGAAGTTGCCTCAAGTAGATAAATTTGAGAACCTTATACAACAAATAACAATAAATTAGAAGAGTGTGGATTCTTGATTTTGGAAAGATGAGGAAGGTAGATATACTGTTAAATCTGGGTATTACAAAATAAAAAACTCTTTTAGTGGAGAAAACTCTTATTTGTAGAGTATGTTATGGACTGTAAAAGTAGCTCCCTCTGCACAATTTTTGGCTTGGGGGATAATCATGACTAAGGTGCCTACAAGGATAAATCTTAGGAGGAGAGAAGTACAATTAACTGACGTTTCCTGTGTATTTTGTGGACTGGAAGAAGAGACTAATACACACTTATTCCTCACTTGTAATGTAACAAAAAAGATTTGGAACATGTGTAACAAGTGGGTGGAAGTGAGTACGGTGCATCATAATCAACTTAAAGCTCATTTCCAACAATTTGAAGTAATGACCCTTAATAATAAGGGAAATAAGTTATGGAAGGGTGTACAAGTTTGAATTATAAGGTTATAAGGAACATATGGGATCACATGAACAAAATTGTGTTTAGGCAAGGAAAAGTAGATGTAGAAGAAATACTGACTTTGATACAATTAAATGCTTGGACTTGGATGAAGTATAAAATTAGTAAGGTTAATTTCTCTTATTCAAACTTCTCTCTTTGTCCAATTCAGTGCCTTCATTCTATTACTTAAAAACATAACCATAATCACAAATAGGGGATTGAATAAGGACCACGAATGCCTATTAGGAAGTAAATAACTATTAAGGATCGAAAAATGTATTATGGATTTTTAAAGTATAATATTTGACTACAAACCCAAACTTTGGACATGATGTAGTTATATAGTCACTCTATATAAATGTCTAAAGAGAGAATTAGTTGTATTTTGTTAAATTTAAATGTATAATATTTACAATAGATGAATATTTTTATAATAGAGAAGTACAGTAAAAAAACTTTGTAAATTTTTATATTAATTTATATATATATTATTTGTTTCTTATTTTAATTATTCTGTTTTAGATATGGCTTGAACTCGAAGTGTCTCTACATACCTATTTAATACTTCTGTACAAGATGATAGTACACTGATTGAGAGTTTCGCACATGATGCAA